>Ga0207657_10002252_pt1 | contig 20914 bp, 23 predicted proteins | sample KBSC33metaG_FD_184316 | JGI IMG/M metagenome (GOLD analysis project Ga0207657, IMG submission 184316) | Corn rhizosphere microbial communities from Kellogg Biological Station, Michigan, USA - KBS C3-3 metaG (SPAdes) (version 2) | ecosystem: Host-associated > Plants > Roots > Rhizosphere > Soil ... | reverse complement strand
CCTAGTCCTTCGCGGCGAGAGCCCGGTAGGCGGCCACGAACGGCGTCTGGCCGATCACCAGATAGAGCGGGCCGATCACCAGCTCCGCGATCAGGCCGAAGACGTAGGCGCCGGGGCGTTCGGCCAGCGCCTGCGGGTCGGAGAGGCTGACCGGCGCCAGCGTCCGGAAGCCGCCGATCCCCGCCTGCAGGACAGCGACCGCCACGAAAAGCACAATGGCGATCAGAGCCAGCAGGCAGCTCGCCAGCGCCGTCATGCCCAGCAGCGCCCAGAAGCGGCCGCGGGTCAGCCGCCAGGAGGCTGCAAGCCCCAGCCGGCCGGTCGCGAAGTTGGCGGGCCCGGCGAGGCTCGTGCGCATCCACAGCCAAAGCACGAGCGCCAGGAACGCGAACGTCCCCAGGCCGCCGGCGAGGCCTCCGAACCGCGAGAGCCAGCGCACCGCGAGGTATCCCGCCGTGATCAGGCAGGAGAACAGGATCAGGACGATGATCCAAAGGCCGAAAAGCCGGGCTTCGTCGCGGCTGAGGCGCAGGTAGAAGGCCCCAGGCGGTTCGCCGGGACGCAGGATCGCGCGATAGAGCGCGGCCAGCACCATCCACTGGATGAGGACACCGCCCAGCCCGAGGATCAGTCCCCCGACCAGCCCGCCCACCGCCTGCGCCTGGTCCGGCGGCCTGTTCAGGGTGGAGAGCGCGATCGCGATGAACGCCACGACGACCAGGCCGACGAACGCCAGAACGGAGAACAGGCACCAGCCCAGGACGACGCGCCAGTGGCGCCGCAGCACCTGGAAGCCCTCCAGGGCCGCATCGCTGGCGGAAAAGGCGCTCATGCCCGCCCCGGTCTCAACCGGCCTCGGTCTGGGCGGTCAGAGGCCGGCCCGGCGGGTGTCCATGCAGTTGCTGATAGGCCACGGCGCCCGGCGCGGCGATGACGGCGTAATAGAGCGCGCTGAACACGGAGCCCACGATCATGTAGGCGATGAGGCCAGGATTGAAGTAGGTGCGGATGGAGGTCTCGTCCGGCTTGAAGATCCCCGATAGGTCGGCGAGTTGGCCGCCGGTCAGCAGCACCACCACGCCCGCCACGCCGGTGAACACCACCAGGGCCAGGAACCCCACCACCACGATGCAGGCCAAGGCCAGCACATAGGCGCCGAACAGGCGCCAGAAGTGGCCGCGGGTCAGCGTCCAGGACTCGAAGATCGCCAGCCGGCGCTCGGCGAAGGTCGCCACCGGCGCGAGCGAAAGGCGCACCAGCACGAACACTACAAGACCTAGGGAGAACAGCTCCGCCACGCCGCCCATGAAGATCGCCGCGGTCTGCCCCGCAAAGGCCGCCAGGGCGGCGATGATCGCCGCGCCCATGGTCACGCCCACCAGGAGCAGCATGAACAGCACGATATAGATCAGCGTCAGGCCCATGAGCCGCAGCTCGTCGATCCCGAGCCGAAGGTAGCCGAACCGGGTGTCGTCGTGACGGAAGATCAGGCGGTAGACCGCCGCGGCCATGATGCACTGGATGGCGAGGCCCAGCACCAGGATCGGCGCGACCGCAATCAGGGCGTCGAGCAGCCGGGCCATGTCCGGCGTCTCGTCGGCCCGCAGCGTTTCCAGCCCATGGCGCACTTCCGGCGGCATCAGCACGGTCACGATCGCGCCCAGGACGCTGATGGCGAACGAAATCCCGACCCAGGCGCCAAACGCCCGGGGGTTTTCCCGCGTTATCCGAAAGCCTTCCAGCGCAGCCTCAGAGGCTGAAAACCCCGACATCCTCGTCCCTAGGCCCGAACCCCGTACCGTATGAACGAGTCGGCCTCCCCTTTGGATGCAAGGGTGGGGCTGGGTCCCGCCGGGTGCAAGGCCCCGCTCGCGATCTGGCGGGATCGTTGCTACTTAGCCACGCATGAAGCGCCCCATGTCCCTGACGCCCGTGCATGTCGTGGGCGGCGGCCTGGCCGGCTCGGAAGCCGCCTGGCAGGTCGCCCAGGCCGGCGTGCCGGTCGTCCTGCACGAGATGCGCCCGGTGCGCGGCACCGACGCCCACCAGACCGACCGGCTGGCCGAGCTGGTCTGCTCCAACTCCTTCCGCGCCGACGACTGGACCGGCAACGCGGTGGGGCTGCTGCACGCGGAGATGCGCCGGCTGGGCTCGATCATCATGGCGGCCGGCGACGCCCACCAGGTGCCGGCCGGCGGCGCGCTGGCCGTCGACCGCGAAGGGTTCGCCCAGGCCGTGACCAAGCGCCTGGAAGGCCATCCCCTGGTGAGCATTGTCCGCGAGGAGGTCGCCGACCTGCCGCCCGCCGACTGGGACAGCGTGATCCTGGCCACCGGGCCCCTCACCTCGCCAGCCCTGTCCCAGGCGATCGTCGACGTCACCGGCGAGGGCGAACTCTCGTTCTTCGACGCCATCGCGCCGATCGTGCATCTGGACTCGATCGACATGGGCGTCGCCTGGCGCCAGTCGCGCTACGACAAGGAAGGCCCCGGCGGAGACGCCGCAGCCTACATCAACTGCCCGATGGACAAGGCCCAGTACGAGGCCTTCATCGACGCCCTGCTGGCCGGGCCGAAGTCGGAGTTCAAGGATTGGGAACACGTTCCCTACTTCGACGGCTGCCTGCCGATCGAGGTAATGGCCGAGCGCGGCCGCGAAACGCTGCGCCACGGACCCATGAAACCCGTGGGCCTGACCAACGCGCACAATCCGCAGGAGAAAGCCTGGGCGGTCGTCCAGCTTCGCCAGGACAATGCGCTCGGCACGCTGTGGAACATGGTGGGGTTCCAGACCAAGCTGAAGCACGCCGCCCAGACGGAGATCTTCCGGACGATCCCCGGACTGGAGAAGGCGGTGTTCGCCCGCCTCGGAGGCCTGCACCGCAACACCTTCCTCAACAGCCCCAAGCTGCTGGACGCATCCCTGCGGCTGAAGGCCCAGCCGCGCCTGCGCTTCGCGGGCCAGGTGACCGGCGTCGAGGGCTATGTGGAAAGCGCCGCCGTGGGCCTGCTGGCCGGCCGCTTCGCCGCCGCCGAGCGCCTGGGTTCGCCGATGGCCGCGCCTCCGCCGACGACGGCGCTGGGCGCCCTCGTCGGCCACATCACCGGCGGGCACCTCGACGCCGGCCATATCGACGGCAGACCGGGCTCGTTCCAGCCCATGAACATCAACTACGGCCTGCTGCCGCCGCTGGAGGCGCCGCGACACGGCGCCGACGGCAAGCGCCTTCCGCACAAGGAGCGCGGCCGGGCCAAGAAGCGGCTGATGGGCGAGCGGGCGCTGGCCGATCTGGACGCGTGGGCTGCAGGCGCCTCGGCGATCGCCGCGGAGTAGTCGTCAGATCTTGCCGCGGGCCACGGCGATGGTCAGGCGCAGGCGCCGGGCGAAATCGTTCTGCGACGGGCGACCGGCGAGTGCGGCGTGGGCCACCGCGGGAAAGGCCGCGACGCTCAGCATGCGCGAGGCGCTGCGCGCCGCATGGATGACCTTCAGGAAGGTCGGGCGAAGCTCCGGGCTGTCGGTCAGGCGCTTGCCGAGCGCCCAGGCTGAACCGCCCGCGAGCGCCATTCTCGCATCGGTTTGCGGGTCGAGCACCTGGGCGGCGAGTTGCGCCACCAGGCCGCCGGTGTCCCGCGCCCAGTCCAGAGCCTCGGCTTCCGCCATGGGCGCGGGGTCGAGCTCGCGGTAGCGGGCGTCGATGAGGGTTTCCAGGGCCTCGCGCTTGAGGTCGTGGCGGGCCACGACGTCGGCCAAGGCTCGCGCCGTCGGATGCTGGCGCACCGGGCGACCCTCGAAAATCTCCTCCAGGGCTTCGCGCCACCAGGTCAGCCGCATCTCGCCGAGCAGGGCGTTCGAGGCCACCCGCGGGGCGCGCGCCAGCTCATGATCGAAGGCGTAGAGCGTGATCACGTCGGCTCGCGGACCGGGCTGGCCGATGAAGCGGCTGGAAAGCCACCGGTCCGGATCGACGCGGCGCATCTGGGCGTCGAGGTCGCCCGCGTCCGCCGGCGGGACATCGAGATCGTGGCGGTCTTCGCTCATGGCCCAGTCAATGCAAAAGGCCCGCCAAGCCGGGCGGGCCCTCCGCGTTCCAATTCGGCGCGCCGATCAGCCGAAGATCGTCTGGTTCATGGTCATGCAGACCAGCATCGGCACCGACAGGAAGGTGTTGATGCGCGAGAAGATCATGCCCTTGCGGCCGGCGGCGGCCTTGGCGTCGGCGTCGGCCTCGACGATCCCCAGCGCGATCTTCTGCGCCGGCCAGATCGCGCCCCAGACATTGAGCATCATGATGATCCCCAGCCACATGCCCAGGCCGATGAACGCGTGCCCCGGGGCCATCGGATGCTCGGTCAGGCCCAAGGTCAGAGCCTGCAGAAGGAACCCGCGGCTGTAGGCCAGGATCAGCCCCATCAGCACCGTGAACAGCGCCGACCAGCGGAACCAGAACATGGCCTCCGGGGCGATGAACTTGGAAATAGCGGGCTTCAGCTCGGCCGGGATCTCCGGCATTTTCCGCGTCTGAACGAAGTTGAAATACCAGAGCAGGCCGATCCACATGATGCCGAACAGCACGTGCAGCCAGCGGAACACCGCCTGCCAGAAGATCCCCGGCCCCGCGGCGTTATGCATGTAGTACCCGGCGACGATGATCAGCGCCAAGATGAAGCTGACGATCAGCGTATTGCGGAGATTGGAAAGTAGCCCGGCCATTATAGCCTCCTGATTCCTACCCTAAGGCTCAGGTATAGGTTGTTTCGTCGCAGGCGGAAACGCCTCACACGGCGATGAGCGCGGCGGCCAGCCGGCGGCCTTCCGAGGTCAGCACGTTGTAGAGCCTGGCGGCGGCCGGCGTGTCCATGAATTCCAGCCCGAGCCCGGCGGCGAGCAAGGCCTCGCGGATCGCGCGCGGCGGCAGGGCGTTGCGCGGGCCCACCCCCAGCAGCAGGAACTCCACCTCCGCCCGCCCCGCCGCAAACACCGGCGCCAGGCTCTCCAGCGTCAGGTCGGCGAGCGCCGCCACGGGCCATGACTGGACCTCGTCGGCGAGGATCAGCAGCGAGCCTGGACGCCAGACACCGGAGAGCCGAAACCCGCCGCCGCCGAAGGCGTCGATGGACGGCGCGTCACGGGCCATCGCCGGCCTTTCCTAACGCTGGGTCGCCGGCTTCAGCGGTTCGGCTTCCTCATCGCTGCGCTTGACGCCCCACAGCAGGATCACCGGGGCGGCGATGTAGATCGACGAGTAGGTGCCGATCACGATGCCGAACAGCATGATCACCGAAAGGCCGTAGAGGGTCGGCCCGCCGAACACCGCCAGGGCGGCCAGGGCGAGGACCGCGGTGAAGCTGGTGATGATGGTTCGCGTCAGCATCTCGTTGATCGACATGTCGATCACGTCGCCCAACGGCATGCGTTTGTATTTGCGCAGGTTTTCGCGCATCCGGTCGAAGACCACCACCGTGTCGTTCATCGAATAGCCGATGATGGTCAGGATCGCGGCCACCGCCGGCAGGTCGAACTCGATCTTGCCCAGCCGCCCCATGATCGCGATCAGCCCGAAGGTCAGGAAGACGTCGTGGAACAGGGCCGCCACCGCCCCCAGGCCGAACTGCAGCTCGAAGCGGAACCAGATGTAAAGCAGCATCAGCAGGATCGCGAGGCCGAGGCCCAGCAGTCCGGAGGTCAGGAGCTCGCCGGAGACCTTGGCGCCCACCACGTCGGCGCGGGTGAACTTCACGGTTCCCAGGCTCTGGGTGAGCTTGGCCTGCACGGCGGCCACCGTCTTGCTGATGTCTGCGCCGGCAGGAGTCTGAAACCGGATCATCGCCGATGACGGCCCGCCGACCGGCTGCACCTGGACATCGCCCAGGCCCAGGCCCTTGAGGGCGCCTCGCACCTGGCCTGTGTCGATCGCCTTCGGCGCGGTGGAAAGCTCCAGCACCGTCCCGCCCGCGAAGTCGATGCCGCAGGCCAGGCCGCCGCAGGGCAGCTTGAACGGATAGACCGTCAGGAACAGCGAGATGGCGATCGCCACCATGGACAGGGTGGCGAACAGCCGCGAGAGCCGCACGAACCGGAAGTGCGTCCGGACCGGCAGGACCTTGATGAGGGGCCAGAATTTCAAAGCCTTGGCTCCCTTAAGCGATCGGCAGCGTCTTCGGCCGGGTGGCGCGGAACCACCAAGCCAGAAGCACCTGGGTGACGAGGACCGCAGAGAACACGGTGGTGAGCACGCCGATGGCCAGCGTCCAGGCGAAGCCCTTCACCGGCCCGGAGCCGAACTGGAACATGATCATCGCCGAGAGGATGTGCGTCATGTTGGCGTCGAGGATGGTGGCCATGGCGAGCGCGAAGCCCGCCTGCATCGAGGTGATCAGGCTGCGCCCGGCGCGCAACTCGTCGCGCATCCGCTCATAGATCAGGACGTTGGCGTCGACGGCCACGGCCAGCGTCAGGATCAGGCCCGCGATGCCCGGCAAGGTCAGGGTGGCCTGGGTGAGGCTCATGACGCCCACGATCATCAGGCCGTTGACGATCAGGCCGATGATCGAAATGCCGCCGAACAGCCAGCCGTAGATCACGATCATGAAGACGACGGTCGCCACCAGGCCGATGATGCCCGAGATGGCCCCGGCCTTGACCGCGTCCGCACCGAGCTCGGCGCCGACCGTGCGTTGCTCCTCGACCTTCATGGGCGCCGGCAGGGCGCCCGCGCGCAGCAGCACGGCGAGGTCGTTGGCGCTTTCGACCGTGAAGTGGCCGTGGATCTGGCCCGAGCCGCCGGAGATGGCGCTTTCGATCACCGGCGCGGAGATCACCTTCTTGTCGAGGACGATCGCGAAGCGCTTGCCGATGTTCTGGCGGGTGATGTCGCCGAACTTGCGCGCGCCGATGCTGTTGAAGCGGAAGGAGACCACCGGCTGGTTGGTCTGGGAATCGAAGGTCGATTGCGCGTTGGTCAGCATCTCGCCGGTGACCACCTGGCGTTTCTTGACGATGTAGCTTGGGGCGACGCCGTCGGTGGACGGCAGGATCTCGTCGCCCGGGGGCACGCGCCCCTCGGCCAGATCTTCGGGCGAGGCCGTCTCGTCGACCATCTGGAAGCTGAGCTTCGCGGTCTGGCCGATGACGCTCTTCAGGCGTTCAGGATCGCTCTCGCCGGCCGCCTGGATGTCGATGCGGTCCTTGCCGCGGCGGGAAATGTCGGGCTCCTTGGTGCCCATCTGGTCGATCCGGCGGCGGATGACCTCGATATTCTGGTCGACGGCCTTGGAGACGTCGGCGTCGAAGGCTTCCGGCACGAAGGCGATGCGGATGCGCTGGTTGTCGCCCGTGCTGACGTTCACTTCACGCGTGCCGTTGACCCCCGGGCCGCCGATCGACTGGCGCAGGGCGTTCAGCGCCGCCGACATCTGCGTCGGGTCGCTGACCCGCAGTCCGATCTCGCCGTTGGCGACCGCCAGGTCGGTGAAGGCGATCTGCTTGTCGCGGAACGTGGTGCGCACGTCCTCGGCCATGTTGGTCAGCCGCTCGTTGCGCAGCGCGACCACGTCGACCGAATAGAGCAGGTCCGAGCCGCCCTGCAGGTCGAGCCCCAGGTGCAGGGTGTTCTTCGGCATGAACGCCGGCAGGCCGTCGCGCACCTTTGCCGGCAGCAGGTTCGGCAGGGTGAAGAGGAAGCCGAGGATCGTCGCCAGAAGGACGAGGATCACCTTCCACTTGGCAAGGTTCATCATAGCGGGGATCAGCCGCGCTTCAGGTCTTGGAATCGTTGGCCGGCGCAGGCGCGCCGCGGGCCTGGACCTCGGAGATCATGGCCTTGCGCACCTTGACGGTGACGCCGGTGGCGATCTCCACCCCGACGTCGGCGTCTTCGACGCGGACGATCTTGCCGTGGACCCCGGAGGACAGGACGATCATGTCGCCGCGCTTCAGCCCGCTCAGCATCGTCTGATGCGCCTTCATGCGGCGCTGCTGCGGGCGAATCATCAGGAAATAGAACAGCACCACCAGGCCGATCAGCGGCAGGAACTGGATCAGCATTTCCTGCGGACCGCCCCCTCCGGCGGCGCCGCCGAGGGCTTGAGCATAGGCGGGGGTCGCGAACATGGCGTCTCCGGAAAGCAGCGTGGCGGCGGCCGTTTCGACGGCCCCGCTCAAGGTCGGCGGAAGCTATGCGCTGCGCCCTTGTTTTGCAATGGAACGGCCCCTTTCTTAGGGCGGCGTGGCGCGCCCGTGTCACACTGCCGCGGTTGCGCCTTCGCGAAGCCGGCGCGGCGGGTTAAGCCTCGCGACGATGACGCACGAGCTCGAACCCGTCCTGTCCCGGATCGCCGAGGCGCTGGAGCGCCTGGCGCCGCCCGGCCCCACCGACCCCGACTTCGGCGCGGCCCGCCTGTTCCGGCATGATCCGGCCTCGGGCGCCTTCCACGCCGCGCCCGACTATCCCCTGCCGCTGGCGGCGTTGGTGGGAGTCGACCGGCAGAAGGACCGCTTCGTCGAGAACCTGCAACGGTTCGCGAACGGGCTGCCCTGCAACCACGCCCTGCTCTGGGGGGTGCGCGGCACGGGCAAGAGCTCGCTCGCCAAGGCCGCGTTCATGCACGTCGCCGAGGGCGAGCCGGCGCTCAAGCTGGTGGAGGTCGACCGCGACCAGGTGACCGAGCTTCCCGCCCTGTTCGACGTACTGCGCCAGCGCCCGGAGCGGTTCCTGGTGCTCTGCGACGACCTTTCGTTCGAGGAGGGCGCGACGGCGGCCAAGGCGCTGAAATCCGCGCTGGAAGGCGGCGTCTCCGGGCCGCCGGCCAATGTGCTGTTCACCGCCACGTCCAACCGCCGCCACCTGATGCCGCGCGCACATGGTGAAGACCGCGGGCTGATCGCCACGGCTGAGGACGCCGAGGAGGAAGTCAGCGTCTCCGACCGCTTCGGCCTGTGGATCGGCTTCCCGCCGATGGACCAGCCGACCTACCTCGAAGCCGTCCAGGGCTACGCCCGCCGCTATGGCCTGAAGGCCGCCAACCTCCAGAGTGGGGACCTCGAGCGCCGGGCTCTCCAATGGGCGCAGTTGCGCGGCGCGCGCTCCGGTCGCGTCGCCTGGCAGTTCATCCGCGACCTGGCGGGGGAACTCGGCAAGACCCTGCCGCTGTGACCTTCACTCTCTTCGTGGAGAGGGAATGTCCTACCTCGGCAGCACCAGCTTGGGGTCCACCGGGCGCGCACGTTCCAGCGGGTTCGGCGCATAGCGCACCTCGAAGTGCACCTGCGGCTCGGTCACGCCGCCGGAGGTGCCGGCCTGGCCGATCTGCTGCCCCTGCATGACCTTCTGCTGCATCTTCACGTCGATGCGCGAGAGGTGGCCATAGGCCGTCACCCAGCCGTCGGCATGCTTGATCAGCACGAGATTGCCGAACCCCGGCACCTGGTCTCCGGCATAGACCACGTCGCCGTCGGCGGCGGACCGGACGGACGCGCCGGCCTCAGCCTGGATGTCGATGCCGTCGTTACGCTGACCGGTCGGCTTCACGCCGAAGTCCGACAGCAGCTCGCCCTTCAGCGGCCAGGCGAACCGGCCGCGCGCCATCTGGGAGACCTGGGCGTCGGTGGGCGGCGGGGTGATCGACGGGATGGACGGCGCCGTCCGCCGCGTCGGAGTTGTGTCCGACGGCGTGTAGGGCTGCGGCCGCGACGGCAGCGCCGGGCTCGTGGGCTCCGGCTCGGCAGGCCGCGGAGAACTGCGCGACGGGCGCTCGGGCGGCGGCTCGGCGCGCCGGGCGGCGGCGCGATCGCGGTCGCGGTCGCTATAGTTTTCCGGCAGCACGATCTTCTGACCGCCGCGCACGGTGGCGTGGCGGGAGATGTGGTTCTCCGCGCTGAGGCTGGAGACGCTCACGCCGAACCGTTCGGCGATGGAGGCCAGGGTGTCGCCGCGCTGGGCGACATAGGCGTGCTGCGTATGCTGCCTAGGGCCTTTCAGCAGCTTGCCGCGCGGCAGGACGGACCCTTTCAGGCCGTTGTCGGCCTTGAGTTGCGAGACGCTCACGCCAAACCGGGCGGCGACCTTGCCAAGCGTGTCGCCCTTGCGCGTCCGATAGGTCTTGCGCGCGCCTTCGACGGTGATGACCTTCCCGCCCGCTGCGTGATCGTTGGCGCCGGCCTCTTCCGACGCGGCGGCCTTGCCGTGACGAACCTTGGCGCTCCGCGCGGGCGCGGCCGACGTCTCGTCGGCGCGCTCCTCTGACCCGGCGGCTTCACCTGCCCCCGGGAGGCGGAGTTCCTGGCCGGCCCGGATCTGGCTGTGGGCCGAAAGGTGGTTTTCCTTGCGCAGGTCCTCGATCGAGACGCCGAAACGCCGGGCGATCGCAAAAAGGGTGTCGCCGCGGGCCACAGTGTAGCTCGTCGGCGAGCCGGCGGCCTTCTTCTTCGCTGTAGAGGATTTCTTCGCAGCGGCCGGCTTTTCGACGACCGGGCCCTTCAGCTTGTCGCCCGGATGCAGGACGCTGGTCTTCTTGAGATGATTGGCGCTGAGCAATTCAGGGATGGTCGTGCCAAGCTTGTCGGCGATCTTTTCGAGCGTATCGCCCTTCTTCACCACATAGCTGACGCGGCCCTCATCGGCGGCGGCCTTGCTCGCCGCCGGCGCCTTGTGGCCGTGGTGCACGCGCGCCAGGGCCGGACTGACGCCAAGCGCCGTGGTCGCGAGCAGAATCAGGGCCGATCGCTGGAAAAAGTGCGTCATCGCCGCTCCGGAAGTGAACATGGGCATGAGTCGGGGCGCCAGGGTTGATGATGAGTTAAGCCGCCTGTCCCCGCCAACCTGCAAACCGCCGCAGGCGCCATGGATTTCGTCAAAGTTCCTTCGCCACCCCGTCAAGCAGGGGCACGAACCGCACGTCCGTCAGCGCTTCGACTTCGAAGCCTCCCTTGCCGTCGCCGGTGTAGCGACGAAGGCTCTGGACCGGCCCCTTGCCGATGGGAGCGACAAGGATCCCCTTCGGCTTCAGTTGGCTCAGCAGCGCCTTCGGTTCATCTGACGCTGCAGCTGTGACCATAATGCGGTCGAAAGGCGCCTGTTCGGGCCAGCCCTCCCCGCCGTCGCCGAACCGGGTGATGACATTGGTCAGGCCGAGCGTCTTGAAGCGGGCCTCCGCCTCGCGCATCAGGGTGCGGTAGCGTTCCACCGTATAGACCAGCCGCGTGAGCTTGGACAGGATGGTGGTCTGGTAGCCGGAGCCGGTGCCGATCTCCAGCACCCGGTCGCGCTTGTCGACCTTCAGCGCCTGGGTCATCAGGCCGACGATGAACGGCTGACTGATCGTCTGGCCGCAGGCGATCGGCAGGGCCGAGTCTTCGAAGGCGCGCTCCTTGAAGAGGTCCGGCGTGAAATCCTCGCGCGGCGTCGACTCGATCGCTTTCAGCACGGCCGGCTCGCTGACCCCTTGCGAGCGCAGGGCGAGGATCAGGCGGGCGAGCCGCGTCTCGGCGCTGTCGTCCTCTTTCTTCGCCATCATCATACCTTCGGAGGCGCCCCGCCGAGCGTTGCCTTGAGCGCCCGCACGCTCGCCATGTGGGTAAGGTCGATATGCAGCGGCGTCACCGAAATCTTGCCGTCGTAGAGCGCCCGCAGGTCGGTGCCTTCCGGCGGGCTGGACCGCTCCTGGCGAAAGCCCATCCAGTAGTAGTCGCGCCCGCGCAGGTCGGTGCGCTTTTCGGCCACGCGGATATGGGCGTCGCGGAACCCCTGGCGGGTCACCTCCACCTCGGTGACCTCGGCCAACGGCCGGTGCGGGAAGTTGATGTTCAGCACCACGTCCTTCGGCCAGCCGGTCTCCACGAGCCGCCGGATGATCCCGGGCGCGAAGGCCTCGGCGACCTCATAGCTGCGATTGCCCTCATAGAAGCCCATCTGCGACAGGGCGATGCCCGGCACGCCCAGCGCCATGGCCTCGATGGCGCCCGCGACCGTGCCGGACATGGTGACGTCCTCGGCGAGGTTGGCGCCGCGGTTGACGCCGGAGAGCACCAGGTCGGGCTTCTTGCCCTCCACGAGCTCGTGGACGCCCAGCATCACGCAGTCCGTGGGGGTGCCCGTGGTGGAGAAGCGCCGCTCGTCCAGCTGGCGCACCCGGATCGGGTCGGAGAGCGTCAGGGCTCGACTGGCGCCCGAGCGCTCGGCGTCCGGCGCGCAGATCCAGACGTCGTCGCTGAGCGCAGCCGCGATCCGCTCCAGCGCGGTCAGGCCCTCGGCGTGGATCCCGTCGTCGTTGGTGAGCAGGATCCTCAAGCCGCCTTGCCCCCGATGTGGGTCATGCCGGGCAGGTAGGGATGCAGAGCCTGGGGGATGGCGATGCGCCCGTCCTCGTCCTGATAGTTCTCCATCAGCGCCACCAGCGTGCGCCCCACCGCCAGGCCCGAGCCGTTGAGGGTGTGGACGAACCGCGTCCCCTTCTCGCCGGCCGCCTTGGCGCGCGCGTCCATCCGCCGCGCCTGGAAGTCGCCGACGTTGGAGCAGGAGCTGATCTCGCGGTAGCGGCCCTCCGAAGGCAGCCAGACCTCCAGGTCGTAGGTCTTGCGCGCGCCGAACCCCATGTCGCCGGTGCAGAGCAGCATGGTGCGGAACGGCAGCTCCAGGCGCTTCAGCACAGCCTCTGCGCAGGAGACCATCCGTTCGTGCTCCGCCTCCGACTGTTCGGGCGCGGTGATCGAAACCAGCTCCACCTTGTAGAACTGGTGCTGGCGGATCATGCCGCGGGTGTCCTTGCCCGAGGCGCCGGCCTCCGAACGGAAGCAGGGCGTCAGCGCGGTGTAGCGCAGCGGCAGCTCCTCGCTGGCCACGATCTGGCCCATGACCAGGCTGGTCAGCGGCACCTCGGCGGTGGGGATCAGCCAGCGGCCATCGGTGGTGCGAAAGAGATCGTCGGCGAACTTCGGCAGCTTGTCGGTGCCATAGGCAGCCGCGTCGTTGACCAGCAGCGGCGGGGAGACCTCGGTGTAGCCGTTTTCGGTGGTCTGGAAGTCCAGCATGAACTGGCCGAGCGCGCGTTCCAGCCGCGCCAGTTCACCCTTCAGCACCACGAAGCGCGAACCGCTCATCCGCGCGGCCGCCTCGAAGTCCAGCAGGCCCAGGCGCTCACCGAGGTCGGTGTGGTCCTTCGGGTTGGCGATGGCGAAAGGCTCGCCCCAGCGGCGGACCTCGACGTTGTCGTGTTCGTCCTTGCCGGGAGGCACGTCGGGCGCGGGGATGTTGGCGAGACCGGCGAGCAGGTCGTTCAGCGCCTGGCCCGCAGCCTTCTCCGCCTCGCCCTCGGTTTCCAGGCGGGCCTTCAGCGTTTCGACCTGCGCCATCAGGCGCGAGGCTTCGGCCTCGTCCCCGGCGGCCTTGGCGGCGCCGATCTTCTTCGAGGCGTCGTTGCGCTCAGCCTGGGCGGTCTGCCAGGCGGTCTGCGCCGCGCGCAGCTTGGCGTCGAGTTCGGTGATCTGCGCCACCAGCGCCGCGCCGGACAAGCCCCGCGCATCCCAGCCGGCGATGTACGGCTCAGGGTTCTCGCGAATGGCTCGGATGTCGTGCATGGGGGCCGCAAGGTCTGGTGGGAGCGGCCTTCTCTAGAGCGCGTCGGCGGGGGCGCCAAGGCTCGCTCAGGCGACGGTCGCCTCTGCCGCGGCGTCTTCCTTCTTTCGGCGCAGTTCGATGAGCTTCACGCAACCAATGGAGACGAAGTAGAGGCCAATGATCGGCACCGACAGCAGGGTCTGGCTGATCGGGTCTGGCGGGGTCACGACGGCCGCAACGGCGACCACGCCCACGACGGCATAGCGCCAGCCCGCCATCAGCATCTTCGAGGAGACCAGCCCGGCCATGCCGAGCAAGGTCACGACCACGGGAAGCTGAAAGCACAGGCCGAAGGCCAGCAGCAGCGTCGTCACCAGGTCGAAGTAGTCCGAAACCTTCGGCAACAGCTCCACGGAAATGCCGCTCGCGCCCACGATCTGCTGCGACAAGGAGAACCACAGGACAAACGGCAGGATGCTGAAATAGACCATGGCGGCGCCGGCCATGAACAACACCGGCGAGGCGATCAGGAACGGAAGGAAGGCGCGCCGCTCCTTCTTGTAGAGCCCGGGCGCCACGAATGCGTAGATCTGCTGACCGAGCACCGGGAAGCTCAGCGCTACGGCGCCCAAGGCGGCCAGCTTCACCTTTGTGAAAAAGAACTCCAGCGGGGCGGTGAACACCAGCTTGGTGACCTGTCCGGGGACCGGCGGCAGATCCTTCATGCCGGCCAGCACCAGGAACATGTTCTTGGCCTCGATCACCGGCCCCATCAGGTCCAGCCCGTGGCCGGCCGGCTTCGCCTCCTGGGCCCGGACCGCGAGCAGACCGGCCGCCACCGAGAACGGATGCAGGAGCAACGTGTAGATCTGGGTCGAAAAGATGAAGCAGACGATGAAGGCGATGACCAGGGCGATGACGCACTTGATCAGTCGCGATCGCAACTCGACGAGGTGCTCGAGAAGCGGCGCGCGCGAGGCCTCGATCTCGTCGTCTTCCGGCGCGGCGCTCACGAAACGGTCGCCTTGCGAGCCCGCGGTTTCGCCGGCGGCTTCCTGGCCTTCGGAGCTTCGGTCACCGTCTGCGCCCTCGGCGCCACGGCCTTGGCCTTTGGAGCCGGCTTGGCGGTCGCCGGCTCGCGCGCAGCGGGCTTCGACCCCGCCTTCTTGGCGGCCACCGTCTTGCGTTTACGGGTCTGCGTCGGCGTCTCGACCTCTATCGTCGCGGTCTGCGCGCGGATGTCGGCGGGCGTCACCGGCGCATTGAGCTGAACGCCCACGTCGGAAAGGCCCTGGCTGATCTCCTCGAACGCCTGGTTCACCTCCGGCGCGTGGGTGGCGATGTCGGTGAGCTGGCCCTTGCGCATGGCCTCGACTTCCTTGCGCAACTCGTCGAGTTCGGATTGCCGCGCCATCTCGTCGAAGCTGGCGCGGAACTCGGCGGCCATGGAGCGCACCTTGGCCATGAACTGACCGACCTTGCGCAGCAGGATCGGCAAGTCCTTCGGGCCGACCACGACCAGCGCCACGATCGCTACGATCAGAAATTCGAATGCGCGGCCTTCGGGAAACATGCCGGTGGCTTAGCCCGGTTTCAGGCGCGGTGGGAAGGCGTCTGACGGCTGAGGGTCAGGCCTTGGTTTTCGCCCGCGAGGACGACGCCGGTTTGGAAGCCGACTTTGAAGCGGCCTTCGGCAGAGGCTTGGCCGGCTCCTCTTCCTCCTCGTGCGCTTCGTCCTCGCCCTTCAGGCCTTCGCGAAAAGCCCTGACGCCCTTGGCCGCATCGCCCATGAGGCCGGACAGCTTCCCGCGGCCGCCGAACAGGAGCAGCGCGACCAGCAGCAGCAAAATCCAATGCAGTGGGGTCAATGAACCCATCTGGAAACTCCTAGTCCGTCGGCCCCGGCGACGTTGCTCAGGGGGTTATATAGTCGGTCTCTCGTCCGCGCGCCACGCGACAATCCGGCGTCAGGACGCGGTTTCCTCGCCCAGGAAGTCGGTGTGGAACTCCGGCGCGTCGCCTTCGTCCAGCGGGTCCTCGTCGGCGGCGAGCGCGTTGGGGTCGGGCACGGCGAAGTCGCCGGGCAGGTCGAGCGACAGCAGGCCCGCAGCCCGCATCTCGGCCGCTCCCGGCAGGTCGCCGACGCTCGCCAGGCCGTAATGCTCCAGGAAGGCGTCGGTCGTGCCGTAGGTGATCGGCCGGCCGGGTGTGCGGCGGCGCCCGCGCATCCGCACCAGGCCGAGCTCCAGCAGGACGTCGAGCGTGCCCTTGCTGGCCTGCACGCCGCGCACCGCCTCGATCTCCGCGCGGGTGACCGGCTGGTGATAGGCGATGATGGCCAGCGTCTCCTGGGCGGCGCGGGACAGGCGGCGTGGCTCCTCCCGCTCGTCGGTCATCAGCCAGGCCAGGTCGGCGGCGGTCTGGAACCGCCAGCGCCCGGCCACCGCCACCAGCTCCACGCCGCGCCCCTGGTAGCGGTCCTGCAGTGCGGCGAGGGCGCCCGCCACGTCGGCGCCCTCCGGCAGACGCTTGGCGATGTCGACGTCGCTCAGCGGCCCCGCCGCCGCGAACAGCAACGCCTCGACCTCGCGTTCGGTATCGGCGAGGTCGCTCATGCGCAGATGCTCCCCTTTTGGGGGAACTGTCGCGAAGCGACTGAGGGGGTTTCATCAGCCGACTCGGCGGCTGGGACCCCCTCCGGCCCTCCGGGCCACCTCCCCCTGAGGGGGAGGATCTGGAAGGCCAGGTCGCTCATGCCGCGGCCTTGCCCTTGCGGGTGCGCAGGTAGACATCGGCGAAGGCCTCGAGCTGGCGGGCCTCCAGCGCACCCTCCTTGACCAGTTCCAGCCCGGCGGAAAGCGTCGAAGCGACGTAGGAGGCCCGGCTCGGCCCCTGCCCGCCGCCCAAGGGGGCGACGCCGGCCAGCGGCGTCCAGCGGTCGAGTTCCGGCAGCAGCCGGCGCAGGCGCTCGCGCGCCTCCTCCAGCGGATAGGCGCTGGGCGTGGCCGGCGTGTAGCGGCGGCTCTGCTCCTTCGTGCGCTGGGCGATGTAGGCGCTCATCAGGCCGTAGAGATCGCCTTCGATCCGGCCAGAGGGGATCACGCGGATCGCCTCCGGGTCACCGCGGCCGAACACCTCGCGGCCGAGCTGCGGGCGGGTGCGCAGCGCCTCGGCGGCGTCGCGCATGGCGGCGAGCTTGGCCAGGCGGAACGCAAGGCGCGCGGCGATCTCCTCGGCCGGCGCCTCGTCCGCCTTGGGCTGCTCGGGCTTCGGCAGCAGGAGGCGCGACTTCAGGTAGGCCAGCCAGGCGGCCATCACCAGGTAGTCCGCAGCCAGCGAGAACCGCTGGCGCCGGGCCTGCTGGACGAAGGCCAGGTATTGCTCGGCGAGCTTCAACACGCTGAGCTTCAGGAGGTCGACCTTCTGGCTGCGGGCCAGCGCCAGCAGCACGTGCAGAGGGCCTTCGTAGCCCTCCAGGTCGACGATCAGCGCCTCGCCGTCTTCGGCGGCCGTGGTCGCCGCCGCGAAGTCGAGGTTAGGCTGGAAACTCCCGCTCATGCCGCGAAACGTCCTTCAAAGGCCGCGTCGAACCTAGCCCTCGCGGCGCGCGCGTCGAAGGGTTCCGGCGTCCGCGCGACCCTCGCCAGGGCCGCCGCCGCGCGGTTGGCGGCCCGGCCTTTCAAGGCGCCCGCGCCGGCGGCCACCGCCTGCATCTCCGCCATGTCGCCATTGCAGTGCAGGACGACGTCGCAGCCGGCGGCGCGGGCGGCCCTGGCGCGCTCGGTGAAGTCGCCGCTCAGCGCCTTCATGGAGAGGTCGTCGCTCATCACCAGGCCCGCGAAGCCGATGGCGCCGCGGATGACGCGCCGCATCACCGTGCGCGAGGTCGTCGCCGGAAGCCTGGGGTCGACGGCCGCGTAGATCACGTGCGCCGTCATCGCCATCGGCATGTCGGAGAGCATGCGGAACGGCGCGAAGTCCCGCGCGTCCAGCTCATCGAGGCTGGCCTCGACCACCGGCAGTTCAAGATGGCTGTCCGACCTCGCCCGTCCGTGCCCAGGGATGTGCTTGATCACCGGCAGGACGCCGCCGGCGATGAGCCCCTCGGCCGCGGCCCGGCCGAGCACGCCGACGTCTTCGGGCGCCTGACCATAGGCGCGGTCGCCGATGATCTCGTGGCCCGCGGGATCGGGCACGTCGAGCACCGGGGCGCAGTCGACGTTGATGCCGAGCGCGCGGAGATCGTGGGCGATCAGCCGCGCGCCCAGCCGAACGATCTCGCGGCGCAGCAGTGGATCGTTTCCCGCCAAGTCGCCATAGGCCTGGCCCGGAGGATAGCGGCCCCAGTTGGGCGGCCCGAGCCGCTGCACCCGTCCGCCCTCCTGGTCGATGAGCACCGGCGCGTCGGACCGGCCCACCGTGTCGCGCAGGGCGTCCACCAGAGCGCGGACCTGCGCCGCATCGCGGACGTTGCGCGCGAACAGGATGAACCCCCATGGCTTTACCCGGCGGAAAAACGCCCGCTCCTCGGCCGTCAGCGTAGGGCCGGAACAGCCAAGGATGGCCGCCGCAACCGTCACTTGACGAAGCAGGCCTTTCCGGCGGCCTTCAGCTTCGCGCAGAAGGCGGACGCGGCGTCGCGGCTGGCGAAGCCGGTCACCTGGGTGCGGAACAGGGTGTGGCCGTCCTTTTCGATCTTCTCGACGCTCTTGCCTTTGCCGGCGGCCTGGCCCGGCGCCAGCGCGGCGGCGTCGTTCCAGCCCTTGTCGGCCAAAGCCTGGGACGAGAAGGCGCCGATCTGGACGGCGGCGACGCCGGCGGCCTTGGCGGCCGGCGCGGGCGCGGCCTTGGCGACCGGCTTCTCGACCTTCGCGGCCGGCGGCGGCGTCTTGGCGACGGGTGCGGCGGCTTTCGGGGTCGGGATCGCCGCGGGCGGCGCGGCGGCTGGAATCGAGGGGCGCAATGCCGGCGCCGGCGCCGCGGGCGGAGCCTGGGTGACCACGATCGGCGCGTTCGCCGGACCCGGCTGCGGCCGCGCCTGCGGCTGCTCGGGCGGGGGCGCGAACTGCACCGGCTTGTTTGCGGCGCCAGCCTGGGCGCTCTCGCCCTGATAGATCTGCAGGCCCGCGGCGGGGTCCTGCGGCTGGGCTTCCGGCGGCGGCGCGGTCTTGATGCCGGCGACCGGCGCGCCGACGGCCTGCGGCGGCTGCCCCGCCTGCCGCACGCCGGAGCGGTAGAAGATGAAGATCGCAGCCGCCAGGCCCAGCAGCACCAGGACCGAGATGATCAGGGTGAAGGGGATCGGCCGCGAGCCCCGCACCGGCTGACGCGCGTCGAAGCTCAGGGACGCTTCGGTTGGGGGCGTGTAGGCGCCGCGATCGTGTTCCGACATCGAGGTCTCCCGCAGAGGCGCAAACGGCGTGGACGAATCGCGCGCCTGACAGGGCAGTCTAGCCGACCGCGCGCGCCTCGAACCGACCGGACCGGCATTTTCTGTGGGCGATATGGCCGCGGCAAGGCGTCTGCGCCGCGGCGGCTCGCGGCTAGTGCAGGGAGTCCAGGTGGAAGAGCTTGCGGTGCTCTTCGATGGCGTAGCGGTCGGTCATGCCGGCGATGTAGTCGCAGACGATCCGCGCCCGCCCGGCTTCGTCGCGCGGCTGGGCGCGGGCGTACCATTCGCTGGGCAGCACATCCGGTTCGGCCAGGAACAGGTTGAACATCTCTCCCAGCATGCGCCGCGCCTGGCTGCGGGTGCGGTTGACCTTCCAGTGGCGGTACATCCGCTCCATCAGGAAGGCTCGGAGCGCCGACAGATCCTCGACCATGTCGCGGGAGAACGCGACCAGGGCATGGTCGAGGTCGCGGACATCCTCGGGCGAACCCACCTTGCCGGCGACCGCGCGGCGGCGGGTTTCCGCCAGCACATCGGCGACCATCGCCCCGATCATCCGGCGCACGGCTTCCAGGCGCAGGATGCCCGGGTCGCAGTCGGGGTAGTCGGCGATGGCGCTCGCCACATGCGGGCCGATCAGCGGCACCTGGCGAAGCTCCTCCAGGTTGAAGAGCCCAGCCTGGACCCCGTCGTCCACGTCGTGGTTGTTGTAGGCGATGTCGTCCGCCAGCGCGGCCACCTGGGCTTCCGCCGACGCCCAGCTCCCCAGGCGCAGGTCGTACTCGGCGTCGAACTCGCCGATGGCGCTCCAGGAAGGTTGCTCGAGCTTCTCCACGACCGGGCCGTTGTGCTTGATGATCCCCGCCAGGGTCTCCCAGGTCAGGTTCAGGCCTTCGAACCGGGGGTAGCGGCGCTCAAGCTTGGTGACCACGCGGAAGGTCTGCACGTTGTGGTCGAAGCCGCCGAAGCCCTGCATCTGGACCTGCAGCTCGTCTTCCCCGGCGTGGCCGAACGGCGGGTGGCCGAGGTCGTGGGCCAGCGCGATCGTCTCGGCGAGGTCCGCGTCGAGCCCGAGCGCGGTCGCGAGCGAGCGGGCGATCTGCGCCACCTCCAGCGAGTGGGTCAGCCGCGTGCGGAAGTGATCGCCCTCGTGCGCCACGAAGACCTGCGTCTTCTCCTTCAACCGCCGGAAGGCGGTCGAATGGATGATCCGATCGCGGTCGCGGGCGAACGGGGTGCGGGTGGCGCTCTCCGGCTCTGCGACCTTGCGGCCTCGGGATCTGGCGGGGTCCTGGGCGTAAGGGGCTCTGACGAAAGGGGCCATCAAATCCATCTGTAGCAAGGCGGGGGTTGGTCGAAGCCGCCGGGCGTCACATATAGTGCAGGCGTTTCATTCGTCTAACCGTGATGACCCAACCCGTGACCGACCTCACACTCAGCCCTTCGGCGGCCCAGCGCATCCACGCCATCGGCAAGGCCGAGGGCCGGGCGGTGATGTTGCGCGTCGCCGTCGAAGGCGGCGGCTGCTCCGGCTTCCAGTACCAGTTCGACCTGGTCGAAGAGGCGCAGCCCGACGACCTGCGGATCGAGCGCGACGGCGCCGCGGCCCTGGTCGACGAGATGTCCCTCGTCCTGCTGAAGGGCTCCGAGATCGACTTCGTCGACGAGTTGGCCGGCGCGGAGTTCAGGGTGCGCAACCCCAACGCCAAGTCGAGCTGCGGCTGCGGGGTCAGCTTCTCCATCTAGCGCGCTATCGCGAAGGCGAGCGCCGGCGTAACCTCGGGTGATCTTGGGGAGAATGTCGAATGCCCTCGATCCGTTTCCGCCGCCTGGGCCTGGCGTTGGGCGCCGCCCTGCTGATCGCGACGCCGGCCCTGGCCCAGACCTATGACGGCGACTGGGCCGGCGCGCTCTCGGCTGGGGGCCAGACGCTGCATCTCGAACTGCACATCAAGACCGAAGGCGGGACG
>Ga0207657_10002251_pt1 | contig 20921 bp, 15 predicted proteins | sample KBSC33metaG_FD_184316 | JGI IMG/M metagenome (GOLD analysis project Ga0207657, IMG submission 184316) | Corn rhizosphere microbial communities from Kellogg Biological Station, Michigan, USA - KBS C3-3 metaG (SPAdes) (version 2) | ecosystem: Host-associated > Plants > Roots > Rhizosphere > Soil ... | reverse complement strand
GGTGAAGGTCAACGGCCCGACCGGCGTCGAAATGGAAGCGCTGACCGCGGTGTCGGTCGGCTGCCTGACGGTCTACGACATGATCAAGGCGGTCGAGCGCGGCGTGCGCATCGAAGGAATTCATCTCGTGGAAAAGCTCGGCGGCAAATCCGGCCACTACCGCGCGCCCAACAGCAAAGCGGCCACATGAGTACCGCCGACCACATCGGCCGGAGCCTGTCATGGCGCTGATCTCCGCTGCCGATGCGCTCGCCGCGGTGCTTGCCGATACCGAACCGCTGGCCGAGGAAATGGTGGAGCTGGCGTCGGCACATCATCGCGTGCTGGCGCGCGACCTCGCAGCGCTGCGCACGCAGCCTCCCGCCGACATGTCGGCGATGGACGGCTACGCGGTGCGCGCGGCCGACATCGCGACGATCCCGACCCGCTTGAGCGTGATCGGCGAAGCCGCCGCCGGACGACCGTGGGACCAACCGCTGACGGCGGGGCAAGCGGTACGCATCTTCACCGGCGGGGTGATCCCGAACGGCGCCGATGCGGTGGTGATCCAGGAGAACACCACGCGCGATGGCGACACCGTCATCGTCAACGAGGCGTCGCGGTCCAACCGCAACATCCGCGCCGCCGGCATCGATTTCCGTGAAGGCGACGTGCTGCTGCCCGCCGGCCGCCGCCTCTCCGACCGCAACCTGTCGCTCGCCGCCAACATGAATTATCCGCAGCTTCCGGTGCGTCGCCGCCCGCGCGTCGCGGTGCTGGCCACCGGCGACGAACTGCTGCTGCCGGGCTCCACGCCGGGACCGGGCCAGATCATTCTCTCCAACGGCTTCGCGCTGCGCGCCCTCGCCCAAAGCGAAGGCGCCGACACCATCGATCTCGGCATCGCCGCCGACACAATCGAGGCCACCACCGCTGCGATCCGCGCCGCTCGTGACAGCGCCGCCGACATCCTCATCACCACCGGCGGCGCCTCGGTCGGCGACCATGACCTGATGCACAGCGCGCTGGACGCCGAAGGCGTCGCGATGGCGTTCTGGAAGATCGCGCTACGCCCCGGCAAACCGATGATGCACGGCCGCCTCGGCGCGATGCGGGTGATCGGCCTGCCCGGCAATCCGGTGTCGTCCTACGTCTGCGCCTTCCTGTTCATGGTGCCGCTGATTCGCGCTTTGTCCGGCCGCAGCGATGTGCATCACGCCGTCGAGCACGCGATCCTCGCCCGGGATCTCGCCGCCAACGACCATCGGCAGGACTACCTGCGCGCCCGCCTCGACATCCGTGAGGATGGCGTCACGGTGGCCACGCCGGTGAACCACCAGGACAGTTCGCTGACCGCCAATCTCTCAGCAGCGCAGGGCCTCGTGGTCCGTCCCCCGCACGCGCCCGCGGCTCCGGCAGGGTCGTCCTGCCCGTTCATCCGGCTGCCGAACTGACGCGCCTGCCGGCAGCGTGGTCGCCGGTTTGCCCGAAAAAGCCTGCCGGGACAAAACGACCAAATCCATTTTGTTGACCGGAAATTAAGTGGTTGCAGAACACATATGGAACATATAGTGTCCGTTCATGATTTGTTTCGAGTGCTTGTGTCTCTTCAGGGATAGCTGGGCATGCGGACAGGCCCGGCCGGGATGGCGGGCACTGATACGGGGGAATTGACGACGATGCTGACACGCAAACAATTCGAGCTGTTGCGATTCATCAACGAGCGCCTCAAGGAGAGCGGTGTCCCCCCCTCGTTTGACGAGATGAAGGACGCGCTGGACCTGCGCTCGAAGTCCGGCATCCACCGCCTCATCACCGCGCTGGAAGAACGCGGCTTCATCCGCCGCCTGCCCAATCGCGCCCGCGCCATCGAGGTCATCAAGCTGCCGGAGACGACCGCCAACAGCGGCAACGGCCGCCGTGGCTTCACCCCAAGCGTCATCGAGGGCAACCTCGGCAAGGTCCGCCCCTCGATCAGCGGCGCGGAGAATGACGGCGAGCGCCCGGTCTCCGTTCCGGTGATGGGACGCATCGCCGCCGGTACGCCGATCGAGGCGCTGCAGACCCGCAGCCACACCATCAGCGTGCCTCCCGACATGCTCGGCTCAGGTGAGCACTATGCGCTCGAAGTGCGCGGCGACTCGATGGTCGATGCCGGCATTCTCGACGGCGACATGGCGCTGATCCAGCGCAACGATAGTGCCGACACCGGCGACATCGTCGTGGCCCTGATCGACGAGGAAGAGGCGACGCTGAAACGCTTCCGCCGCCGCGGCGCATCGATCGCGCTGGAGCCGGCCAACACCTCCTACGAGGTCCGCATCCTGCCGCCGAACCGCGTGCGCATTCAGGGCAAGCTGATCGGGCTTTACCGGCGCTATTGAAAACTGCCGAGGCAGCTCAATCCTCCGGCTGTTGATCTGCTTCCGCAGGTGTCGCATCGACAACGGGTTGTTTCGCACGTGTCGGCGCGCGTGGCTTCGACACATCCGTGACAGCCGGAGACCATGGTCGATCGACACCGTCAGGCCGGATCGCCGTCACTTCAAAGCCGTCGCCTTTCCGATGCACCGCCAGCGTGCCCTGCCGTCGCAGTCGCTCCTGATCGATCACCAGCGTGCCGCAACCGGCGGGCGCCTGCCGTGACGTAACGATCACCGCCGCGCGCGTGCAGTCATCCGACAAAGCTTGCGGCTGCGACGCCAGCGCCACCAGCCGGCCATCGGCCATTTCGACGACGCAGCCGTCCGGGTCGCATGACACGCCCTCCGACAGAGCCGGATCGGTGGCCGCGCGCCCGTCGGCGTCGGCCGCCAGCCATTCGCGAACCAGGAACGCGTCCTTGGCGGCCCGCATCACCCGCAGGCGGCCTTCCCTGTCGCGCACCGCGACGCTGTGGCCGTCGCCGGACACCAGAATGTCCGGCTGCGGCACCACCACCGCCCACAGCGTGGCGGCGACCAGCGCGCCCGCGCCGAGCCAGCGCAACGGCGTCCGCAGCAGGCCGAGCAGCACGATGCCCGCCGTCGCCAACACCAGCGGACCGGTGCCGAACGCCGCCATGCGTCCGATGGCGCCGGGTAGTGCTGCGACCCACACCGTCACCACGATCATCCAGTCGATGCCGAGCCCCATCAGGTTCCAGAACACGCCGTCGAGCCCGAACGGCATCGCCGCGAGGCCAAGCAGCCCCGCCGGCATCACGAGGCCCGACACCACCGGCATTGCCGCCAGATTGGCGAGCACGCCGTAGGGCGTGATGCGATGGAAGTGAAACGCGGCATAGGGCGTCGTCGCCAGCCCGGCGACGAATGACGCCAGCGCCAGCGTCATGATCTCGCGCCCACCCCACAACGCGGCGCGGGCGACGTGCGAATTATCCGGCGAGGCAAACATCCGCGGCATGCCGATCTGGATCAGCGCCACCAGCCCCAGCGTCGCCGCGAACGACATTTGAAAACTCGGATGCACCAGTGCCTCGGGCGCAAACGTCAGCACGATCATCGCCGCTACCGCGAGTGTGCGAAACGTCACCGCGCGACGATCCACCATCACCGCGATCAGCACCACCGCCGTCATGAAATACGAGCGCTGCGTCGCGACCTCGGCACCCGACAGCAACAGATAGAACGTCGCCGCGGCGAACGCTGCGGCGGCGGACCATTTCTTGATCGGAAACGTGACGGTCAGCGCCGGGATCAAGGCCAGCAGCGCGCGCACGGCGAAGAACACGACGCCCGCCACCACCGCCATGTGATAGCCGGAGATCGACAGCACGTGGCCAAGACCGGAAATGAACATCGCATCGTTGACCGGCGTGGTGATGGCGTCGCGCCGCCCGGTCAACAACGCGGTGGCGATGGCGCGGTTGTCGCCGCTGAGCACGGTGCGGATGCGCGCGTCGATGGCGTCGCGCATGCCCTGCATCGCTGCGGCGTAGCGCAGTTTCCAGCCGCCGCTCTGCGGCGGATCGAGCGTCGTGATCGCGCCCATGGCGAAGCCCGACGCGCCGATGCCCTGGAAAAACATATCGCGCCCGAAATCGTAACTGCCCGGCCGCAGCGGCGAGAGCGGCGGCAGCAGCCGCGCTTTCATCTCGATGAAGCTGCCGACCGGCGGCGCGGTGCCCTTGCGCACCGAGAGCCGCACGCGTTCCAGCGTGGGCGTTGCGCGCCGCGTTTCCATGTGGGTGACGCGCAAGACGAAACGGTCGGTGCGCGTGCGTTCCTCGTGGGTTTCGACAAAACCCTTGAGCGAACTCGCATAGATCGGCTGCGCCAGCACGACATGGGAAATTCGCGCGGTCTTCAGCGCCGCGACGGCGAAGCCGGACGCGATTGCCGCCAGCATCAGCGCCGCGGCAAAAGCTTTCCGACGCCGCAGCACAAACGCCACGGCACATAATCCCACGGCAACCGCGGCCACGAACCAGGCGACCGGTTCGCGGTCGGCGGTGAAATAGATCGCGATGCCGGCACCGAAGGCGATCGGCACCCACGGCAACAGGCGGCCCGCGCCGGCCTCAGCCCGCGCCCAGTCGCGCAGTCTGTTCGCAATGAAAGGCCACGCACCAGCGGCTCGCGCGGTCGCCCCGCTCGTCCGCGCGCCATCGCTCGTCGGCCAGGTTCGCGCCCTGGCTCTGCCGTTGCCCCGCTCCGCCACCGCGCGCGTTCCTCAAAAGGCCCGACGCCAGATTGGAGCAAACGGCGCGGCGCGGCAACGGGTACAGCAATGACGGCAGGGCTCAGCCCTTGCCGCCGACTTCCTTGGCGAAGGTGTCGCGCAGGCCGATGGTGCGGTTGAACACCGGACGTTCCGGCGTCGAGTCGAGGTCGCGCGTGAAGTAGCCCTGCCGCTCGAACTGCACGACCTCGTCCGAGTTCGACGCCGCAACCGCCGGCTCCACGCGCGCATCGCGCAGCACCTCGAGCGAGTCCGGATTAAGATCGGCAGCGAAATTTGCCGCGTCCGGCGCGGGCTTCGCGAACAGCGGATTGTAGATGCGGATTTCCGCCGGCACCGATGTCGCGGCCGACAGCCAGTGCATCGTCGCCTTCACCTTCCGGCCGTCCGGTGCATTGCCGCCCTTCGTCGCCGGATCGTAGGTGCAGCGCAATTCGACCACCTCGCCGGCCGCATTCTTCACCACCTCGCGGCAGGTGATGAAATAAGCATATCGCAGCCGCACTTCGTTGCCGGGTGACAGCCGGAAGAATTTCTTCGGCGGGTTCTCCATGAAGTCGTCTTGCTCGATGTAGAGTTCGCGGCCGAACGTGATGCGCCGCGTGCCCGCCGCCGGATCATCCGGATGGTTGATGGCGTCGAGCTCTTCGCTCTCGCCTTCGGGATAGTTCTCGATCACGACCTTCAACGGCCGCAACACCGCCATGCGGCGCGGCGATGTCTTGTTGAGGATTTCCCGGATACAGAACTCCAGCATGCCGACATCGACGATGCTGTTGGCCTTGGCGACGCCGATCCGCTTGATAAATTCGCGGATCGCCGCCGGCGGCACGCCGCGCCGCTTCAGGCCGGCGATGGTCGGCATCCGCGGATCGTCCCAGCCCTTGACGTGGCCGCCACGGACCAATTCGGTCAGCACCCGCTTCGACAGCAGCGTGTAGGTGAGATTGAGCCGCGCGAATTCGTACTGATGCGGCTTCGACGGCACCGGCAGCTTGTCGAGCAGCCAGTCGTACAGCGGCCGGTGGTCCTCGAACTCCAGCGTGCAGATCGAATGCGTGATGCCTTCGATGGCGTCGGACTGGCCGTGCGCGTAATCGTAGCTCGGATAGATCGACCACGCCTTGCCGGTGCGCGGATGCTCGGCGTGCAGGATGCGATACAGCACCGGATCGCGCAGGTTGATGTTGCCGGCCGCCATGTCGATCTTGGCGCGCAGCACGCGTGCGCCGTTAGGAAATTCGCCGGCCTTCATGCGGCGGAACAGATCGAGGTTCTCCTCGACGCTGCGGTCGCGGAACGGACTGTTCTTGCCGGGCTCGGTCAGAGTGCCGCGCGCGACGCGGATCGCCTCCTGCGACTGGTCGTCGACATAGGCCAGGCCGGAGCGGATCAGGCTTTCCGCCCACTGATAAAGCTGCTCGAAATAATCCGACGCATAGAACTGGTTGCTGCCCCAGTCGAAGCCGAGCCAGCGCACGTCGCGCGAAATCGCGTCGATATATTCCTGCTCTTCCTTGGCCGGGTTGGTGTCGTCGAAGCGCAGATGGCAGCGCCCGCCGAATTCCTGCGCGATGCCGAAGTTGAGCGCGATGGATTTGGCGTGGCCGATGTGCAGGTAGCCGTTCGGTTCCGGAGGGAAGCGCGTGACGATCTGCTGGTGTTTTTTCGCGTCGAGATCGGCCTGGACAATATCGCGAATGAAATCGCGCCCTGCTTCCGCCTGTTCCACTTCTACCGTCATTCTGATTCCTGCTGCCGATCCGGCGCTTTACCGCTTGAGCATCATCCTTGCGGATCACGCCCTATCTGCCAAATTCGGCGACCGCAGCCAACCCCGCACGGGAGGCTTTAGTTATGCGCTGGGCCTGCTATACACCCTTCGCGCTTCGCTGGCCCCCCTGTCCTCCTCACTCCCGGCATCATGACCAAACCTGTCGTTACGCGTTTTGCCCCCTCGCCCACCGGATTCCTCCACATCGGAGGCGCACGCACCGCGCTGTTCAACTGGCTCTATGCAAGGGGCCGTGGCGGCAAGATGCTGCTGCGGATCGAGGACACGGACCGCGAGCGCTCCACCAAGGCGGCGATCGACGCCATTCTCGACGGCCTGAACTGGCTCGGGCTCGATTGGGACGGCGATGTCGTCTACCAGTTCAACCGCGCCGCGCGTCATCGCGAAGTGGTCGAGCAACTGCTCGCCAGCGGCAACGCCTATCGCTGCTACGCGACGCAGGACGAAATGACCGCGATGCGCGAGAAGGCGCGCGCCGAGGGCCGCACCCGCCTCTACAACGGCCTGTGGCGCGACCGCGATCCCTCCGAGGCGCCCGCCGGCGTCGCGCCGGTGATCCGGCTGAAGGCGCCGCTGACCGGCGAGACGGTGATCGAGGACAAGGTGCAGGGCCGCGTCGTCTGGCAGAACGAGAATCTGGACGATCTCGTGCTGCTGCGTTCCGACGGCAACCCGACCTACATGCTGGCGGTGGTGGTCGACGACCATGACATGGCGATCACCGACGTCATTCGCGGCGACGATCACCTGACCAACGCCGCGCGGCAAAAGCAGATCTACGACGCGCTCGGCTGGGAGATTCCCAGCATGTCGCATATTCCGCTGATCCACGGCCCCGATGGCTCGAAGCTGTCGAAGCGCCATGGCGCACTCGGCGTCGATGCCTACCGCGCCATGGGATATCTGCCGCAGGCGCTGCGCAATTATCTGGTGCGGCTCGGCTGGAGCCATGGCGACCAGGAGATTTTCTCGACGCAGGAAATGATCGAGGCGTTCGATCTTCCCGCCATCGGCCGCTCCGCGGCGCGGTTCGATTTCGCCAAGCTGGAAAATCTCAACGGCCACTACATCCGGCACAGCGACGATCAATCCCTCGTGACCATGTTCGAGGATGTCATCCGCTACCTGCCGGAAAAGGCGGAACTCGCAGCCAAGCTCAACGACACCACACGCTCGCAACTGCTGCGGGCGATGCCGGGCCTGAAGGAGCGCGCCAAGACGCTGATCGACCTGATCGACAGCTCGGCTTTCATCTTCGCCGACCGGCCGCTGGCGGTGGAGCCCAAGGCGGCTGCGCTGCTGACGCCGGAGACACGGCTGTTGATCGGCAAACTCCACGCCGTGCTCACAGCGGTGACCGACTGGAGCGCGGAGACGACGGAAGCGGCGATGCGCGCTTTCGTCGAGCAAAACGGCCTGAAGCTCGGCTCCGTCGCCCAGCCGTTGCGGGTGGCGCTGACGGGCAAAACCACCTCGCCCGGCATCTTCGACGTGCTGGCCGTTCTCGGCCGCGAGCAGTGCCTGGCGCGGCTGCAGGATCAGGCAGCTTCCTGAATCACGATGATGTGCGATCCGCTCTATCCGCGGTTGTGAGCATCGTCGATTCCGATAGATTTCGCATGGTGTTATGCGAAAGTCGGTGCAGGCGTTGCGGCGGCATGCGTAACCCCAACCAAAGGCGCAAAGGCACGTCTTGCGGTGCATACTGCAATGCGATACCCCTTTGCCCGGCGCTTTCCACAACGTCCGGCCGGGCACGCGATCTTAGCGTCGCATCCTGCCATGCCGGGTACCTAATAACGATCTCATCGGGGAATTCACGATGGACGCAAAAACCAATTCCAAATCGGCCACGCTCACCGTCGCCGGCAAATCCTATGATTTCCCGGTCATGAGCGGAACGGTCGGCCCTGACGTGGTCGACATCAGCAAGCTGTATGCCCAGGCCGGCATGTTCACCTACGACCCGGGCTTCACGTCCACCGGCAGTTGCCAGTCCAAGATCACCTACATCGACGGCGACGCCGGCATCCTGCTGTACCGCGGATATCCGATCGAACAGCTCGCTGAAAAGGGCGACTTCCTCGAAACCTGTTACCTGCTGCTGTACGGCGAACTGCCGACCAAGGCGCAGAAGGCTGACTTCGATACGCGCGTCACCAACCACACCATGGTGCACGAGCAGATGGCGCGGTTCTTCCAGGCCTTCCGCCGCGACGCGCATCCGATGGCGGTGATGGTGGCCTCGGTCGGCGCATTGGCCGCATTCTATCACGACTCCACCGACATCAACGATCCGAAGCAGCGCATGATCGCTTCGATGCGCATGATCGCCAAGGTGCCGACGCTGGCAGCGATGGCCTACAAGTATTCGATCGGCCAGCCGTTCGTCTATCCGCAGAACAATCTCGACTATGCGTCGAACTTCCTGCGGATGTGCTTCGCGGTACCGTGCGAGGAATACAAGATCAATCCGGTTCTGGCCGACGCGCTGGACAAGATCTTCATCCTCCATGCCGACCATGAACAGAACGCCTCGACCTCGACCGTGCGCATTGCCGGCTCGTCCGGCGCCAATCCGTTCGCCTGCATTGCTGCCGGTATCGCCTGCCTGTGGGGACCGGCGCATGGCGGCGCCAACGAGGCTGCGCTGCAGATGCTTGCCGAGATCGGCTCGGTCGACAAGATTCCGGAATTCATCGCCAAGGTGAAGGACAAGAACAGCTCTGTGCGCCTGATGGGCTTCGGCCATCGCGTCTACAAGAACTACGATCCGCGCGCCAAGATCATGCAGAAGATGTGTCATGCCGTTCTCAAGGAGACCGGGCACGCCAACGATCCGCTGCTGCCGATCGCGCTGGAACTGGAAAAGATCGCTCTGAGCGATCCGTACTTCATCGAGCGCAAGCTGTACCCGAACGTCGACTTCTATTCGGGCATCACGCTGAAGGCGATGGGCTTCCCGACCTCGATGTTCACCGTGCTATTCGCAGTCGCCCGCACCGTCGGCTGGATCAGCCAGTGGAGCGAGATGATCGAGGATCCGGCGCAGAAGATCGGCCGCCCGCGGCAGCTCTACACCGGCGCGACACAGCGCGATTACGTCGATCTCGGCAAGCGCAAGTAACGCTCGCCGAACGGCACTAAAATAACTTCCGCGCGGGCCTGATCCAACATCGTTGGGTCAGGCCCGCCGCGTTTGGGATAGCTTCACCGGCGGCTGACCTCCGGATTTCGAAAGGACTTCCATGACGCAGGCGATAGATACGCTGTTTCGGAACGCCAGACTCCCGGATGGAAGGCTGGCCACAATCGCCGTCGCGCAGGGCAAAATTGCGCGGATCGGCGCCGATGCGGAACGCGATGTAGCGGTGGGTGCTGGTGTCGATCTCGGCGGCCGGTTGGTGGTGCCCGGCTTCGTCGAGGGCCATATCCATCTCGATACCAGTTTCTATGGCGATGCCTGGCGGCCGCACGTCCCCTACACCGCCGGCTTCAATGTCCGCGAGCGGGTCGACATCCAGCATCGCAACATGGCCGCTGCCGCGCCGATGGAGCAGCGGGCCCGCAACCAGCTCGAGCTTTGCATCGCCAACGGGTCAACGCGGATGCGCAGCCACGTCATGGTCGACGGCAGCGTCGGGCTGAAGTCGCTGCAGACGATCGCTGCGGTGCGCGAACAATATCGCCATCTGATCGATATTCAGCTTGTCGCCTTTCCGCAGAGCGGCATCCTCACCTGCCCCGGCACGGCCGAACTGCTCGACGCGGCGTTCGATCACGGCGCCGATCTGATCGGCGGCCTCGATCCCGTCTCGCTCGATCGCGATATCAAGGGGCACCTCGACGTGGTGTTCGGTATCGCCGGCAAACGCGGCGTCGGCGTCGATATTCACCTGCACGAACCCAGCATGATGGGGGTTTTTTCGATCGAGGAAATCGCCGCGCGTACCAGTGCGCTCGGCATGCAGGGCAAGGTCGTCATCAGCCACGCCTACGGACTTGGCGACGTGCCGGCCGACACGGTGCGGCGTACCGCCGACCTTCTCGCGAAGGCCGGCGTCGCGATCATGACCAACGCGCCCGGCGCCCGCGCCTTCCCGCCGGTGCTGGCGCTGCGCAACGCCGGCGTCACCGTGTTCTGCGGCAGCGACAATATCCGCGATAGCTGGTGGCCTTATGGCGATGGCGACATGCTCGGCCGCGCCATGATGCTCGGCTATCGCTCCGATTTCCGCACCGACGAAGAACTTAGCGTGGCGTTCGAGATGGTGACGACGGCCGGCGCCAAGGCGCTTGGCATCGAAGGTTATGGTCTGGAGGCCGGGGCACGCGCCGACTTCGTCGTGCTGGACGCGACGCATATTCCAGAGGCTGTCGTGGCGGTCCCGAAGCAACGCTCGGTCTACCGGGCTGGCACATGCATCGTTCGCGACGGAGTGCTCGAGCCTTTCACCTCGAAACGATGAAAGGCTCGAGGGTTTTGGTTTGACGCGTTTTCTTCACGCGAACCGGATTCCACTTCGCTCGAAAACGCTATAGCGCGCCGAGCGCGCGCCCTCAGTAACGCGCTCGATCCGGCATCTTCCGGAATTCGAGCCAGACCTTCTGCGCATCGGCCTGCATCATCTGCTCGGGATGCAGCACCCGTTGCGCATAGGGCTTCTTCATGTCGATGCTGATATTGGAATCGTCGAACAGGTCGGCGTAGTCGGTCCATGCCGCCGCATAATAGATCTTGCCGATCCGCGCCCAGTACGCCGTCGCATAACACATCGGGCAGCATTCACAGCTCGTGAACAACGTCGCGCCGCGCAGATTGGGGGCGCCGACTTTCTTGCAAGCCATCCGGATAGCATTGACCTCGGCATGCGCAGACGGATCGTTATCGCGCAGCACGCTGTTGCCGCTGACCGCCAGCACTTCGCCATCGCGCACCACCACGGCGCCGAATGGCCCACCGGTCTTGTCGACGACGCCGGCCTGCCGCATGGTCTGGATCGCCTGTGCCATATGCTGGCGATCCTGTTCGGTGATAGCCGGCTGTTTTGCGGTTTTGGTCCTGGCGGTCTTGGCGAAAGCCTCGCTACCAGCGAAAGATGCAGCCGCAATGCCGGCGCCTGCTGCCAGGAAATAACGCCGATGAATCACCCGCGCCGATGCGAACAATTCATCCAATGATGCCGTGTGCGGTCCATTCCCCTTGGAAGAATCCATTATCCCCTGCCTTGATTGCTGCCTGACGGCTGCGGTTCATTTTTCGATCGGCGCGGATCGCTTATCGACCGTCCATGGGGAATCTTGCGCTGGATCGTCTTTAAAATGCGTTCACCAGCCTGGTCCAATTGAACAGAGACCTGAAGCCGTCCGCACCGCCCGACGTTAATGTTTCCGTGACCCGCCCCGCAGCAGCGTCAATATGACGTCAGCCGCGCGTGCGCTCGGCGTCCGTGCGCCGGTCGACATGATCGCGTCGATGCGCGCGAATGCCTCGCTCTGGCGTCGCCGCAGCGGCGTCTCCGCCAGCACGTCGCGCAACGCAGACGCCAGCTTCGCGGCGGTGCAGTCGTCCTGAATAAATTCCGGAACGACATTCTCGCCGACGACAAGGTTGGCGAGGATCACCGAACTGGAGCGGATCACGCGCCGCGCGATCCACGCCTCGACCGCACCCGCTCTGTAGGCAGCAACCATCGGCACCTGCGCCAGCGCCAATTCCAACGTCACCGTGCCGGATTTGGCGAACGCCGCGCGCGCGCTGCGGAACGCCGCCCGCTTGGCCTCTTCGCCGATGACAACGCGCGGCTGCACCGGCCAATCGCGGATCGCGTCAGCGATCATCTGCTGCAGATGCGGCATGGTCGGCAGCACCGCCTCGAACACCACACCTTGCTGCCGCAACATACTGAGCGTCTCGCCAAACACCGCCATGTGATGACGGATTTCGCTGCGACGGCTGCCGGGCAGCACCAGCAGCATCGGCGGCGACGCATCGCGCCGTTGTTGCTCTTGCGTATCTGGCCTCAGGCTCGCGATCTGCTCGGTCAACGGGTGACCGACAAAAGTGCAGGCCGGACCATCAAGCTGCCGGAGCGCATCTGGCTCGAACGGCAGGATGGCCAGCACGTGATCGACGTAGGCGCGCATCGCACGCGCGCGACCCGGCCGCCAAGCCCATACCGACGGCGCAACGTAATCGACGATCGGAATAGCCGGTGCCTGCGCGCGCACCCGCTTGGCGACGCGGTGCGTGAAATCCGGGCTGTCGATGATGATCAGCATTTCCGGAGCTGCGGCCAGCACCGCGTCGGCAGTTTCGCGAATGCGCCGCAGGATCATCGGCAGTTGTTTGGCGACCGCGGCGAAGCCGATGATCGAGAGCTCTTCAATTGGAAACAGCGAGCGCAGCCCCTCGCCCGCCATGGCGCGGCCGCCGACGCCCTCGAAACGAACCTCATTACCCAGCCGCAGGCGTAACTCGCGCATCAGCGCTGCGCCCAGACGATCGCCGGACTCCTCGGTCGCGACCAGAAATATTTTCCGCACAGCCGCTGGCGTTGCCGTCGTCACAGCGGCAGCCCGGTGACGAACAGGCCGGCGCGATCCGCCGCCTCGATCATCGCCTGCGCGTCAGCGGCGATAGTGTGGCCGGCTATCGCCGCGATGCCGGCAAGCCCTGCAGCAGCCGCACCTTCGACCGTTCGCAGTCCCGTCGTCGGAAGATCGAAGCGCAGGTCCTGGCCGCTCTTCGGCGCCTTGACCAGAACGCCGCGCCCCGCACGCGCGCGAATGCGTCCCTCGCCACGCAGCCGTGCGACGCGCGCCAGCAAACCGTCGGTGCCTTCGATGTCTTCGACGGCGACGACATGGCCGTCGATCACCACAACGCCCTGCCCGATATCGAACGGACTGAGCGCGCGCAGCAATTCACGGCCCTTGGCGATATCTGCATTGGCATCGGCGTCAGGCGCGGCGCGGGTCAGGCAGCCGACCGGCATCAGAAGCTGCGGCGCGACATCCCTGATGCCGACCAGGCGAAACCCTTCGCGCTCGAGAACACCGCCGATGCCCGACAACAGATGGTCGTCGCCGCCGCGGAACGCCGCCAGCACGCGAGGCAGCACGCGCAGCGTTCCCCAGTCCAGCCGAATCTCGGACAACGACGGGCGCACCAATGTGCCGATGAACGTCAGGTCGCGGACGCTCTCGTCGCGCGCCAGCCGCGTGAGCCTGCCGAGTTGGCCGATAGCGATCCAGTGATGGCGAAAGCGCGCAACCTGCACCGGGTCGCAAACACCTTTCAGCGCGAAGAACACCGGCACGATGCCATTGGCGATCAGGCTATCGGCCACCGCGAACGGCAACGCGCCGCCACCCGCGACCAACCCAACCGGCGATGAAATCTGCAGCGTCTGGTTCGTCATGGGTGTTTAATGGCCTGTCGTCACGATTTGCCGCTGTGGTCTCCGGGCAGGCATAACGCGCGGTGGCTGCCGGCGCCAATGAAGCTCAGGATTTCCGCGATCGCCGGATCTTCAGCCGCCATCGGCTGCGCCGCTGCAAGCCGCTCGGCGAACACGCCGGGGCCGTGAAACAATTGCTGATAGAACGCCCGCACCGTCGCCAGCCGCTCGCGGCTGAACTTGCGGCGGCGCATGCCGATGATGTTGAGGCCCTCGAGTCGCGCATACTGCCCGTTGACCAGACCATATGGAATGATGTCGCCGCGCACACCGCAAATGCCGCCGACCATCACCTGCGAGCCGACGCGGGTGAACTGATGCACCGCGGACAGCCCACCCAGGAAAACGAAGTTACCGATCTCGCAATGCCCGCCGAGCGTCGCCGACGTCGCGAAGATAACGTCGTTACCGACCTGGCAATCGTGGCCGACATGGGCGTTGTTCATGAAATAGCCGCGCGCGCCGACGCGGGTAATGCCGCCGCCACCGACGGTGCCGACATTCATGGTGACGCCTTCGCGCATCTGACAATCCTCGCCGATCTCGAGCCGCGTCGGTTCGCCGCGATAGGCCAGCGACTGCGGTGCGGTACCGAGCGACACGAACGGCGAAATCTGACAGCGCGGGCCGAGCGAGGTGTGGCCGGTGATATTCACATGCGCGTCGAGCCGGCACTCCGCGCCGATCACGACGTCGCGGCCGATGACGCAGTAAGGTCCGATCGATGATCCTTCACCGATCACCGCACCGTCCTCAATCCGCGCGGTGGGATCGATCTTGCTCATCGCCGGCTCACATCACTTCAATCGGTCAGCATCGCGCCGACATCGGCCTCGGCGACGACAACGCCGTTGACCTTGGCATCGCTGTGAAACCACCACATCGTCTTGCGGCGGCCAATGCTTCGCATGTGATACTCGATGGTATCGCCCGGCAGCACCGGCTTGCGAAACTTGCATTTGTCGATGGTCAGGAAATACACCGCCGGCGGCTGCACGCCCTCACCGGCCGACAGAATGCCGATGACACCCGCCGTCTGCGCCATGCCTTCGATGACCAGCACACCCGGAAACACCGGGCGATCCGGGAAGTGCCCCTGAAACACCGGCTCGTTCATCGTGACGTTCTTGATGCCGATGCCGCTGAAGTCCTCGCGGATGTTGATGACCTTGTCGATCAACAGAAACGGATAGCGATGCGGCAGGGTCTTGAGGATTTTGTTGATATCCACGACCTCAATTCTGATCGGCGATTCCATTAGTCCTGTTCCCCAGCCTTCGAATTCTGCCCCGTAGTCTGTGCCTTGGCCCTGAGTGTCCCGCCCTCTTGCGTCAGACGTTCGACCGCCAGAATCTCGCGGAACCACTGCTTGGTCGGTTTGGCAAAGAAGCCGCCCCACCGCTCGCCGGCGGGAACGCTGTCCTTGACCGCACTCATCGCCGTGATCTGCGCGCCATTGCCGATGTGGATATGATTGTTGACGCCGACCTTGGCGCCCATCGCCACGTTATCGCCAATCGTCAGGCTACCCGCCAGGCCGCATTGCGCGGCGATCAGCGAGTGCCGCCCGATCGTCACGTTATGGCCGACCTGAACCTGATTGTCGATTTTGGTGCCCTCGCCGATCACGGTGTCGCGCAGGCTGCCGCGATCGATGGTGGTGCCGGCACCGATCTCGACATGGTTCTGGATCAGCACCCGGCCGGTCTGCGGCACCTTGAGGTGGCCGTCTGCCCCGAAGATGAAGCCGTAGCCATCCTGCCCGATATGGCAGCCGGGATGGATCAGCACGTTGTTGCCGATCAGCGCAAAGTGAATCGATGTGCCGGCGCCGACGTTGCAATCGCGGCCGATCTTGACCCCGGGACCGATCACCGCTCCGGCGCCGATCACCGTACCGCTGCCGATTTCGGCGTCCGGCCCGATCACGGCCAGCGGATCGACGATCACGTCGTCCTCGAGCCGCGCGGCGGGATCGATCACCGCGGATGGCGCAATGCCGGTATTGCCGCAGGAGGATGCGGGCCGCAGCGCATCGGCGTGAAGCTCACGCGCCAGATCGACGAAGGCTCTGAACGGATTGGCGACACGCAGCACGGCGACGTGCGACGGCACGCGGTCCTCGAACCGCTCGCTGACCAGGCAAGCGCCCGCATAGGTTTTTGCGAGCTGCCCGACATATTTGAGGTTATCGAAAAACGCCAGATGCATCGGGCCGGCTTCGTCAAGCGAAGCCAACCCGCTGATCGTCTGTTGCCCACGCGATGCGTCGACCAGATGCGCCTTCGTCAGCGCCGCGATATCAGCCAGCGTTGACGAAGGAGGTTGTTTGAAGAACGACGGCTGCGCCATACCACCCGCTACGATCCAGCTGGCGGTCAAACTCAGAACGAGGTGCCGCCGCCGAACCTGAATTCCTGCACTCGGTCATACTTACCCTTTGTGAGGGGTACAGCATAGTCGAAGCGCAGCGGTCCGAACGGTGACTGCCAGATCAGGCCGACACCGACCGAGGTGCGGACGATCTTGCTGTCGTCGTATTGCAGGCCGCACTGCGGGCAGTGCGCAAGATCCTCACCGGTCGCGGCCCACGAGGTCGGTCCCTTGTAGCTGGAAAGCTGACCGGCGTCGGCATAGACCGCACCCTTCAAGCCCACTTCCTTGGGCAGGAACCAGAACGGCATCTGCAATTCGGCCGAAGCGCCCCAGTACTGGGTGCCGCCGAGCGCGTCGCCGGTGCCGCCGAGAAGGATGTTGGTGATGTCACGCGGACCGATGCCCATCGGCTCGAAGCCGCGGACCAGGTTCGGACCCATCTGGAACTGGTCGAGCATCCGCAGATCCTTGCTGCCGACCTTGTTCATGATGCCACCCTGCAGGTGGATGATGCCGACGATGTCGGACACCAGCGGCGTGTAGTACTTCGCGTCGATCGTCGACTTGAGGTAGCTGACGTCGCCGCCGACACCGGCGAAGTCCTGCTTCCAGTCGATCAGCAGGCCGTCGGTCGGGTTCTTGTTGTTGTCCAGCGTGTTGTAGGTGAGCGTGTAGCCGACCATCGAGGTCCAGGTCGGACCGCCCGCCAGTTCCTTGCGGATCGGCAGCGACGCTTCGCCGTCGGCGTAGCAGCCCAAAGCCGAACCATTGGGGTTGGGTATCCCAGAGAACGCCGAGAATGCCGGGCTGGGGTTAAATGCCGGGCCCAGGATATTGTTACAGTTGTTCAGGTAACCCGGCAGCGTAATTTCCTGCCGGTAGGCCGAATAACGCAACTGCAGCGACAGGTCTTCGCGCAACTGGAAGCCGAGACGCGGGCTGAAGCCGAACGTCTTGGTGTTGTACGAGATGTAGCGGTTGGCGAGTTGCTCGCGGCTGAAGAAATCGAGGCCCAGCGCAACCCGGTAGTCGAGCAGATAAGGCTCGACGAACGACAGCGAGTAGCCGCGCGCATACTGGCCGTACTGCACCGCCGCCTTGGCGAACAGGCCACGGCCCAGGAAGTTACGCTCGGAGACGCTGACTTCGGCCAGCGCGCCGTCCGTCGTCGAGTAACCGCCCGAGACCGAGAAGTCGCCGGTGGATTTCTCTTCGAGATTGACCACGACGATGACGCGGTCGCTGGACGAACCAGGCTCGGTGCTGATCTTCACGCTTTTGAAGAAGTCGAGGTTCTTCAGGCGTCGTTCGGCGCGGTCGACCAGCGCACGATTGTAGGCATCGCCTTCGGCGATATCGAATTCGCGGCGGATGACATAGTCGCGGGTCCGGGTATTGCCACGCACGTCGATGCGCTCGACGTAGGTGCGCGGACCCTCATCAATGGCGAAGGTGATCGCCACGGTATGCTGCTCGAAGTTGCGCTCGCCACGCGGGCGCACCACGGCGAAGGCATAGCCACGCCGCGCGGTCTCGACCTGCATTTCCTCGACCGACTTCTCCAGCGCCTCGGCGTTGTAGAGCGAACCGACGCTGACGCGCGAGAAGCCGCGCAGCGAATTGCCGTCCAGCGTGGAAATGGTCGAGCGGAAGTCCACCGAACCGACGCGATATTGCTGGCCTTCCTCGATCTTGAACGTGACCAGGAAGCCCTTCTTTGCCGGGTCGTACTCGGTCAGTGCGGCAACCACCTGCACATCGGCATAACCGTGCTTCAGATAGTAGCGCCGAATCAGGTCGCGATCGGCCTCGACGCGATCCGGATCATAAACGTCGCCGGACGACAGGAAACTCAACAGGTTGGATTCGTGGGTCTTGATGACGTCCCTGAGGCGATAAGCGGAGAACGCATTATTGCCAATGAACTCGATCGACTTGACGCCGGTCTTCTCGCCTTCGGTGATGACGAACACCAGATCGACACGGCCGTTCGGCTGATCGATCATCTGCGGATCGACGCGAACGTCGTAGCGGCCGGCGCGACGGTAGATTTCGGTGATCCGCAAGGCATCGGACTGCACCATCGGACGCGACAGGGTGCCCCGCTGCTTGCTCTGGATTTCAGCCGTGAGCTGCTCGTCCTTGATCTTCTTGTTGCCCTCGAAGGCGACGCGGTTGATGACCGGATTCTCGACCACCGACACCACCAGGCGGCCACCGGCGTGGTTGATCTTCACGTCCTGGAACAGGCCGGTCTGGATCAGCGCCTTCAGGCCGTCGTCGATGCTGCCCTGGTCCAGCCGGCCGCTTGGGCCCGGCTTGAAGTAGGAACGGATGGTATCAGCCTCGACGCGGCGGTTGCCTTCGACGGCAATGGACGACACGGACTGGGCAGCCGCCGGCGACGATACCAGCACGGTCCCCAAAGTCACCGCACCCGGCATGGCAGTCATGAACAGGGCGGCAACCAGACCGCTCCTTAGAAACCGCATTCCAACATTCATGCGCCACGCGCCCTTATTCATTCCAGTGTCAGGCCGCACCCCAGCAACCTGACAGATTCCCTACTGATTGCCCTGCTTGTAGCCAATTTTGCCAGACTGGCAAACGCTCTTTCGCCGCGCAATTTCAATTTCATTCCAAGACGTTGCCTATTGGCCACGCCACCAAACGCGCCTCACGACGAGGCCAGATGCAAGATGTCGTTATAGGTGGCGAACACCATCAACATCAGCACCAGGCCGAGTCCGATGCGGAATCCCATCTCCTGCGCCCGTTCCGAGAGCGGTCGCCCGCGCACGGCCTCGACGGCATAGAACAAAAGGTGACCCCCATCGAGCAGCGGCACCGGAAACAGGTTCAGCAGCCCGATCGACACCGAGAGTACCGCGGCGAGGTGAATCAGGGCTGAAAGTCCGATGGTCGCGACCTGGCCGGATATCTGCGCGATTCGCAGCGGTCCGCCAACCTGGTCGGCAGCTTCGCGGCCGGTAAAGACGCCGCCGATATAGGCGAGCGTCCGGTCGATCACGAACCAGGTCTCCTTGGTGCCCAGCCAGACCGCGGTCACCGGATCGACGCGTTCGACCAAGACGTCGCCCGGCTCGTTCGACCGGGTGATTCCCAGCACACCCAGTTTGTGCACGTTGCCGAAATTGTCCTTGATCTCCTTCAATTCCGGCGTGGCGCGCAGCGATACGGTGGTGTCGCCGCGCTTGACCGTGAACGTCAGCGGCTGACCGGCATCGATGCTGACGATGCGCTGCATGTCGGAGAAATTGCCGATCACCTTGCCGTCGATGGCGGCGACCACGTCGCCGGACTGGAAGCCGGCGGCTTCCGCGGCGCTGCCGGCCATTACCTTATCGACACGGGCGGTGGCATTGGGACGGCCGAAAAAGGTGAATAGCCCGGCGAAAATCACGATCGCCAGGATGAAATTGGCGATCGGGCCGGCGGCGACAATGGCCGCGCGCGGACCGACCTTCTTGTGATGGAAGCTGCCCTGGCGCTCCTCGGCGCTCATTGCATCGAGTGCCGTGGACGACGGCGTGCTGGCTTCGCTCTCGTCACCGAAGAACTTGACGTAACCGCCGAGCGGAATGGCGGAAATTTTCCAGCGCGTGCCGTGGCGGTCGTTGAAGCCAACCAGTTCCGGACCAAAGCCAAGCGAGAAGGTCAGCACCCGCACCCCGGCCCAGCGCGCCACCAGGAAATGCCCGAGTTCATGGAAGAAAACGACGATCGTCAGGACAAACAGGAACGGGATGATGTAGCCGATAACACCGTGACTTAAGGCATTGAAACCATGTAGAAAAAACTCAGACATCCCACTCCCCTTCACAGCGCCCAAGGCTCTGTCATATCCCCTGAAGCACCGTCCCCGGTTGCCTACGATGCCTTTGCGGCAATTTGAGGCAAGAGGGTGGCGGCCAGATTTCTCGCGCTATGGTCAACGGCGATCGCATCGTCCGCGGAATCCAGCGGCGCGAGGTTGCCGGACCGGGTCCAATGCTCCAGCGTGGCCTCGACCAGCCGCGCGATGGCGCCGAACCGGATCTTCTGGGCGATGAAGGCCGCGACCGCGATCTCGTTGGCGGCATTGAATACCGTCGTGGCGCCGCGGCCGGTGCGCAGTGCCTCGAACGCCAGCCGCAATCCGGGGAAGCGCGCGAAATCCGGTGCCTCGAACGTCAACTGACCGATTTTGGCGAGATCGAGCGGCACCGCAGGCCCCGCGATCCGATCCGGCCAGCCAAGGCAGTGCGCGATCGGCGTGCGCATGTCGGGCGCGCCCAGTTGCGCGACCACCGAACGGTCGGAGAATTCGACGAGGCCGTGAACGATCGATTGCGGATGCACCAGCACATCGATCTGGTCGGGCTCCAGCGCAAACAGGTATGCGGCCTCGATCACCTCGAGCCCCTTGTTCATCATCGAGGCGGAATCGATGGTGATCTTCTGGCCCATGCTCCAGTTCGGATGCTTCAGCGCCTGCGCCAGCGTCGCCTGCTCGATGTCGGCGGCGCTCCAGGTGCGGAACGGTCCGCCCGACGCCGTGATGATGACGCGGGTCAGTTCATCGCGGTTGCCGGAACTCAGCGCCTGGAACAGCGCGTTGTGTT
>Ga0207657_10002250_pt1 | contig 20923 bp, 12 predicted proteins | sample KBSC33metaG_FD_184316 | JGI IMG/M metagenome (GOLD analysis project Ga0207657, IMG submission 184316) | Corn rhizosphere microbial communities from Kellogg Biological Station, Michigan, USA - KBS C3-3 metaG (SPAdes) (version 2) | ecosystem: Host-associated > Plants > Roots > Rhizosphere > Soil ... | reverse complement strand
ATTGAACCCTATTTTGAATAAACCTTAGTAGAAAATTTCCTTTCTATCGTAGTAAACCTTATTAGCTTATTTTATTGCATTTACGGGATTTTAAATAAGATAATAAGGTTAATGACCTCTGGGTTCCTTTTCTACTAAGGTTTTGAGGGCATCCCAATAGCCCCTATCCAGCTTTTGCATATTATTCTAAAAATTTAAAAAACACGTTATTTGTCCTTTTGCTGCGTTAAAATAAATTATTCTATTATTCCATTTTTTGAATGAAATTGATTCATAAAAGTTCATTTTTAAAAGTTAATTCCCGATTTTAAACGCATACACATTTCCTCCAAAACCCGCTACCACCAACATGTTCCCGGACACAGCCGCCGCTGAAAGTATTGGTGCGCCCAATGATGCCTCCCATACCTTAACACCGGTACTTTCATTCAGCAAATATAATTTACCATCGGAAGCGCCGAAAAAAATGTAATGCCCGAGTTGTATAACGCTGGCTTCCACAGTCTCTGCAGGAGGTTTCGTATAAGGCGATGTATAAAATATAGATTCATTGGTGGCAAATTGCCATTTTATATCCAATGTCTTTTTATCAAGCGCTACTACCCCATTGGTACCGGTGCCGAAGATAATCGCATCATCAGTTACAAAAGGAGTAGATGCGGATTTTACTCCCGAAGCGCCAAATGGTAATTCTTTTGTGCGGATATTTTTACCTGTATTCGGATTCAATTCAAAGAATTTTGTTCCGCCTGTGGCATATAATTTATCATCAGCATAAGACACCGCAGCATCGCGAAAACGCAATCCTTCATCATCTCTCGACCAAAGTAATTTTCCCGTAAGCGCATCATTTGCAAACAACGCAGACCAATTTGCCGACCCGATTAATACATTGCCGGCCAAAGTCTGATTGGCTGTACTTCCATCACCACCATCCCATGAGGTATTATTCCAAATCTCTTTTCCATCATTTGCCCGCAGGGCGTACAATCCTTTGCCGGCGCCTGCATACAAAGTATCATGAGAGACAATTACTCCCGGCATGTTAGGCGGCAAATAATCTTTGTCTAATGCTTTCTTCCAGATAAGTTGGCCTGACGCTGCATTCAATGCATACAACATTCCGCCAAGGTCCACGGCAAACACTTTCCCATCTGTGTACGCAATCGCACCCTTTATACCATTCTCCGTTTTATACTTCCATTTTATGTCTCCGTCTTTTGCATTGAATGCAATTATTTTTCCTTCATCAAGGTTGCCTTCATCAAGCGTAGCGGCAAAAACTTTATCATCTACTATCAAAGGCGATGACATATAAACCGGAGCGCCTGCATTGGAAACCCATGCCAGTTGCAGATTTGGTGATGTTACACTATTTTCTTCAGGATGATGAGCTGTGTTTTGCAATAGCATAGGCCAGGGAGCGCCGGTCTTTAACGTTATTTGTTCGGAAGGATTATAAGTAAATGATTGTGTTTTAGTAACTATATCACCGTTATTGAAAACAGATTCAAGTATCAGTTGATACTCGCTTTGTTTCTTTTGTGCGGGTTTCCATTCGGCATACCAGCTCCATGAAGATTGCTTTGCCATCTGTTTCCAATTCAATTTCCCATCTTTATTTTTTATTGCATAACGCACAGCAGACGCGGGAGAAGCCGTATTGTAGATATTTGCAATTATTTTTATGTTGCCGTTTTTCATTACCGGCGTCATGTCTTTCGCAGGCGCTGCAATTTCCAAATGGCGGTTCTGATAGCTATATCGTGTATCAATATTTATGTTGCCTTTTTCATTTAGGGTTATCACTCTGAAACTTGATTCAGAATGGTCAATGCCTCCTTTATCTGGCGGAGAACTGCATATAGAAAGGATGCCTGAATTGCCATGCTTTTTTACAAAATTGGTATGCCAGTGGCCGTATATCCATGCTTTGAGATTGTGATTGTTCAAATCTATTTTTTCGGTATCGGAAATTCCATAAATGAAACGGCCTTCTGATATTAATTTCTGGCCATCAACATTGGTTAAAAGGTCATGATTAAAGATAACAACTGATTGGTTCTTTGGTATCATCGCAAGGTCGTTTTTCAGCCAATGATAAACATCAGCTTTGGTATAAGCAGGCTTGTAATCGCCACTCAGCATGGGTGTAACGATGAAGTGTACATTGCCCGCATCGAAAGAATAATATGCCGGGCCAAACAATTTCTGATACACCTCTTCGCCATAATTTCCTTTCAACAAATCATGGTTGCCAACACAATAAAATACCGGAACTCCCATCGTTTCCGTATTGATATTTTTACTGTGAAAATCCAGGCCTTTATCATAGCAAATATCTCCTGTGTGAATTATAAAATCGGGATGCTCATTTTTTGCATAACCTTTCAGGTTATCAATCCAGTCTCCATAATCCCAGGTTTCGGTATCGGTGATTTGTATAAAACTCACCGAATTTTTTTTCGCATTATTTTTTTGCCTTAAAGGAAAATTATACACATCATTATCTGAAACTACCCGATGATAAAAAGGATAAGCCATGTAGCCATTAGGTATGGTGATAAATATAAAATTATTTTTCACAGGCCCGTTTAAAGTATAATTTCCTTTGCTGTCTGTTTTTACAACATTTAATCCATCTGACACAAGGATGCCTGACTGCCCTTGTTCTCCGGCATCTAATTGCCCATTCCCATTGCTATCAATAAATACAGTTCCATGATATCCGGCCGCAAAGGATTGCATGGTAACGAAAAATATTACGGATAAGATAGCGGGTTTAATAAAAAAGCGTTTAATCATGATTGTTAGGTGTTAATGCAAAAGATTATTTGTATATAAATTTAAAAATTAACGGCGTGCAAAAAAAGAATCGTTCGTTTCATTTTGTCGAGATATTTTATTTACAAATAGAATGTTTAAAAATGATTTTTTTCTGCGTAAGAAATAAGAAAGTAAAAATTACAGTAAACAAAGGAATAATCGCGATTTCCATTTATTGTAAAGACTACAGTAAACAAAGGAATAATTGCGATTTCCATTTTTTATAATCCTTATTTCAATAAAAAATATCAGTTCGTTATTTCATTTCCAAAACTGCAAGCACCGGCAAATGACCTGATGCATATTTTTCATCAACTACCTTATGCTCTGCCACTTTAAATTCATCCTTTACCTGTTCATGGATGGAAAAAATCGAACCGGTTACTTTTATTTAAAAGCATAAAATCTTACCCAATCAATTTCCATTTCAACTGGTAATTCTACAGGATTAACTTTCCCGACCCAACTACCGCCCAATTGCATATCGAGCAATAAATAATGATTTCCGTCTGCATAAGGAAACTGCTCCTTTTTGTCGGTTCTGATACGCGGGTAAGCAAATGTTCTTTTATCATTTACATAAAACACTACACTGTCGCGGTATTTTTCTACTGCATAAGTATTAAATTCATTTAGATTGATAGGCGCTGTGCCTCCATGTTCAGGATTATGTTTTATGTCCAATGAAATAGTATAATAAGAATGCACGGTTTGATAAACAATGCTGTCATAATTGAGATGTTCCATAATATCTATTTCGCCACCTCCGGGATATTTTTTTCCCTGGCCTAATAACCAGAATGCGGGCCAGGCACCGGTTGCACCATTTAGTTTTGCCCGTATCTCCAGTCTTCCCAAACCAAAACCCACCTTATCTTTTGTGTAAATGCCTCCTGTAAGATACCTGGAAGTGTCATTTAATACAGTTGTATTTCTAATTCCACGAAGTATCAGCTTGCCATTTCGCATCGCATAACAACTATCAAAATCGCTCATGTGCCGGTCCCAGTCTGACGCGCCGCGTGGTATTTTCGACCACCTGGTTGTATCGAAAGAATCCGGCTGATTGAAATTTTCCTCCCAGGTAAGTGTTCTTTTTTGAACATGTTTTGTACCGGCACAAGAAGAGAGTAAAGTAACTATAAATAAAAACGCAACTATTTTTTTATGCTTCATAAAATGTATTTTAATGTGTTAATCAATAATTACTTTAATTGTAATTCAGCAACAACGGGCATGTGGTCTGACGCTTCTTTATTCTGTACTACATCATGCGATAAAACCGTGAACGCATCTTTTGGTTTAAAAGCAATAAAATCAATAGCGCCGGGTTCGTCACCTTCCCAAAAAGTGGATGGGCAATTGTTGCAGGTGCGTGTGAAATTTTTATCAAGAATATTGATTACTTCGCTGCCTTCGTTTGCATTAAAATCGCCTGCAACGATAAACGGCAGAGAGGTTTCGCCCGCAATCCGGCTGATTTCTTTAATTTGTAACTCCCTGCTAATTTTGTTGTATGCTTCCAAATGGGTGCAGCCGAAGCGAATTGTTTTTCCGCGAAGCGTAACTGTTCCGGTTGCCAGCATACGCTGCTCGCCGCCTTTAACGGAATCCATCGGTAAACGATACCCTTTGGTTTCTGATAATGGATATTTAGATAATATTAGTATGCCGTATTCTCCACCATCATAGTCCATTGCTTTTGCAAAAAAGAAAAATGGATAACCTGCTTTGGTGGCCAATTGCTCCGCTTCATTAATCTTTCCTGAACGGGCGGTATTTACATCTATTTCCTGCAGGGCAACCAAATCTGCATTTTTTTGTTTTATTACTGCAGCCGTGGCATCTACATCAATAACGCCTGGCTTTTCAGGCGGATTACAGTGATGAACATTATAGGTCACTACTGTGATGTTAGTTGATGAATTATCCGCTGCAGAATGCCGCTTGATATGATTTCCTGCGGAACAGGATGCCATCAATATTGAGGCGGCTATCAGAAGATAAAGAAAATTTTTTCTCATACGATACTTATTTAAATGGGTCTTAATTCAAGAGGAGTTGGTTATCTGATATCAGCAAAAGGCAATCTATCAGCCATCGAATCTAATGATTCAGACCGCTTACCAGCATTTCCGCTCACTCTCAAAAACTTACTAATTTACCTCTAATAAGACACTTTTAGTCCTTTGCTTTTATAATAATCAATTATGGGTTGGTATGGGCCATACTTGTGCTGGTACTCAGAAAATGGATCATTAAAAGGGCCTTTATCATAATCAATAGCTTTTTCTTCAAAATTGGGATACCCAATCTCCTCCACTTTCGGTCTTTGATGTATGCTATCATCATTGATAAAGGCAGCGAGATCTAATGCTTCTGCCGAAGTAAGATAAGGCTTCAGATGGGTTGCTTTATCATAAGGCATATTTGCAAGAAGCCATTTGGCCTGCATTATTATACGATGCATACTTGAGCCGGGCTGATATGCTTTTAATCCCCATAATGGCGGATAAATATAGGATGAGCTATCATATTGCAATTGCCCCTGTCCCGCTCCCCCGTGGCATCTTGTACAATGTATTGCATAAAGATGTTCTCCTCTTTTTGGTGAAGCAGCTTCAGATGGAAAAGTGATTTCCAAATTTTTCAATCCGGGAGTTCCTTTTTCAATATTCGATGAATCATTTATCCATTTTAAATATGAGAGAAACGCAATCATCTCTTTGCTGTCAAAAGGCAGAGGCTTTCCCAAATGAGGATGCGTAATGCAGTTATTAATTCTTTCTGTCATTGATAACACTTTTCCTTCCCTTGCGCGGTATTGAGGATAATTGCGAAAAGAATGCATCAGGTTAAATGAATAAGGCTTGGTACCGCCATCCTGGTGGCAATTGGTACAGCTCATTTTATTTTGAGTATATTTCCCATTAATCCCATTAGGGCCAATATAATAAGCTGTGTTCAACATTAATTCACGGCCATACCTTACCGCATCGCCATATTTATTGTGAGGAATTTTTGAAGTATCCAAATTAAACAAGCTATCTGTGTTGATGGCTGTAATTTGTTTTGTCTTTTCAACTTCACTTTTATTTTCATTGCACGAAATAAACTGCAATGTGATAAGCATTGCTAAACAAAAAGCAAAAAGTACATAACTCCGTTTCATTTTATTTTTCATAATTTTTGATTATCTGAAAACAAATTTTAATACCCAATTACACAAACAGAAAATACCACTAACCAGTAAACCGACATTTATCACTGTTTCCTGTTTCAATACGAATTTTGATATTTGAATTACATGAATTAAAATACCACTATTATCGCGATTGATGAAAGAATGCAGCGCTATCTATAAACTCCGCCCTGTATGGAATAAAACCCAATCTCAGATGCCAGAGAATATCACCTTTTTCGTTCGTTAATACTACCGACCTCGCCTGCGAACTGCAAACTAAAAATGTAGAATCTACCTGATAGGCACTTCCCATTCTTGCATTGTACAGATATGGTGGCAATGCAATTTTTAATTTCAAATTTGCTTTTCTGTTTGTTTCATCAAGTGCATAAAGCCATACGCGCGATTGCTGTTTATTAGTTCCGTTCTCAAATAATATCATCTCGTTTTGCGGGGTAAAATGAACATCATGCGATTCATAGAATTCATCTCCTTCCGGGAATTTAAAATCACCGCCGCGCCCCATTTTCCAGATTATTTTACCTGTTTTAGAATTGATTTTCCATATCTGGCCCGACAGATAAAATGAAACAACGTAATTGCCGTCTTTATCAATGCATAAACTGTTGGCATGCAGCCAGTCAGATTTATCACGAAGAATGTTGGGGTCGTTTAAAGGATTCATTTCATCAAACACAGACCAGCTCCAGACTTTATTGCCATTGTGGTCTAAAACTAAAATTCCATCTCCTGCTACGGTATCCTTTTTTTGGCCGCCTACACTACTCAGGTCAAACACACGTTTTTCCAATGTTAAAGTAACAAGCTGGTTTGAATCGTTCCATAATATCTCGTGGTGAATGGTTTTATCAAAACCCTTTTCACCTTTTTTAAGATGAAACAAAGTATCGCCCGTTAACGAAAGCTCAAGAATCTCATTGCCATAACTGGTAGGATACGATGGCGGCGCGAGTATAGAAAGGACGGTAGCATTTTTAGTAAAATGAGCTACTTTAAAACCTGTTTCATTTGCCTGGTAATACCACACTATCTTTCCTTTTGCATCCACAATAGAAACAATCCCCGGCAAATCGCGGCGCGACATCAGGATATATCCGTTACGAAATTTTTCAGGCTGAAGGGTTGTATCAGATTTATCCATCAAAAACAAATCTTCTAACCCAAGCGGCAAGTCATCAGAAGTGAAAGTGTGTGTTTCACTTACCGATTCACAATTACCGGAACGGACTACAATCTCATATTCATATTGAGCAGACGGCTTTAAATAATTAAGTACAGGATAATGAACCGTTTTATTTTGTGAAACTAAAGTAGAATCAATATGATTTTTACTTCCTTTTTGCCAGTAGCGAACGAGCAAATCCTCCTTATCGCGGGTAACAACTTTCAAAGTTTTTCTCAGCGCATTGTTTGTATGCGCTGCCTGGCTTACAGACACTATTTCGTCACTACAACGGGAAGCGCATCTATTGAATAGAATAAATAAAAAAGATACTGCCGGAATTACCGGCAGTATCCGTAAATATTTCATCCGCATTATTTCCATAATGAGGTCTGGGTCATTTTATTGTTGGTTTGAAGTTCGCTTGCGGGTATTGGGAATAAATAATTTTTAGCTTGAAAACTATTTGCACCCTGTTTCATAGTTGCGACGAAATGAGCTTTTAATGCATCCGGAGTGTACCATCTTTTCAGATCGTTCCATCTGTTTTGCTCAAAAAATAATTCCAATAATTTCTGATGGTCAATCTCTGCCATGATGCTGGCCTTGTCAGGTAAATCGGTACTGGTTTTTTCTACCAAACCTGCCCTGTCTCTTATCTGTTTCAGGCATGCAATCGCTCTATCATTATGCCCGTTTTGTACGGCAGCTTCTGCAAGATTAAGTAATACTTCGGCATACCTCATTATTTCATAATTAGCTGTTGAAGGTGTAGGCCCCCAATAGCTATCGGCATTGGCTGCATCTCTCCAGGCGCTTGTCATTTTCTTGATAAGGAATTTACCGTTAGTAATAGTGTCCACCTGAAGTGTTGGATAAAACCTGCTAATCTTAGCCCTGCATGATGCCCATAAATCATCAAAAGTCTCTGTTCCACCATACCAGGTAGTATCTTTTTCTCCAAAATTGGAATATTTCCACATCAATGAAGCATACATTCTTTTATCAAACCTTGTATCAGAACCTGCAGGCCTTTGTTCTTTCAAAAATTGGCTCACGAGGTAATTAGAAGGTATGTACTTAAACCAGCCACCGCCATTTATCGGTCCTACAAGTTGCGGAATGTAATTGTACATGCCTGAATTGGACTGTTCCTCGGCCCATGGACCATAGGGATTGCCAAAACCTCCATATACCCACTGAAATATTGATTCCTGGTTGAATTCATTTTTATCCGTAAAATTATCATCAAAGTTAGATACCAACCCGTAATTGTACGGAGCTTTGGTAATGATATCTAATGTAGATTCTGCATTTACATAATCTCCCATATACAGGTAAACCTTACCCATAAAGGCAATAGCGGCTCCACTTGTGGCTCTTCCCTGCTCGGTTGTTGGACGCGAAACTGGTAAATTTTGTGCAGCATCTGTAAAGTCTGCCAGCACAGCTTTATATATATCTGCTTGCTTAGTAGCAGGAATATACTGCTGGTCTGTAGTGGTAGCAGGCTCTAACCGGAGCGGTACATCACCATAGTTAGACGCAAGAATGAAATAAGAAAGGCCTCTCAGGAATTTAGCTTCAGCTTTATAAGTAGCTTTCTTTGTATCATCTATTGGCACTTTATCCACATTGGCAATTACAAGATTGGCCCTGTAAATGCACATATACATCTTCTGGAATGTACTGGATGCATCCCCGTTATTAGCATCATTAATAAATGTAGCGACCTGCCAGGTAGAAGGCTCTTCGCCGGGAATAGTGAACACATCATCACCCATTGCGTTAATATCCTGAAACCCGGTAAATGCGCCCCAATAGCTGTAAAGAGGTAATCTCAACGGGCTGTAAGTAGCTGCCAGCGCTGCCTGCACATCGGCATCCGTTTTCCAAAAATTTTGATCAGTAGCCTGGTTCGGGTTACTGGTATCTAAAAAACTTCTCTGGCAACCAAAGGCTACAACAAGCACAATGGCAATTAAGAAAAATTTTACTTTATATATTGTATTCATAAATACTATTTTAAAAAAATGATTAAAAAGTTACACTCAGCCCTAACATTACGGTTCTCTGAAGAGGGTAGATATTATTATCATCAATACCTCTTGAAAGTGGATCACCTCCATTACCGATATCCGGGTTATAGCCTTTATATTTAGTAATAGTGAAAATATTCTCCATAGAAAAATAAGTTCTTACACCATCTATTTTCAACCTGTTGATGATGCCTTTAGAAAAAGTATATCCTATTTCCAATCTTTTAAACCTCACATACGAGCCATTTTCAAGCCAGCGGTCAGAGTACCTTTGAGCGTTTAAGTTAGGATCGGATAATATAAATCTTGGAAAGTTTGAATGATTTTGAGGAGTCCATGCATTAAGAACCTCTGATGAAAGGTTAGTAACTTCGGTCATTTTTTCTTCCCATATTCTCCATCCGTTAAATATTTTATTTCCAAAAGTTCCCTGGAACAAAAGATTAAGATCCCAATTCTTCCAACTGAAATTTCCTGAAAGTCCTGTTATCAGGTTAGGTAATGGGCTTCCCGCATATTGCCTGTCGTTATTATCAATTTTGCCGTCATGGTTGGCATCAATAAATTTAATATCGCCGGCAGCAGCATTAGGCTGTATGAGAGATCCGTCTTTATTAACATAGCTGCTAACCTCCTGATCTGATTGAAAAATTCCATCCGTTTTTATAAGCCAGAATCCTCCAAGCGGGTATCCCACTTTTGCTTTTGTAATATCGCCAAATTGCTGGCTGCCACTACCAATAGTGATTGCGGTCATCTTGTTGTTCATTGTTGTAACATTTAGTCCAACATGATAATTAAGATTACCTGTTTTATTTTCATAGCCTAATGTTACTTCCAACCCTTTATTCTCAACTTCACCAGCATTCACAACAGGGCTTCCGGTAATACCGAGAGATGGTGGAACCGGCACACCTAATAATACGCCGCTGGTAGTTCTTTTAAACACATCCGCTACAAGAGATAACTTGTTTTCTAAAAAGTAAGCGTCTATCCCAACATTTGTAGTTTTTGTTTGTTCCCATTTCAGGTTTCTTGGCGAAGCATTTCCATTGGGAATTGTTCCCTGCCAAAGAGTAACAGGATTTCCCGTCAAGTAATTAATATTGGAAGTAAGGCCACTCTGGGTGGTATAATTTCCGATAAGGTCATTTCCTAAAACACCCCAACTGCCTCTGAGTTTAAGGCTGCTGATCGTATTTGAAAGATTTGCCTCGCGGAAGAACTTTTCGTTTGAAATATTCCATCCTGCTGAAACAGAAGGGAAAGTACCATATTGATACCCATTTGCAAAAACAGATGAGCCATCACGGCGTATAGATGCTGATAACAGGTACCTGGAATCATAAGAATAGGTAACTCTTCCCAAATAGGATTCTCTGCGGGAGGAAGCTGAACTACCGTTGACGAATTGATTAGCCGTAGATGCAGACAAAGAATAAAGCCCGATAGGAATATTAGTCCCCGATGCGCCAAAGCCATTGCTGGAATCTTTTTGTGAAGTAAATCCGGCCAAAAGGCTAAAGCTATGACGCCCGATAGTTTTGTCGTAGCTCAGCGTATTTTCCAACAGCCACGAATTTCCAAAGGAAGTTCCCATTGAAAGAGTAGGTGAGGCTATTACGCTATTTCCATCATTAACGGCATAACCATAATTATTGCCGAAGCCACGATTTTCAGTAAGCCCTACATTGAATTTATATTTTAGCTGGTCAATAAGCCTTACTTCCACAAAAGCTTCAGCAAGAAGTGAACTACTATTACCACTATAATTATAAGCCTCAAGGTTTGCAAGCGGATTACCAATGTTTTTCATAAAAGAAGAACGACCTCCCCAGCCGCCTAATTTATTGGAAGTGTCATACACAGGCACAGTAGGAGGCATTATTAAGGCGCTCGCCACCATGCTATGCGCCTGGCTGCTTCCGTTAGTCATTGTTCTATTGGTTGACTTATTATATATAACAGTCTCACCTACTTTTATCCTGCCTTTTTCATATTGCGTTTTAACCCTGAAATTAGCAAGAGAATAATTGGTAGTACGGATGGTACCATCCTGGCCTAAATAGCCGCCTGACAGGTTATAAGTCAAATGCTCTGTACCGCCGCTCAGATTGATATTTGCTTTACCGATGGCGCCTGTTTGAAAAATAGCATCCTGCCAATCTGTATTTATTCCATTATAATCAGGAATGCCACCAACATTAGCCTGGAATAATTTTGTCCATTGCTGCCCATTCAGTAAGCTCATTCTTTTGGGTATGGATTGATAACCATACATACCGCTTAATTGCACTTTAGCTTCAGTATTCTTTTTACCTCCTTTTGTGGTAATAATTACTACTCCATTAGCTGCCCTCGAACCGTATATACTTGCTGCTGATGCATCTTTTAATATTTCAATACTTTCAATATCCTGCGGATTTACAAAATCAAGGCTACCCAAAAAAACGCCGTCAACCACATACAATGGTGTATTATTTCCTAATGTACTTGAACCGCGTATAGTAAGCGAAAGCCCCGCGCCAGGTGCACCGCCATTAGCTTCTACTGATACACCGGCAACTCTTCCCTGTATAGCAGAAGAAAGGTTTCCGGATACGTCTGCACTTAAGTCGCTGACTTTTACAGAAGCAATAGCGCCGGTAACATCTTTCTTCTTCTGTGTGCCATATCCCACTACCACCACTTCATTTCCCAAAACAGCTTCTATTTCCATTACTACGTTAAGGCTCCCGCTCTGGTCAACAGTTACACTTCTTTTTTGATACCCCACAATCGTAAACTCCAGTATTTCCCCCGCATTGGCGTCAATACTAAAACTACCATTTGCATTAGTAGTAGTGCCTTTCTGTGTGCCTTTTATCATTACTGATACGCCGGCAAGAGGCCTTCCGGTTTGATCCTTTACCGAGCCGGTAATAATATTTAAGGGCTCCACAGTTTCCATTTCCGACTTTAAAATAGCGCTCATCTTTTTTGCCTTTACCACTATTATTTTATCTACAATAGTGTAACTCAAAGGCTGGCCTTCAAAACAAACATTCAACGCTTCCTCCACCGATACATTATTCACATGGATACTTACGTCTTTTGCCTGTCGCATTAATTTGTCTTTGTAAAAGAAATTGTACCCGCTTTGCTTCTCTATTTCCTTAAAAACCTTTTTCAGAGAAACATCATTTTGCGACAGGGATACTTTTTGCGCGTAGCCCGTAGCACTCACCTGGAGGCAAGCAGCAAAAAGAAAAAACACAATGAACTTCATAATCAAGATAGTTTTGATTAGGCTCCCTCTTTTACCGGTGGGAGAATTGTCCGGTAGTTTTAAAAACATAACTTTGCATTGTTTAGGTTAAAAAATTAGTCGTTTAGTACACGCTTTTTTGTTGATGCCTTTGCAGGCAGAAATGAACCTGAATTGCCGCCGGCAGTGTTTACAGCACTGCCGGCTTTTTTTTAAGCCCATCTTTTATTTTAATCTTTTTATCTCAATTTTTTAAGGCGTTATAACCACCTTCCTTCCTTCTGTTTTTATATGAATCTCATTCAGCTCAAGTACATGAAGAAATTTTGAAAGAGGCACATCTCTCGAAATTTTTCCTGTATATCCATCTTCCGATATTTTACCATCAAAGCTTACATCCACATCATACCATCTTTGTACCTGCCTCATAAGGGTATGTATATCCACATCATTAAACACAAAGTATCCATCCTTCCAGGCAACTACCTGCGATACATCAATATCTTTTTTTAATGAAATCCCTCCCGGGGAAAGCAGCGCCTGCTGCCCCGGAGAAAGCATCTGCATTGAATTTGCATTTTTTATTTTTACAGAGCCTTCGAGTAAAGTCGTTTTACTGTTTGGCTCATCGGGATAAGCATTAATATTAAAATGTGTACCCAGCACTTCTACTTCGCCTTTACCTCCAGATTGGTTATCAAATTCTACCCTGAAAGGTTTCGCAGCATCTTTGGCAACTTCAAAATAGGCTTCTCCTGTAATCTCCACTTTTCTTTCATTACCGGTAAAAGCAGTAGGAAAACGAATAGAAGATGCTGCATTCAGCCAAACTTTGGAACCATCTGTGAGTATCAGTTGATACTGATTGCCATTTGAGGTAGCGACGGTATTATAAACGGGGTTATCCATTTTACCATCGGTTTTATTGTAAGCAATCTGTCCATTTATCTTCAGCACTTTTATATTTCCCTGTTGCGCCAAAGTGCCATTAGCAGCACTATCCAGCACAATAGTAGTTCCGTCTCCCAGCGTGAGGACTGCGTTATCTTTTCCAGGTGGAATATCTTTCACTATCGGAACAGCCGGTTTTTCGAGCGCAACTATTGTTTCATTTCTTTTATGTAAAAAATAAAAAGCAGTTGTGGATACAAAAAAAATAACAGCCGCAGCGGCGCTCATTCGAAACCATTTTTGGTTATAGAATGGCAAGGAAAAAACCTTTTTATTCTCTGAAGAAATGGTGTTTTTAATATTAGCAAAACTTGTTTCCAATAAATGGTCAGAACCCTCGTATGAACCATCAGTTGTATGATATTTTTCTGATTGTTCGTGGATCAATTTTTTTAAAAGCGCTTCATTCCCTTCTGCCCCAAAATATTCCAGCAAAATCTCAATCTCATGCGAAGTGCATTCATTTTTAAGATAACGCTGAAATAATAATTCTATAGTTTTGTTGTTCTCCAAAATTGTAGTTTGATAGCTAATACGCCGGAGAATAACTTTTCCTCTGCTATAGGGTGATTTTTTTTTGTAGCCACGAATTGTGCGAATTTTCACGAATGGAAAACATTGTGTGGCTAAATGTGTAAACTGTATTTTTCTTTCGCGTTCTAAGAAATAAAAAAGAAATCCCGCTTATTTATCGGTTTACTGAAAAGCTTTCTCTTCATTCGTGGAAATTTGTGGCATTCGTGGCAAAAAAAATCTATTGCAAAAAACCTCATCCCAACCCCCGCCTGAATGACTCAGTCGGGCAGGCTTCTCCGAAGCCCTCCCGGCCAAGCCATTCGGACGGGGAGAAGGACGCGCTGAGAAGAGTTTATAATAGTCGAAGTTTCTTTGCGATTATTCAGAATAGAAATTCATAATATTTGTTTGTTTGCTGCAAGATGAATTCTCTTTATTCGTGAAAATTCGTGTAATTCGTGGCTGAAGAAAAATTAGGAAATTAAAAGAAAAATTAAAATAATGATAGCAACATCCTGGCAGCTTTCCAGTTTCTCCCTGATAGATTTTGTAGCCTTTACAATATGGTCGCTGATGGTAGATGTAGAAATTTTAAGGAGTGAACTTACTTCATCATAAGACAATTCTTCAATCTTTATCAACCGGTAAATCTGGCGGCGTTTTGGCGGCAATGCATCAATGGCTTCCTGTAGAAACTGGGCGCTTTCTTTATCAGAAAAATCTTCTTCCACATGGCTGTATTCGCTGGTAGCAATTTTGATTAATTCTGTTTGCAGTTTTTTATCGCGTGCCGCTTTGCGGTAAAAATCATAAACACAATTTTCTGCAATCCTGAACAAATAGGAGCGAAAGGATTGCTCAGGATCAATATTTTTTCGGCTGTTCCAAATCTTCACAAAAACATCCTGCAATAACTCGGCAGCAAAGGCCTCTGACTTTACTAACTTTATAAGATAACCCAGTAAGCGCCTGCTGTATAAATGGTACAATTCTTCAAAAGCCGCTTCATTGCTCTCTTTTAAGAGCGTCACCAGTTCTTTTTCATTTGAAGTAATGATATGCAAAATGGAAACAGTTTTTGATTTTGATTGGGTAAACTTATTTCATATTCCTGGGATTCGCCTACGCAAACGTTTGCTTAAAAAACATTCCCTGCGTTTGCAAGTACTCTTTTAAAACAAGGGATATGAAGCGCATCCTACATTTGGGATGATGATGCCGAAAGAATGCTTCGGCATACCATCAGAAATCCTAAACCCACGCAATACCTGGAAAGACAAAAAGGATTGTGATGAAAAAGCGAAGGAACTCGCAAAGAAATTTGTGAAGAATTTTGAAAAATTTGTTGAAAATGTAAGTAAAGAAATTTTGGCTGCAGCGCCGAAAATTATATAGATATTCAAAATCAAAAAAAATCTTTTTCAACTTTACTGCAAACAAACAAATAATCAGAATTCTTATTTTCCAAAATCCAATTGAAGCAGTAAAATCAAAAACAAACCCTAACTTATATATTCCAACAAGATATTTCGGCCGGCTTCCTTCCTTGCATAATTGCACCAAAAAATATTTTTCACACATTTAATAATTATTCTAAATTTGTGTCGGCTTTTTACTGCTCAGAAAATTAAATTATCCTGCACACACTACATCTTGATGCTTGCATTGTTTTTAATGCATAATGGTAAACTGTAGCAATTACAGAAATTTGATTGGTGGCAGAAAAAAATTAAAATGCCTTTTCTTTTGCTGCTGATATTTCTACTGCATTAAAGATTGTTTTCTCCTGAAAAATTAATAAACCAGAACCTAATGTTTTATGGTGTTATTAAATAACTAAGTAATCCATCTCCTTTGAAATCACATTCCATTTTATAAATAGGTTATCAGGAAATTTTGGGAACATACAATCAATTTTTTTCACTTAAAAATTAAATTTTATGCTATTAAACAATTCCAAACCGACAACAAACCGTCGTGGCTTTTTAGGAACATTAGCGCTCGGCGCGGGTGCGGTTAGTATCGCATCTTTATCTATGCCTTTACGTGTAGCGGCAGAAGCCGAAAAACTTTCCTTTCCCCGGGATGACGACCCGGATGCATGGTTCAATCAGATAAAAGGAAAGCACCGGATTGTATTTGATACTACAGAGCCACATGATGTTTTTCCTTTTGCATGGCCTCGTGTTTTTATGATAACCAATGCAATGACAGGAACGCCGGAAAAAAATTGCAATGAGGTTATCATATTGCGGCATGAAGCAATTCCTTATGCCATGGAAGACCGTTTGTGGGCAAAATACAAATTTGGGGAAATGTTTAAAATTAATGATCCTGCTACAAAAGCGCCTTCCGTTCGTAATATGTTTTGGATGCCAAAGCCAGGCGATTTTAGCGTTCCCGGAATTGGAAATGTGCAAATAGGAATTAACGAATTGCAGCAAAGTGGCGCTATGTTTTGTGCATGCAATATGGCGATAACAGTTTTCAGCGCTGTAATTGCACAAAATTTAAACATGGATGCAGGTGAGGTTAAAAAAGATTTCCTTTCAGGCGTCTTGCCAGGCATACAAGTTGTTCCTTCCGGCGTATGGGCAGTTGGCCGTGCGCAAGAACATGGATGCGCCTATTGTTTTGTTGGCTAAGAAATAAATTTTAAACGCAAAACCGATGCGTAAAAAAATTTTTATCAGCATGGTACTGGCGCTTTTGATTATTGTTCCATTAACAATAACCAATTATTTTTATCATGATAAAAAAAAAGATAAAAATGATTCGGATTCTGTAGTTATAGTTTTAAATAAAGAATGGAAAGCGCCGGATACCAGCCAGATTGATCATACACAGCAAGGCGATTTGATTCGTTATGGAAGGACTTTGATTTTACATACTGCTGATTTTTTTGGGCCAAAAGGCACAGTAGCTCACATTTCGAATGGGATGAATTGTGGAGATTGCCATATTGAAGCAGGTACAAGGCTGTGGGGGAATAATTTTTCAAGAGTAGCCTCCACATATCCTCTTTACAGAAACAGAAGCGGAAAAATTGAAACGGTCGAAATGCGCATCAATGACTGTTTTGAAAGAAGCCTGAATGGGAAGAAACCAGGTGATTCAAGCAATGAGATGAAAGCAATGGTAGCCTATATCGATTGGATAGGCAAAGATGTTTCTAAAGGAACAAATATAAATGGCGCAGGTACCGAAAGCCTTCCTTTTTTAAACAGGGCCACAGATACTGTAAAGGGGAAATTGGTTTATTTTTCGACATGCCAAAAATGCCATGGTAAAAATGGTGAAGGAGTATTGGAAAATAGCCGGAAAGAATATTTGTATCCGCCATTATGGGGTAAGCATAGTTATAATGTTGGTGCAGGAATTTATGAGCTTTCAAAATTTGCAGGATATATAAAAAATAATATGCCATTTGGAATAACTTTTAATAACCCACAACTCACCAATGAGCAGGCATGGGATGTTGCAGCATTTGTAAACTCGAGACCTCGTCCATTGAAAAACCTTAAAATGGATTGGCCTGATTTATCTACAAAGCCGTTTGATTATCCATTTGGGCCATATACGGATAGTTTTTCTCCAATACAGCATAAATATGGGCCTTTTGAGCCGATTCAGCGAGCACATAAAAAGACACATTCTTAATTATCCTAAAAAAAATTAATCAATTTAAATTTCATTTTTAAAATATTACATCATGAAAAAAATCACATTGCTTGTAAGTATTCTCACCATGTTTACTTATTTTCTTCAGGCGCAAAACAAAGACTATAACGTAGTTTTTGATCTCACCAGTAAAGACACTTTAAATCAACAATCCCTTCTTCATGAAATGAGCCTTATCAAAGAAGGCAATCCGGATGCAAAGATAGAGGCGGTAATTTATGGACAAGGCTTAGGATTGGTAACAAAAGATGTGTCTTCCCAATCTACCGAAATTCAAAGATTAACCTCTATGAAAGATGTATCAATTAAAGTATGCGCTTTGGCGATGAAAAGAATGAATGTTGACAAAAGCCAATTGCTTCCCGGCGTGGAAGTAGTGCCGGATGGCATTTATGAAATTATCTCAAAACAAAGGGAGAATTGGGGTTATATAAAAGTTGCACATTAATATTTGCAACTATAATTTGATCAGACGGAGACCGTCAGATCAAATTAAAAACAGGAATCCCAATCCGATAACCATCGGATTTGTTGGTTTACTGTCAAGTAACTTTTCATAATTCGTGCAAATTCGGGGATGAAATAATTGCTGATTTGTATTTTAAAAAACTATTTTCCTTGGAAATAAGATCCACGGTAGAATTTTTTTACACAAATATTTTTCTATTTATTTTCCACAACAATCAAATACCCCATTTTTGCAGGTATTACTAAATTCTCCAACGAAGCAAGTCGCTTTTCATCCTGGTATCTTAAAATAAATGGAATGGAAAATGACGCCTTTGTTTTATCCAAACCTAACTCTTGATAATTTATTTTTAAGGAAGCGGATTGTTCCGTTTGCCCAAAATTGGCGACCGCTATAACACTCTGCATTTTACCTCTATAGACTGTAACTTTCACGGAATCGTTCGAAGAAGCAACCGGACAATTCTTGTCCCAATAACCTATCATTTCTTTCTGCTGAATATGATATTGATCCCAAAACTTCCAGATATTATCTGGCGGAGTACCTGACCAGCCAGCGCGATCAGTGATGCCATATATCATTCCCCTCCACGGATTTCCGCCACCTTCCAGCATTTGGCCGGGTAATCCAAAAGGTATTCCGGCAATTTCAACAAGCCAATAATCGGGAGGCGTGTCATAATTTCTTCCTTCACCAATCCATAGCTGATCTATATAAGGAAGCAAATCCATATAAAGATTTAAACAACTGGCGTAGCCGGCATATTGGTTGAAATGGTCCCAGCTATGCATATCTATCCTGGCGGAAGGACGTCCATCATCTAATATTTTTCTTGCCCTTCGAATCGTAAATCTGTCCAAAGAACAATCATCAATGTATATGCCGTCTATTTTCAAATTATTTACCATCCAGTTTAAGCCGGCAATGTAGAAATTATTCAGGCGGCTGTCTGGTGTAGTGATAACAGAAAGATCCTGCATACCTGCATATTTCCCTTCAGTAAAATGGGCTACCCATGCAGGAATATATTTTTTCCTCGGCAGATTTGTTTTCAGCCAGGAATCGGGTCCTTTAGCGTTGATCAGCGTTTTGGCTTCGGCACCCGGGCCGGGGTAAATTACTTCGCCATTCAAACTCACAAAGGGCCAGAACTCTGGAAGATTGACTGTTAATTCACGCGTGGTATAATACACTTTTGCTTCTTTATGGTCTTCGTGAACTTTCCCAATAAAATTTTTCAATACATCTACGTTCACATCAGAGTAAGGATAATTAATAAAGGGATAAATATCATTTCCCTGGTGTACATTAATAATATTTGAGCCCAATGAATCCGCTTCATGAATGAAACCGTCGCTTACATTTTTGCCGGAATGATAATAACGATCACCAAACTGAATTTCTTTGTTCATGGTTTTGAAAGGTGTTTCAAGTAACTCAAAATCGTAATTCAACTGTTCACCTTTTTTCATTTCGCGCGCACCTGAATAAGCATTGATCATTACACTTTTTCCCTTCTCATAAACATTCACTCCTCCTTTGCCTTCGTTACCCCAGGAAGGTGGAAGATGCAGGCGGCCAAAATCATAATAAATATTTACCAACGGAAGTACATAGTTTTCCGCCTTCCATTTTATTTGCAATCCTCCGTTTACAGCTCCCGTCCACAAAGCATCCTGGTTTTTTGTAGTATCCCATTTCCACTGCCATTCTTTTGGCCTTAATCCACCTTCTTTGTTTAGCCCCATCATATAAGTGGCTTTGTCTTTATCCATCGAAACTTCAAGCCGGATATCTTTTATGGGAATAGCTTTTTTGGCTTTTACCTGTAAACCAAAGCTTGCGAAACCATCAAACTCTAATCGTCCGTTACAAACAACATTACATTCATCAGAAGTATTAATCACTTTCCATGTGATGAATGAAGGCGATTGTTGTGTGAATTGTAATTTGCCCGGCAGTAAATGAACAAATTCACCGTTTTCTTTTTCTATGATAAATTGAAATGGCTTATCAATAATATCTCCTCCCTGCTTAGCAATGGATTGGTTGGAAGAAGTGAAATAAGACATGATTTTTTCGGGCAAACCGTTATTGCCTATTTCCGTAGAACGCCCTAATATTTTAATGGTCTTATCTTCCCTGCTTACAGGAATATATCCTTTGGTGATTTTATTATTTATTCCCGCGGTTGAATTCAGCCAGGCCAAACGTGACAGGCGTTTCCCTTCATCAAACCCATGATCAGCAACTACTTTACCACTTAATTCCAATTTTATTTTTAAGGTTTTTTCATGAACACCGTCTGCGGAAATATTGACGCTGCCATAATAAATTCCTTTTGCCGTTTCGGGCAGATTGATTCCCATCCATAATGCCTGAATTTTCCCGTCGGGGATATTGATATTTTCCGTAAATGGCTTGCCCAGATAGTTGGTTCCTCCTGCGTTGAAGCAAGTGATTTTTTTGGAAGTAATTATTTTACCGTCTTCACTTTTTAAATCTGCAAAACGTACCCGCACATTTTTCATGTCCTTGTCTATCGCCCATGACCCAACCTGGAATACAAAATATTCACCGGGCTGCGCATGAAAAACATAAGGCTTAATTGTGTAAATATTTTCCAGCCAATTTAACCGGAGCGAATCATCCCATTTAATTGGGTTCTCTCTTACTTCGGGAAAAATAATTAATGACTGGCCTTGAAACTTTTGTGCATATTGTTGTGATGCGGCTTTAGCAGAAATAAAATTATCTGCTTCATCCTGCGCATTGGCATTAAAAAATAGAAAAATTAAGAGAAGAGAAGTTAACAGTTTTTGCATTG
>Ga0207657_10002249_pt1 | contig 20925 bp, 19 predicted proteins | sample KBSC33metaG_FD_184316 | JGI IMG/M metagenome (GOLD analysis project Ga0207657, IMG submission 184316) | Corn rhizosphere microbial communities from Kellogg Biological Station, Michigan, USA - KBS C3-3 metaG (SPAdes) (version 2) | ecosystem: Host-associated > Plants > Roots > Rhizosphere > Soil ... | reverse complement strand
TCTCTCTCTCAAACTGCCGGGATATAGTGCGTACCGGACGCACACGCGCTTTCGCCTGATTCCCGGAGTTTACTAATGGCGTGGCTCGGCCACGGCGTGGTTCAACACTCGTGCACAGTCCTGTGCGATGGCCCAATCTTCCTGTGCGTGGATGACCAGTACTCTTATCTTCGAATCGGTGGCCGAGATTTCCTGATCCCTGTTTGTGTGCGCATTCTTTTCTGAATCCAACTCTATTCCGAGGAAGTGCAGCCCGGAGCAGGCCGCAGCCCTCACTGCGGACGAGTTCTCGCCTATGCCTGCGGTGAAGACCAGAACGTCAGCCCCGCCAAGAACCGCAGCCATCTGAGCAATTCCCTTTCTGAGTCGGTGGACGAACATATCGAAGGCCAGCTGGGCTCGTTGATTGCCGCTCTGCGCCGCAGCTTCGACTTCCCGCATGTCACTGGAGATACCAGAAATGCCGAGCAGGCCTGAGCGCTGGTTCAGAATGTCATCGATCTCCTGTCCGCTCACGCCGGTCTCGCGCAAGAGATATGTCAGAATTCCAGGATCGATCGAACCCGATCGCGTTCCCATCATCAGACCTTCCAAAGGCGTAAACCCCATGGTGGTGTCCACGCTTTTGCCTCCCGCGATCGCAGCCAGCGAACATCCGTTTCCTAAATGACAACTCACGATCTTCAGCTGGGAGATATCCCGGCGAAGCATTTGAGCGGCGCGCTTTGAGCAATACTCGTGATTGATGCCATGAAACCCATAGCGGCGGATTCCCTTATCCTGCCAATCATAAGGACCGGGGTAGAGAGCGGCAGCCGGCGGGATGGTGCGGTGAAAGCCCGTATCGAAGACCGCGACTTGCGGAACTGAGCCGACCACTCTCTCGATGGTCTCGATACCTTCCAATTCAGCGCGATTATGAAGCGGAGCAAATGCTGCTGCATCCGCGATTCTCTTCTTAACCTCAGGCGTGACGCGGATCGGCTCTTTGAGTTTGGGCCCGCCGTGAACAATTCGATGTCCGACCACCTCGATCTCTGAAGAGCCCTTCAGAACACCAGTTTCGCCAGTCCAGAGAGTCTCGAGCATCCTCTCGATCGCACCTTGCCGGTCACCTACGGAAACCTCTTTGCCAGTCTTGGTTCCTCGTGAGTTGCGGACCTTCAAAACGGCCGAGCCCTGGTTCCATTCGATTTTCGCTTCCCACAAGGGGAGTTGTGGATCGGGGGAAACAGCGCCCCTAACCTCAAACAGCGCGCTTTTCTGGCTGCTGGAGCCGGAATTGAGGACCAGAACTCTCATCGCTTAGTAGGGCCACTTCCAATCGCGAATTTCCGGCATGTCTTCCCCATGTTCGTAGATGTACTGCTTATGCTCGACAAGGCGATTACGCAACCACTGCTTGAAATGGCCTCCAATGCGCTGCAACCGCGGGACCCGATCCACAACGTCACCCGCAAGGTGATAACGGTCGAGATCATTCAGCACGGTCATATCGAACGGTGTAGTGGTAGTTCCCTCTTCTTTGTAACCGCGGACATGGAAGTTATCGTGATTGGTACGCCGGTAGGTCAACCGGTGAATCAGCCACGGATATCCGTGGTAGGCGAAGATCACCGGCTTATCGACAGTAAACATCGAATCGAAATCGCGGTCCGACAAACCATGTGGATGTTCGCTCGATGGCTGAATCGTCATCAGGTCAACCACGTTGATGACGCGAATCTTCAGATCCGGAAAATGCTGGCGCAGAAGGTCGACTGCGGCCAGCGTTTCCAGTGTTGGAATGTCGCCCGCGCAGGCCATTACGACGTCCGGCTCAGAGTTATTGTCGGTGCTCGCCCACCCCCAGATCCCAATGCCATTAGTGCAGTGAGCAATGGCCGACTCCATGTCAAGCCAGGTCAGCGCTGGCTGTTTCCCTGCCACGATCACATTGACGTAGTGACGGCTGCGCAAGCAATGATCGCCAACAGAGAGCAACGTGTTGGCGTCGGGCGGCAAATACACGCGAACCACATCAGCTTTCTTATTGACAACGTGATCGATGAATCCGGGATCCTGGTGCGTGAATCCGTTGTGATCCTGCCGCCACACGTGAGAGGTCAGCAGGTAGTTGAGCGAAGCAATGGGCCGCCGCCATTCAATGTCACGCGTCACCTTCAACCACTTGGCGTGCTGGTTAAACATCGAATCGATGATGTGGATAAAGGCTTCGTAGCAGGAAAAGAACCCGTGGCGTCCTGTTAAGAGATAGCCCTCTAGCCAGCCTTGGCACATGTGTTCGCTCAGCATCTCGAGAACGCGTCCGCCAGGGGAAAGATTTTCATCCGTTTTCAGGATGGGCAGAAGCCACTCTTTGTCCGTAGTCTCATAAAGAGCTTCCAGCCGGTTGGACGAGGTCTCGTCCGGGCCAAACACGCGGAAGTTTTGAGCATGCTCATTCAGTTTCATGACGTCGCGAAGAAACTTGCCCAGAACACGCGTAGCCTCTGCGTAGTCGACTCCAGGCTTTGGGACAGGCACCGCATACTGCCGGAAGTCGGGCATGATCAGATCTTTCAGCAGTACTCCGCCGTTCGCGTTCGGATTTGCTCCCATCCTCCTATTGCCCTTGGGTGCCAGTTCCGCCAACTCTGGTATCAGAGAGCCATTGCGGTCGAAGAGTTCCTCCGGCCGGTAACTTCTCATCCAGTCTTCCAGAACCTTCACGTGCTGCGGTTTGAGTTGAAGGTCGGCAACGGGAACCTGGTGCGCGCGCCACGTGCCTTCCACTGGCTTACCGTCGACCATCTTCGGACCAGTCCATCCCTTCGGGCTGCGCAGAATGATCATCGGCCAGATCGGCCGTGTGCTGCCGCCGTTGTTCCGGGCGTCTTGCTGGATAGAGTGAATGTCCTCCAAGATCCTGTCCAACGTGCTGGCCATCAACTGATGCATTGCCTCGGGCTCGTGTCCCTCGACGAAATAGGGCTTATACCCGTAGCCCGTGAATAGGCTTGTCAGCTCTTCGTCAGACATGCGCCCGGGAATTGTTGGATTTGCAATCTTGTAACCGTTGAGGTGAAGAATGGGGAGAACGGCGCCGTCACGGGCGGGATTGAGATATTTATTAATATGCCAACTGGTCGCAAGCGGTCCAGTTTCGGACTCGCCGTCCCCCACAACGCAACAGACCAGCAGATCAGGGTTGTCGAACGCTGCCCCGCAGGCATGAACCAGCGCGTAGCCCAGTTCTCCACCTTCGTGAATGGATCCCGGGGTTTCAGGAGCGGCGTGACTCGGAATGCCTCCCGGAAACGAGAATTGCTTGAACAGCTTCAGCATGCCATCTTCATTCTGCTGAATGTTGGTGTAGAACTCGCTATACGAGCCTTCCAGGTAAGTATTGGCCACCATGCCTGGCCCACCGTGTCCAGGTCCAGCGATGTAAATGCAGTTAAGGTCGTGCTTCCGGATGATGCGATTGAAGTGCACGTAAATGAAGTTCAGCCCGGGCGTAGTGCCCCAATGCCCCAGCAGGCGAGGCTTGATGTGCTCGAGTTTCAGCGGTTCCCGCAGCAAAGGATTGCGATAAAGATAAATTTGTCCAACCGAAAGGTAGTTAGCTGCTCGCCAGTACGCATCGATTTTGCGCAGCTCCTCCGAGGATAAAGGCGAATTCGAAGTTGCAATACCCGAGAGGGTCTGAGAATGAACGGTGCTCATGAAAGTACCTCGATCGACGAACGTAGCGACAACTTTATCAGTTCGACGATAAACAATGCGCGTGTCTGAACGAAAATATCAATCAACGACAGCACTCAATAGTTTTCGGCAATATTTCGGTGTGCAACGCACTCTACACTCCCGTTCTGAATCAAGTACAGCCTTTGCCTTATTCACCGGCGAGTGTTTAAATCAGATAAATAAAACGAAGGGAATTGTGCGCGGCTGTCGATCAGGCTCCCGTCACGATGATGTTTTCTCCCATTCTCAAATTCATCGAGGAGGTTCTATGACGGAAAAGCTTTTATGGTTTCTGGCCGGTGTTGGTTTGGGTACATTAGCCGGCGTGCTGTACGCTCCGCAATCCGGAGATGAGACGCGGGAGACTCTGCGTTCGACTGCGCAGCAGGGCCGCGAGTTTGTGGCGGATCGTACCCAGAAGGCGCGTGAGCAGGCGAATCAGTGGGTCGAGCGCGGTCGCGAAGTAATGAACGACCAAAAGGAGAATTTCCGCAACGCTTACGAAACCGGACGCCAAGCCTACCAGGAAGCGACCACGCCCAAGACGGGCACTACAAACTCCTAACCACTATCCAAACGGCGCGGCAATCCGCGCCGTTTCATCTTCTACGGTAAGGACACAGATATGTGTCTCTCTTGCCATCGTTCAGCTTTGCTGATGAATACAGGAACTCTCCGCACCAGGTACGTACCTCTGTGTATAGAAGAAGTAACCGCACCGCAAGATTCTGCTATCAGCATCTCACAATTACACTCGGAGTGCAGCGCCGGTAGCTGAGTTCTGCATCGCAAGGTCTTGAACGGGCTCGCCATGGATCCAATTCTCCGCAGCAAACTCGGCAACTACTGGGTCTTCCGCGAGGGCCACCGCGAGGTGCACGGTCCCAGTTTCCTCCGTGAGGTGCTGGATGCTTTCCACCACGCGCTTAGCCCCGGCGTTGGCGCTGATCAGATTATCAGCGCCTTGCTACTTTCCGGAGAACTCGAGTCAGCGCTTGCCGACCTCGGCTCACCGAGTGTCGCCACTGTTGAGGCAATCACCGACCTGCTTGCAGACCTCCTCGTCAACAGGGCGGCCGTCCTGCCAGAAGTAAAAATAAGAGAGCTGAACCTCTCTCACATTGCGGTTCCGGAACGCATCTCGATATCTCCGCCTGAGGGCTTCGTCTACTACGCTTTACATCCCTCGGATTTTGCCAATCTCGCCAGGCAAGTACCTGAGCACACGAAGCCCGTGGCCGTGATCGGAATTCGCACTATCGGGACGACATTGAGCGCTGTTGTCGCCGCAGCAAACCGCCAACTGTCCCGGCCTGCGGAGCGCATCACGGTACGCCCGAGCGGCCATCCGTACGACCGTGTGACGGAGTTCACAACCGAACAGCATGCATGGATCAGGAGGCAAATCTCACGCGCCGCCCAATTTCAGGTCGTCGATGAAGGCCCGGGACGGAGTGGATCATCGTTCTTGTCGGTGGCCGAAGCTTTAGTAGAAGCGGGAGTTGGCCGTGAGCAAATAACACTAATGGGCAGCCGCGCCGTACAGCTTTCCGATCTTTGCGCACGGAATGCCAGTGAGCGATGGGCTCAGTTTCGCTTTTACTCGCCAATTACCCAGGTGTACGAGCGCTTTAAGAACGATTTCTATGTAGGAGGCGGAAACTGGCGAAGCTTTTTCGCGGGCTCAAGTGCTGATTGGCCCGCATGCTGGCCGCAAATGGAACGCTTGAAATTTCTTTCGGCCGACCGCAAGCGGCTCTTCAAGTTCGAGGGCTTCGGAGGATTTGGCGAGGAGGTCCTACAGCGAGCGAACAGCTTAGCTGACGCCGGATTCGGACCGGCCGTCGAAAACGCCGGGGACGGAATGCTTAGCTACTCTGTCGTGCAAGGCCCTCGTCTCATTCCGAACAGTTCTAGTCCTGCTGTGATTCCAAACGGCTCTAGCCCTGCTGTCATTCCCAACAGTTCCAACCCTCTTGTCATTCCGAACGGCTTTAGCCGTGAGGAATCTGCTCTAAACCATGAAATCTCGGGCGAATGGCCGGCAACGCCTCTCTTCCATCACGATCTCCTGCAACGAATCGCTCAATACTGTGCATTTCGCGGGCAAGCATTTAGGACTCACGAAACACGCAAGAGTCAACTCGGCGAGATGGTCGAATTCAATTTGCGCTCAGAGTTTGGCGACCCACTGAACTTCACTCCGGGGCTGCTCGATACCGAGAACCCAGTTCTAGTCGATGGGCGCATGCAGCCATACGAGTGGATTCTGCAGGAGAACGGCACTTTGCTCAAAGTCGACGGGACTACCCATGGAGACGATCACTTTTTCCCCGGCCCAACCGACATTGCTTGGGATTTGGCAGGAACCATCGTGGAGTGGAATTTGGACGAGAATGCCACAGAATTCTTTCTCGACTCCTACCTCCGCGCTAGCGGCGACAACGCTCGCCACCGTATCGCTGCCTTTGTGCTCGCCTATCTCACCTTTCGAATGGCATATTGCGGAATGGCCCTGACGACCGTAATTGGCACACCAGAGGAAGCGCGATTGCAAGCGGCTTACCACACCTATCAGCAGCTCTTAGCGGAGCGCATGAAGAAGCCAGCGCTCCCAGCGGTCCGCTTTTCCGAATCATCCGCGCTGCAGACACGTATGTCGCAGAGCGTAGGGGATGATTAGCCGAACACTTCATGCGATCTGATTGTTTCTTTGGGCCGCCCGCTCATCCAGGACGGTTAGCCACGATCGTGAAATAAAAGAGTGACTCTCCCGTCCTTTCGCCCGTTCGGTGCCGATTCCGCCCGGCTCCGGCAACCACTTCTGGGCCATCGCGAGCGCAGCCATAGAGAAGTCGGGAAAGATTTCGTGCAGCTTGATGCCCAATTTTGCCGGTAATGACAGCACCAGGCGAGCCGTTCCTCGCTCACAAGCGTCTACCGTCTGTCGTGCCGCTCTCTCTGCGCTGATTGAAAAAATCGGCAATGCATCGCTCACGCTGAACCACGCGTACTCCGAACGATGCTTGCCTTTGAAGTCGGCATTTCGCGGGCTTCCCGTGCGCATCAACCCGGGATAGACCGTCGTGACCAACACATTGTCTTTCGCCACTTCAGCGCGCATTCCTTCCGATAAGCCGGCCAGGGCAAACTTTCCTGCGCTGTATGGCAAGAGGTGTGGAACGCTGATCTTCCCGCCAATCGAAGAGATGTTCACGATGCGGCCCTCGCGCCGGCGGCGCATTTCAGGCAACACGGCGAGCATGGTGTAAAGCGGCGCCCAGAAGTGAACATCGAGCGACTCACGATAATCTTCGAGCGTCATCGTGTCCATCGGGCCCACGGCGAGCGTTCCCGCATTGTTCACCAGTATGTCTACGGGGCCGAGTTGGTTGGCGACTGATTCGATCGTTTTCTGAACCTGCTCTCGATTCGTAACATCGCACACAGCCGTGATCAACGGATACCCGAGCGACCATAGATTCGACTTCGCGCGCTCGAGTTCCGCAGCACTGCGAGCGCATACGGCAACCCGCGCGCCCCGCTTCGCAAACTCACGTGCCAGCACCAGGCCAAGACCGCGCGATCCACCCGTGATTAACACCGACTTGTCACGGACGTGGTATCGGCGAGAGCCGCGAAGCAACGCTTTCGCGATGAGTGCTGCTCCCACCGCAGTGCCGGCAATTGCCAAGCCCGTGGCTGCTGCTCCGGTTGCTACGCCCAAACGCACAATATCCGAGCTGCGGTGTGACATTCTCTTCATGACTGGCCTCGGTCCTTACGGAGATTTGTGAAAGATGTGGAGGAATCGGCTACGGGTTGTGCGGCGTCAGGCTACCCGCCGGTGTATTCCAACCAACTTAGCAATGCCATCACCGCACCAGCATCAAAAATGCGAGTGTAGTTCCGGAACTGGAAGCTGAAGGTCACCCCAACATAGGGAATACATCCCCGTTTGGCACCTTTGAACGCTGTACAGGAACCTACCCCTTGACCTACAGGACGAGCCTGATTCCCGCATCCAGGGAGGAGCGATATTTATCTAAGTGAATCCTCCTTGTGACCCGATGGGCAGGGGCCAGACCGAACGGGCTGGCAACTGCCCAAATTTTCAGATGGAAGGCTACGCCGCTTTCTTGCGTCCTCCAGCTCGTGCCGAGCGAGAAACGTCCCCTTCTTTGTCGATGAAGTACAGAAACTGATTATCGCGATCGACTGCGTTCTTGACCAACACCTTGGATTGACCTTCCCCGGATTTCGCCTTCTGGCAGACGTTCCCGTCGCCATCAATGAAGTACAAATACTTCTTGTAGTCGCGCTGCAGGTTGAGCTTCTTAACTTTCTCTGCCATGGTTCCCCCTAAAGGACTTGGATTCGCGCCGGATGGAGGCCGATGCCTCGCCCCAAACGACGGCAGCCAGCGCTGCCCAGCGAACCGAGGCACCAACTCACACTGGCTGCAACGCCTCAGTGAACAGAAGCGGCAGAGAACAACGATTTTCAAGATTATTAATGTGCGGCGCTATTGTCCGCTGAGACAGCGGTTCTGTTCTATTTGGTATCGAACTCCCACCGAGTGGCTGACTTGAGGTACTTTTTTTCGGGCAATCCGAAGACCAGCGTGGGTTTAACTACGAATACAGGCTCTGCCGTGAACGCCGACATATCGTACTTGTACTTCTTTTCATAAGGTTTAAAGATCGACGACTTCGCCTCCTGCGGCAGCAACGAAACCTCTCCTTCGACCACCACCGCTTCGTCCGCCTTCTCGGTGCCGATGACACAATGCGGGTTCTTCGCGAGATTTCTTGCCTTGCGCGACTCGGCTCCGGAACTGAAATAAAACGCCCCGTCCATCCACAGACCCCAAATCACCATCATGTGCGGCCTGCCGTCCGGCCGTGTGGTGGATATCCAGTAGTTATGCGATCGTTTTAAGCGCTGCTCCGCCCACGTCCAGGGCAGCAGACCTTCCTTCCCCTTGGGTAAACCGTAACCCGGCATGTATGGCCGGCTCGCTTTAGGAATCCTACTTTTGGTCCTATTCGCCTTCTTCTTCTCTGCAGCCATGTCTCTCCCCCATCTGGATCTCCTACGGTAAACCCATGCCCTAAAAATAATTCGAGCAACAAAAAGGCGCCCTTCGGCGCCCCGTTGAATGCGTGATCCCAGTTTACAAGTTGCGCTTGGTCCAGTCGTTGATCTGGTCCAATGCGTGGTTCAGGTTCTCCAAAGAATTGGCCACACTGAAACGCAGATAGCCTTCGCCGAAATGTCCAAAAGACGTCCCCGAAAGACAAGCGACTCCCGCCTGCTCCAACAATGCGTCCGCCAGCGGTTTCGATTTCCAGCCAGTTTTCTGAATGTTTGGAAAAACATAAAACGCGCCCTTCGGCATGCGGCACGAGAAGCCTTGAATGCGGTTCAATCCTGCAACGAAAACATCTCTCCGCTTCTGGAACTCGGCTCGCATCTGTTCGACCGAGGACTGATCTCCGCGCAGAGCTTCAACTCCCGCGACCTGGGTAAAACTCGCCGTGCATGAATTCGAGTTGGTCATGAGCCGCGTGATATGCGTGGCTAGATCAGGACGCATTACCCCGTACCCCATGCGCCACCCCGTCATGGCATAGGTCTTCGAGAAACCGTCGAGCAAAATAGTCCGTTCCTTGAATCCCGGCACCGACATGATGGAGTGGTGGCTGCCGGCAAATATAAGGCGGCTGTAAATCTCGTCCGACAAGACCATGATGTTACGGTCGCCAATGACGTCAGCAACTGCCCGGATGTCCTGTTTACTAAGCACCCCGCCGGTCGGGTTCTGCGGCGAGTTAATGATGACGAGCTTGGTTCGGTCGCTGATCAGTGAAGAGAGTTCGTTGATATCCAGCCCAAAATCGCGGTCTTCCCGCAGTCGGATGGGCACTGCTCTTGCGCCAATGTAGTTGATCATCGACTCGTAAATGGGAAACCCGGGATTGGGATAGATGACCTCATCTCCCTCATCCACAAGCGCCAGAATGCTGAAGAAGATGATGGGCTTACCGCCGGGAACGACCACCACTTCCTCGCTCGAGCATTCCACTCCGCGCGTGCGGCTTACTTCCTCCGCGATAGCTTGTCGCAGATCCGGCAGACCGGCGGACGGGCCATAGTGAGTCCAGCCCTTGTGCAATGCGGAAACAGCGGCTTCCACAACATTCGAAGGTGTATCGAAATCCGGTTCGCCGATCTCGAGGTGAATGATCTTCTTTCCTTGACGCTCCAACGCGCGTGCTTTATTCAGAACTTCAAACGCGGTTTCGGTGCCAAGGCGCGACATCCGGTTGGCCAGCCGCAGCTCGTACTGAGTGGTCGGTTCCATGGTGACAAAGCTAGGCATTATACCCCCTGAGCGGCTCGCTGGGCCGACACCAGCATTGTTGTCGCTGCCTATGGGAATGTCAGAGACCCAGATCACAAAGGCTTGTGATACACGCCAGGAAGGAAGGAACTAACTACTTATTGCTCGGGAATGGTTGATTCTTCGCTCTGAGCGCGAAGTACACGCTCGACCGAATAAGGCGCCCGTTGCGTCGGTTCATGAAAGTGCCTGACCTGCATCTCGCCGAGCAACCCAATCGCGAGCATATTGAAGCCCGCCAGCAGCAGGACAGCGGCAAAAATCATTAATGGCCCGTGCTTGGTCATGACATCCGCCTGGTGCAGCACCTTCTCCAGCGCCAGCCAGAACGCCACGCCACAACCGCTGACGATGCTCACCATGCCAACCGTGCCAAAAAAATGCAGCGGCCGCGAAAGGTATTTCAACAGAAAGCGAATTGTGATCAGGTCGAAAAACACGCGGAAGGTCCGCGAGATTCCGTAATGCGATACGCCCCGTTCCCGATTGATATTGCGGATCGGCACTTCGCAGATTGAAGCGCCATGCCACGAGGCAAGCGCCGGAATGAATCTATGCAATTCGCCATAGAGGGGGACTTGCTCAAGAATCTCGCGACGGTAAGCTTTGAACGTGGTACCGAAGTCGTGAATATCCACGCCACTTAGCTTAGCCATCAGCCAGTTCGCACAGCGCGATGGGATTCGCCGCATCCAGAAATTATCAATCCGCTGCTTGCGCCAGCCGCTGACGATGTCGTAACCCTCGCCCACCTTTTCAATAAAGATCGGAATGTCAGCCGGATCGTGCTGCAGATCGCCATCCATGGCAATGATGTACTCGCCGCGAGCATGATCGAAACCGGCCGCCAGCGCAGAGGTCTGGCCAAAATTCCGCCGCAGCTTGACCACCGTGACCCGGCTATCCACGGCTGCAATTTCGCCCAGCAGATAGAAGGTGCGGTCACGCGAGCCGTCGTCAACCAGCACAATCTCAAAGCTCTCACCATTTACTTCCATAACCGCCTTCAGACGGTCATAGAGATCGGTGACATTCTCCTGCTCGTTGTGCAGGGGGACGACGATGGAATATTTAGGCAAGCCTTAATTATACGTAATGAACTCGATTTCTGCCCACCCGTTAAGGGCAGAACCACACAGGCAAACGCCCCACCGCAGGTGCTGACATCATTCGCGTCCCTGTGCCAAATCAACCAGGTCTCAATATCGTCTCAGTAATCCCGGACGTTCAGCCCATTGATTCGGTTAAGGTCACCGTCTTCCGTAATCTTTGCGCCCCTCTGTCTCGAAGCTAACTTCAGGCTAGACGCGCTTCGCGGGTTCAGTAGTTACCAACGTGTGAACTGGCGCCAGCCAGATTAGGCGCGACTACCACCCAGCTTAGGTCAGGGATGTGCGCAGCCATGAAGTATCTCCTCCTCGCGGTTTGCCTTTTCGCCATGATTGGATGCGGCAATCCAGCGTTGCCCGGCGCCCCTTCGGCCAGCAATGATCTGGTAACTAGCCAACCCATTCCGTCAAGCCCTTCCCCAACTCCAACGCCCAGCCCAACACCAAGCCCCACTTCCGCGCCGCCTCCCCCGGCGCCAGCTCCGCCGCCCACTCCGGCGCCGACCCCGTCGACTACGTACGACATGCTGCAATGGATGACCATGGACCCCAGTCTCAGCGCCGCCCATCACATGTCTGGCACCGCCAACCCCATCTACACCAGCGTCCTCTCTGACCGCTACTACTGGACAAAAACGGGCCAGGGCTTCCCCTGGGACATACAGCTCTACGACAACAAGTACATCTACCTGTGGGTGACGGAACTCGATTGGCGCAATACCAATACCTACAAGGTCTTCAATAGTCCCACTCTGGGGTATTTCAATATGCCGCTGGTGCCGCGTTTGGCTCAGGGCGGATACCCCGGCTCCACCATTAAGGTCAGCGATTCGAGCTACGAAATCCACACGGATTGCAACACCTTCACCACCAAGACTCTCAGCCGCGTGATCAATCAGGTCTGGGGACCCTACACCGAGTCCTTAGGCGGAGAGCTTCCAGCCAATCTTCAGACCCTTGTTATCAGCTACCGCTATGCCTGTGATTCCACGTATTCAAATTGCAAGGACAAAGAAGAATTCCACGTTGCCAAGCCTTACGGGCTCGTGAAATGGCAACATCAGAAGCTCCAGGCTGATGGCACCTATGCGGCACCGGACAATGTGTCGCTATTTAATCGTGTAGTAAGCGGTCAGACTCAGGTGATCACAACCTGCTTCTAGGAACAAAAGCTCCGTAACCCGATCTCTCCCCGCCTTGGCTATAGCGTTCCCCGCAAGTTACCGCGTTCCGAGTCTCTAACCGGGAGTACAGGATTATCCGGATTGATTTGACGGGAACTCCGGATGTGAGATGCTTCTGCCGCCATTTAGGATGATCTTGGATTGATATAGGCAGATTGTGCTGGACTTCTTAATACAATTCTACGTAGCTATCGGCTTGCTGCTCGTCCTCGTCTATCTTCTCTGGCCTTGGGAGCAGGGCGAACCCTCCCCTTCCAGGAGAGGACGACCCTAGCGTCCGTCTAGCCAGAGGCCTTGCGGCCTGGAGCCAAGGGAGTTGTGTGCTCGCGCTCCGTCTCGCCGCTCAGTGTCCTACTTCGGGTTCTCGTCTGGCTGAGTATCGATTGGCGCACCTGACGGTTCTCCGCGTTGCTGGTCTGCAGCCGGTCGCTTGTAATCGCTTTTCAACGAAACCAGCGCCTTCTGCGTTTCTTTCCAGTCTTTCTTCTTCACACCCCGATCCGCCGGTCCGCTCGCAAAAAAATTAAGTATGCCCTGCCTCAGGTCGGGACTGACATTCGCGAAATTCTCCTCGCGTAATTTTCGGACTAATCGCGCGTAAGACTCGTCTGCCAGGTAATACTCCCCGGCTGCGGTCGGCCGGCCAGTGTCGAGATTTCGGTCAGGGAACGACAACACGCCCGCTTCGGCCTGCTGAACCAGTCGGTGATACTGGGCCACGACCTGGTTCATGCTGTTGAAGTACATATCTTGTGTTACAGGTGTCGGATCTTTGTAATCAAGCGCTTTGAATGGCCCAAATCTGGGAATCAAGCGCAAGAGGAAAGCAAGGAACCGGGCGAATATGCCCGGCTTGCGATACTTCGCTCCAAACTCCTTTTCGTAATCTGCCCGCGAAAGGTGATAAAGAAATTGCTTTTTCGCCTTGCTGTCTTTTTCCTTGATGTGGTGTTCGCGACTTGCAAGCGCAACCTGCGTCATCTCCGGAATCACGCGGCTGACCGAGAATCGATAGCTCTCGATCGTCAAGTCGTCCCAATGAAGCAGTGAGTCCACAGTGATGCCATAGGTATCTGCGAATGCCCGCTCCAGCAGCTCTTCTGAGACCTGGAAGCCTATGAAGTCATGAAACTCTTTGGAAATGTACCTGCGCTTGGCAACCTGTACCACGTCGAAGCTGAATTCGGTTTTTAGGTGCGCCTCCGGATTGTCCTCATACGTGACTTCCTTTCCGAACTTGCTTCGCAGCTTCGGATATTCGATAGCCACGCCCCCGTTGACTGCAGGATGTCCCCAGGTATCGGCCGCATAGTGGCTGAGCGCGCCTAAGGCGAAAGCATATTCGTTGACATTACGCGCATCGCGCAGCATCCAGGCAACGAACGCACCCGAGCGAACGTAATGGAGTAGATTCGTGAAATCGTGGCTGCCGAATGGGTAGTAGCCCAGGTCTTGAACTACGGAACCGCCATACGCATATGCGTGCGCCTCTTTGATTTGCTCTGCTGTAGCATCGGGATAATGCTTCAGTAGTGCTGGGCGAATATCGGATACCCAGGAAATGTCGATCAATTCTTCATGCGAAAGCACTCCGTACCCCATCAGCGAGCGAGGCGTGAGCAGTGCCAGCAGTGCGACCAGGAACGTCGCCCCAAGTTTGCGTGCTTTCTCTGATCTCATTTCCAAAGTTAACTGAGATGCGCAAACGCCGTGAGGCGATGGGAATATCAAAGACATCTATGTGCTCGGGAATCAAAGCGAGACCTGGTGCGACACACGCCCCCTGCGTTCAGAGCCATCCGAAGGGAACGGTAGCATCTGACTCGAAACCAGCGGAACTGAAGCAAGCTGAACTACCGGCGTTCTACTTATCCGTGTTGAAGATATCGAACTGGACCTTCCACTCGCCTTTCGCTGACTTTTTCCAACACACAACATACTTTCCATTTGTGGTGGTTGGATTGTTTTGTGCATCATTCATCTTCAACTCGAACGTCCCGGCCTCGTAAGCGAGGTCATTTGACTTGGCAACATCTATTTTCGTGGGAGCAAAGCTGAGCGAGAACCCGGGCTTAGCCATAAGAGCCGACCACAGCTGACGAATCTGCTCCTTCCCGGTTGCGATCGGTGCATTGAAAGGAAAAGCCGATGCATCATCGCTGTAGTATGAGACCATCTTGTCCACGTCCTTGGACTGCGCTGCCTGGGACCATTCCGAATCCAAAGCACGAATTCTGTTTTCGGCATCGGAACTCTTTTTAGCGTTTGCTTGTGCCATGGCTACGGGCACTAGGATCAACACAGCCATTGCCAGCTTAAGTCGCATCAACATGCATTCCTCCTGGAAAATGGTTCTGCGCAGCCGCCAGGACTGCGCGCTTCGTGAACACGCGAATCATCTCGCGGCGATATTCCGGCGTTAGCGCAGAAGTGGTAAGCGGTTTTGCGGTTCGCGCCGCCAGCTCGCCTATGCTCTCCGCCAGCGCTTCGTCCACAAGCTTTCCTTCGAGCGCCTGGCTTGCTCCTTTAACGATCATCGGCGCTGGGTTCACAGCCGTGATAGCCACCCGCGCATCGGAGACGTGCCCATCGGAGCGCTGCAGAGCAATGGCAACTCCTGCTAATGGATAGTCGATCGAGCCGCGAATCCGCAGCTTGCGATAAACGCCGTGAAAATTTGCCGACGAGTTGGGCAGGAACACCCTGGTAAGCAACTCGTTGGCCTGCAGCTTTCGATAGCTGTCTCCCTCTCCGGTGTAGAAGTCGTGTAGGGACATGCGACGCCGGCCTGCGGCGCTTACGATCTCGATCTCCGCATTGAGGCAAAGCAGAGCCGGAGGAGTATCTCCCGAGAACGCCGCCCAGCACTTCTTCCCACCCGGAGCTACATGGCAGAGATCACCATCCTTCTTAATACAGAAGCCGCAAGACTGACGCCAGGTTAGCGACTGGTTATACCAAAGACAACGGGTATCGAGGCAAATGTTACCGCCAATCGTTCCCATATTGCGCAGCACCGGCGAGGCAACGGTTGCGGCAGCCTCGGTCAGCACGGGGTAGTGTCTCCGCAGAAATTCAGAATGTTCGATCGCCGCAAGCGTGCTCAATGCTCCGATCTCGACCTCCGCATCCCTCTGCTGAATACCCTTTAAAGCTGGGATATGGCGGATGTCGAGCACATACTGCGGTTCGAACAGTCTCTGGCGCATCGATGGAATCAGATCGGTTCCCCCGGCGACAACGCGCAGATCCTTGGGATATTTCGCAAGACAATCGACCGCTTCTTCGAGGGTTCGCGGTCGCAGCAGCTTGAACTGCGGGAGACTCAATCGTCACCGCCAGACTCAGTAACCACCTCTCGCCGCGACGGGTCGAGCGGATGCCGTTCGGGACCTTTGCCTCGAAACCACAGCGAACCGCCATGCTCACGAAAACGAGTCGGCGCGGTGGGGTCGACGCCTTCCGTCATGTTGATGGCTTTGGCATTTCGTTTCGCGCGTAGAGCCGCCAGAACTCGCTCGGGAGTGAAGGGAGATTCGTGCAGGCGGATACTTACGGCGTCGTAGATAGCGTTGCTGATCGCTGGAATGGTCGCCGCCAGAGAACCCTCGCTGCACTCTTTAGCGCCAAACGGCCCCTCGGGATCGACGCTTTCAACAATGACGGGTTCCACGTCGGGCGACTCGACTGCTGAGGGGCTGCGGTATTCGAGAAGGCCAGGATTCATGAGCAGGCCGTCTTTCCAGATCATCTCCTCCTGCAACGCCTGTCCAAGCCCCATCCATACCGAGCCGATAATCTGCCCTTCAACCGACACCGGATTCAGCGCACGGCCGCAGTCGTGAGCAGCCCAGACTTTGTGCACCGTCACTTCCCCGGTGTCCTCGTCGACGGTGACCTCCGCCACTTGGGCGGAATAGGAATAAGCCGGCGACGGACCGACACCTCCGCCTTTGTGTTTGCCGCCGCGCGCTTCCGCAGGAGGAGCGTAAGAACCGGTTCCGGTGAGCGCGCCGTGGAAGTCAATGGCCGCGACAACCGCTTCTTCAAAGGTCATCCAGTCTTTCGGCCCTTCTTCTTTACGCTTCTGCTGAAGCGATCCGCGCAGGATTTGACCTTCCACGCGTCCACTCACCGAAGCGCCCGAATCCTTCGTACTGTGCGCGACTTCAGCGCCGTGCTCCTTCTTGTAAACGGCATCTTCACGAAAAACCAAATCCTCGGGCGCACAATTCATCTTGCGCGCCGCTGCCAATGCAATTTGCTTCCGGACTTCCTCAGCTGCACGCAGCGTAGCGTTTCCAGCCATGAAGGTCACGCGGCTGGAATAGGAGCCGATATCGATAGGCGTGAGATCGGTATCGGCGGCAATTACTCTTACGCGGCCCAACGAGCAGCCGAGCACTTCGGCGGCAATCTGCGCAGTCATGGTGTCGGAGCCCTGGCCAATCTCGGAAGCTCCGGTGTAAACGACGACACCGCCGTCGCGATCGATCTTGATGTTCACCGTCGAATGCGGCATGTCCGATCGGATGATCGAGTTCGCTGCTCCGCTTACGTAATGGCTGCAGGCAATGCCCAGCCCCTTTCCCCTGCCCAGCTTGCCTTTGCGCTCGTCCCACCCTGAGCGCTTGACCACCTGGTCGATGCATTCCGGTAGACCATAACTCTGCACACGAAGTCCGTTAATCGTGATGCAGGGCGGTTTGAGCAGATTGCGACGTCGAATCTCAGCCGGGTCCATCCCGAGTTTCGCGCTGAGTTCGTCGAGTTGCGATTCGAAGGCGAAGCGCACGTTCACAGTGCCATGTCCCCGCATCGCTCCGCACGCTGGCTTGTTGGTCAGGACGCGATAGCCGTCGTACTGAATGTTGGGAATATCGTAGAGCGCGCCGAGCAATGCGCCGGAGTACAAGATGGTCACGACTCCGTATGAGCAGTAGGCGCCCCCATCCTGCACTACCCGCGCTTTCACCGCCGTGATCCGGCCATCCTTCATGACCCCGGTCTTCATGTCGATCAGCGTACGCGGACGTCCGCGATGAGCCCAGAAAACCTCTTCTCGTGTGTAGGTGATTTTGACCGGTGCTTTCGCCTTTCGCGCCGTAACCGCTGCGATGATCTCAAGCGGGATGACTTCGCTCTTCCCCCCGAAGCCGCCGCCCACCAGTGGTTTGATAACCCGGATCTGCGACATCGGCATGTCGAGCACAAGAGAGAGCTTGTGCTGGAGGTAATACGGCACCTGCGTTGACGACCACACGGTCAGGCGTCCTGGCTTTCCGGTGTGCGGGTCGATCTCGAAAGAGGCCAGCGTCGAGTGCGGTTCCATGGCCGCATGCGTCACCTCGTTCGCAATAAAACGCCCCTCCGCGACATAGTCCGCTTCGGCTAGAGCCTTCTCCGGCTCACCAAACACATGGTGGTAGTCCTTCTCCAGGTTATGCGGTTTGCCATCGTGGATCAGGTAGGTTTCCGCTTTCATCGATTCTTCAGGATCGAAGTACGCCGGCAGAACTTCATACTCGACAGCAATCAGGCGGAGTGCGCGATCCGCTGTCGCTTCGTCAACCGCGGCGACACACGCAACGTTGTCGCCTATGTAACGTACCTTGTCGACCGCGAGCGCGGTTTCGTCGTGACCGACAGGAAGAATGCCATAGGTTTTTGGGGCATCTTTGCCGGTAGCAATTGCGATCACGCCCTCGAGCGCTTCGGCGCGTGAGATGTCAATGCGCGTGATCCGGGCGTGTGGATACGGCGAATGCAGGATCTTCCCGACCAGCATGCCGGGCACGCTGAGATCGTCAGTGTATTTGCCCGCTCCAGTGGTCTTTCCTGCCGCATCGACCATGGCCACGGGTTTGCCGATTATGGAGAAGTCAGTCATTTTTCAGTCATCAACTCTTCGCCGTAGCCATTCCCTTCTGCTCAGCCTCGATCGCAGCTTTGATTGCCTCATACATCTGGTTGTATCCGGTGCAGCGGCACAGGTTCCCGCTCAATGCATGACGGACTTCCCCCTCGGTCGGATTCGGGTTGCTCGAAAGCAGGCTCTTCACCGTCATAATGAATCCAGGAGTACAGTAGCCGCACTGTGCTCCTCCCCAATCGCCATAGGCTTTCTGAATTGCTGCCAGGCTGCCATGCTCGCTCACACCTTCGACCGTGGTGATCTCCTGCTCCTCGCAACTGGCGGCCAGCAGCGTACAGGAGAGCATGGACACCCCATCCACAAGCACTGTGCACGCGCCACAGGAAGAATCATCGCAGCCGCGCTTGGAGCCGGTGAGTTCCAGATCTTCGCGCAGTACATCCAGAAGCAATTTACTAGGTTCGATGGCTAGCTCCTGCCGCCGTCCATTTACTTTAAGTTCTATGAGCTCTTTTTTCATTGGTATTGATCGAAGTTTCAGTAGACGGGAATCGTGTTGTCGACAACCTTCGCCCAGCGATCGATTCCCCCGCTCATGGACTGAGCTTTTTCGAACCCTTGTTCCCTCAGCCAGTTCGTCACATTCAGTGACCGCACGCCGTGATGACAGAAGACAACAATGTGCTCCTCGGGATCGAGTTCCTGATGCGCCCGTGATGGAACATCGCCCATGGGGATCAGCTTGGCGCCCTCGAGATGCGACACTTCGAACTCCCACGGTTCCCGGACATCCACCAGTGTCAGCTTTTCGCCTCGGTCGAGCGCCTCTTTCACGTCTTCTGCCGTTATTTGAAAATCCATGTCGTCTCTTAAATCAATAGCCGTAATCCGTCGCGGCCGCATAAGCATGCTGCTTAACCCCTAGCTCCTCGACACGGCATCCGCCTAGCTGGTTCACATACGCCCGCCGATCGGACACTCCGTATACCCAGCGATTGAGCCACGCTTCGCTATCAGCTTTCGTCTTCGTTTGCTCGTGATACTGACGAAAGAAAGTATCGTCCCGCTTGTAATATCCCTGTACGGGCGAAGGGTGAGCGCCAAAGGGACATTCCACGACGGCGTTAACCATGAAGCCCGGAATCATCGTGCGGTTCGGATCACTGGCAATCACATCCACGGCAACAATCTCCTCCGCTATCACGATCACCCGTTTTGCTGCGCGGACCCCCTCGATCATCACTCCAAAATTTCCCCAGCAATGAGCATTGCCCTCGCGATCGGCGCGCTGCACATGGACGATGGTTACGTCGGGCTTAAGCGCTCTGATCGCCCAGAGACCATTCGTCTTGTCCTCAAGGTTCTGATCGCCGTTCCCTCGTACGGCAGACGACCCCGTTGTCTCATCGCCAAATGGAGACTCTATGCGCGCGAAGTATTCGTTATCGCGCGGCACATCGCTGCCCAACCCGCTGAGCGTAGGCAGGAAAGGAACTCCCATCGCCCCTGCCTGGAGAGCCAACGCTACCGTGAAGTTGGTAAGATTCGTGACCTTGAGACCCTCGTGCTCTACGGCTCGCCGAAAGTTGTAGGCTGAGCCCATCATCACGTTTCCCACCCAGGCAGCGATCACCTCTTTCACGCATCCCGCACCGATCAGTTGATCGAACAGGATGTCTGAAATCGGTCCGATCAAAGTTAGATCGCGCTTCTTCTGCCGGACAATCTCGTGACCGGCAGCGAATGGAATCATCTGTTCCAACTGCAGACCGAGGGCAACACTTGCGCCGTTTGGAACAAGTTCCGCAATTGCCTGTTGCATCGAAATCACTTTCGGCATCAGGCTTGCCCCGCTTTCCTTGTAGAGGCCCGCTCACCCGGCATGAAAACAAGCACCAGGCTGACCAGCGCGGCCAATGCCCAGATCGCGGCAGAGAGTTCGCGTGATTTCATCACGATGCTGTCGGGGGCTGCCTTCCAGATTCCCATCACAGACGCCATCGCGAAGTTGACCAGGACCAATGCAAAAAAGACCACTTCCTTCCAGCAACGTGTCTCGGTCAGAAGTCCTACCAGGAAAATCACCCATACCATGTGCGTCGCAATATCGACGTTATCGTGCGACCAGCCCAGAGTGCTCAACGACAGCCTGCCCACCGCAATTTTCGTAAAGTACGCACACGATAAAAATGCCACGATCGTCCAGGTCTTCGATCCACACATCAGATGCGCTGACCTCTCCCTGGACTTCTGCGCCGTTACTTGCCCTTCCACTGAGGCTCCCGTTTCTCGAGGAATGCATTGACGCCTTCCACCGCATCCTCGGTGTGCATCAACTCCTCAAAACAGATATTCTCCGCCTTGGCCAAGCCTTTGTCGAAGTGCATGGCGTCCCACGCATAGAACGCCTTCTTTGTGATGGCAAGGGCAGCCGGACTGAGCTTGACCAGACCTTGAGCGCAATCCTCAACCGACGACCCAAGCTTCGACTCAGGCAGCGCGCCAGTGGCTAATCCGACCTGGGCTGCTTCCGAGCCGCTAATGCTGCGTCCACTGAGAATCAGGTCAGCGGCTCGCTTCACTCCCACCAATGCCGCCAGTCCTGCGCACGCCACCGGGGGA
>Ga0207657_10002247_pt1 | contig 20932 bp, 18 predicted proteins | sample KBSC33metaG_FD_184316 | JGI IMG/M metagenome (GOLD analysis project Ga0207657, IMG submission 184316) | Corn rhizosphere microbial communities from Kellogg Biological Station, Michigan, USA - KBS C3-3 metaG (SPAdes) (version 2) | ecosystem: Host-associated > Plants > Roots > Rhizosphere > Soil ... | reverse complement strand
ACCGGCGCCGACATCGGCAGGTACCTCGCCTACACGGTCGCGCTCACGGCGATCGACGTGATCCTCGCTGTCGGTCTCGCGGCCTTCACGAGCTCGCGCGTCGTTGTCGGTGTCCTGATCGCCTGGAACGCGATCGTCTCGCACCTGCTGATCGCGATCGGCAGCCTCGGCGGCTCGCGGAAGCTCATCGACGTGGCGGCCGCCGAGCACTTCGCCCCACGCCACGCGATCGACAACCAGCTTGCGATGTCGAGCGTCACCGCGGTGCTCACCCTCGTCGTCTGGGCGGTCATCTTCCTGCGCGCCGGGCGCTGGTGGACGAACCGGACCGACGCCTGATCGAGAGGCTCCGCTAGGTCTCGCCGAGGTAGGTCTTGCGCACCTGCTCGTTCGTCTTCAGCGCCGCGGCGGCGTCCGCCAGGACGATCCGGCCGGTCTCGAGGACGTACCCGCGGTGCGCCGCGTCGAGCGCCATCAGCGCGTTCTGCTCGACGAGCAGGATCGAGGTTCCCTGCTCGTTGATCTGCTTGATGATCTCGAAGATCCGCTCGACGAAGATCGGCGCCAGCCCGAGCGACGGCTCGTCGAGCAGGAGCAGCTTCGGCCGCGCCATCAGCGCCCGTCCGATCGCGCACATCTGCTGCTCGCCGCCGGACATCGTGCCCGCCTTCTGGCTGCGGCGCTCCTGCAGGCGCGGGAACAGGTCGAACACGCGGTCCATGTCGCCCTTGATCTCTCCCCGGTCCCTGCGCTGGAACGCGCCCATCTCCAGGTTCTCGGTCACGGTCATGCGAGGGAAGAGACGCCGCCCTTCCGGCGACTGCGCGATGCCGCGCTTGACGATCTCGTGCGCGGCGACGGTCGTGATGTCGCGTCCCTGGAACTCGATGTGCCCCTGACGCGGACGGTTCAGTCCGTTGATCGAGCGCAGCGTCGTCGACTTGCCGGCACCGTTCGCGCCGAGCAGCGTCACGATCTCGCCGTCCTGCACCTCGATCGAGATCCCCTTCAGCGCGTGGATCGACCCGTAGTAGCTATGGACGTCCGTCAGCTTCAGGATCGTCGAGCCGTTGGTGCTCACGCGAGGCCCTGCCGCTTCATGTCCTCGACCGCGGCCTTGCCCAGGTAGGCCTCGATCACCCGCTCGTTCTGCTGCACCTCGCGCGGAGTCCCCTCGGCGATCTTCTCGCCGTAGTCGAGCACCGAGACGCGGTCCGAGATGCCCATCACGACTCGCATGTCGTGCTCGATCATCAGCACGGTCAGCTTCTCCTCCTCGCGCAGCTTCCCCACGAACGCAGTGAACTCGGCCGACTCCTGCGGGTTCATTCCCGCCGTCGGCTCGTCGAGCAGCAGCAACTGCGGCTCGGTGGCGAGCGCGCGCGCCACCTCCAGGCGTCGCTGGTCGCCGTACGGAAGGTTGCGTGCCGTCTCCTCCGCCTTGCGGCGCAGGCCGGTGTACTCGAGGAGCTCGAGCGCCCGCTCGCGCGCCTGCTTCTCCTCGCGCTTGACCGACGGCGTGCGGAGGATCGAGTTGAACAGGTTGGCCTTCATGCGGGCGTGCATCCCGACCATCACGTTCTCGATCGCGCTCATGTTCTGGAAGAGCCGGATGTTCTGGAAGGTGCGGCCGATCCCACGCTCGGTGATCGCGTGCGGCGGCTTGCCGGTCACGTCCTCGCCGAGGAAGAGCACCGTCCCCGACGTCGGCTTGTAGACACCGGTGAGCATGTTGAAGAAGGTCGTCTTGCCGGCGCCGTTCGGGCCGATCAGCGAGATGACCTTGCCGCGGGGCACGGTGAAGTCGACGCTGTTCACGGCGACGAGCCCGCCGAACTCCTTGCGCACGCCCGTCGCGACGAGGACATTCCCGTCCCCGTCCCCGTTCCCGCCCGTCTCGAGCGCGCTCATGCCTCCGCTCCCGCGTGCGCCGCGTCGTAGAGCGGCTCGTCGTGCACGCCTTCGTGCAGCTCGGCGGCCCGGCGTCTCGACGGGATCAGGCCTTCCGGCCGGAACAGCATGACCACCAGGATGATCAGGCCGTAGATGCCGGATGCGTAGAGCGGCACGTCGAGGTTCGGGTGGTGGCTTCCGATGTGCACGTTCGTGTTGATCCACTGGCCCGTGTTCGCGAGGCCCTCCTGGTTCAGGTACGCGAGGAAGGACGCCCCGACGATCACGCCCCAGATGTTCCCCATCCCGCCGAGGATGACCATGCAGAGGATGAACACCGAGATGTTGAAGAAGAAGTCGCCGGGGAACGTCGCGCTCTTGAAGGTTGCGTAGTACGCGCCCGCGATGCCGCCGAAGAACGCACCGCTCGCGTAGGCCCAGGTCTTCGTCCTCATCAGCGGCACGCCCATCGCCGCGGCGGCCGTCTCGTCCTCGCGGATCGCGATCCACGCACGCCCGAGCCGCGAGAACTGCAGGCGCATCGAGCAGAAGACGGTGAAGAGCAGGAGCGCGATCGCAGTCCAGAAGAAGAGGTCGGTCGACTGGATCTGGTGGCCGAGCACCTTGGCGTTGCAGCACTGCAGGTAGTTCGCCGGCAGGACGTGGCCCGTCCACGACGAGAGGCGGTTCCCGAACCCGAGCGAGTCGAGCGGCGTGATCCCGTTCGGCCCGTTCGTCAGGTTGAAGCCGGTGCCGAGGAAGTTGTCGCTGTTGCGCGCGATCTGCGGCAGGATCTCGCCGAAGCCGAGCGTCACGATCGCGAGGTAGTCGCCGCGCAGCCGCAGGGTCGGCAGGCCGATCAGGATCCCGAAGAACGCGGTGATCATGCCGGCGAGCGGCAGGAGCAGCCAGATCGTCACGTGGATGCCCGGCAGGTGCGGGTCGATCCCGATCGCGCCGAGGTGGAATGTCGTGTGCGGGAACTGGAGGGATGCGAACCAGGCGGCGGTGTAGGCGCCGGTCGCATAGAAGGCGACGTAGCCGAGGTCGAGCAGCCCGGCGTAGCCGACGACGATGTTCAGCCCAACCGCCATCATCACGAACACGAGCATGTAGACGCCGGTTGCGACGTCCGGCCAGACGCCGAACACCGGGATCGTGAACATCTTGTCCTGGTAGAAGGGATAGAGGACGGTGACCGCACAAGCGACGACCGGGAGCGCCCACCTGCGGTAGCGCGGCGGGAGCCAGAAGACGGCGAACGCGATCGCGAGCACGACGGCGAGCGACCAGACGCCGAAGACGATGAATGCGAGCACGAGCACCAGTTGGCCGGCGAGCTTCCACGGAAGCGGCGGCAGCCGGCGGAGCCAGTAGAGCGCCGAGCAGGCGATCACCGCGTAGGCGAGCGAATGGTCGATGAAGAAGAGCCCGACCGCGAGCAGCAGCTCGAGCCCGATCGAGACGCCGGCGCGCTCCAGCACCGGCAGGTGCTTCCACCACGCGCGAACCTGGTTGCGCAGGCCGACTGCTTCCGCCGGCTGGCTCATCCGCCCTCGGGTGTCCGCTCGCCGAGGAGGCCCTCGGGGCGGAAGACGAGGATGAGGATCAGGATCGTGAACACGATCGACTGCGTCCAGTCGGAGCCCGGCGCGTGCCAGTTCAATCCTTCGTTGAAGGCCTGGATCAGACCGATCAGCACCGCGCCGAAGACGGCACCCGGCAGGTTGCCGATGCCGCCGAGCACGGCCGCCGTGAACGCGATCAGACCGAGCTGAAAGCCCTGGTCGAAGCGCACCGTCGTCACGTAGAGCGAGTAGAGGAGGCCGGCGGCGCCTGCGAGGGCGCCTGCGATCAGGAACGTGAACGAGATCGTCCGGTTGACGTTGATCCCCATGATCGCCGCCGCTTCCTGATCCTGCGCGGTCGCGCGCATCGCCTTCCCCTGCCGGGTCCGCTGGACGAGGTAGGTCAGCGCGAGCAGCACCGGAACCGTGATCAGGATCACGATCAGCTTGTTCCAGCCGTAGTCGACGCCGTGGAACGAGAAGACCTTCGTGTGCGGGAACACGTCGGGGGCGGTGACGTAGTTCGGCCCCTTCCATGCCAGGCCGACGTCTTCGATGATGAAGCTGACGCCGATTGCTGTGATCAGCGGCGCGAGGCGAGGCGCGCCGCGCAGCGGCCGGTAGGCGACGAACTCGATTGCCGCGTTCAGCAGTCCGCAGGCGAGCATCGAGAGGATGAGGACGGCGAACACGATCGGGACGGCCACGAAGCCGCGCCCGGCGTGCAGGTTGAAGATCGACGTCGCAAACGTGATGGTGAACATGCCGCCGAGCATGAACACGTCGCCGTGCGCGAAGTTGATCAGCTCGAGGATGCCGTAGACGAGCGTGTACCCGAGCGCGACGAGCGCGTAGACGCAGCCCGTCGTCAGCCCGATCAGCAGGATCTCGAAGAAGTCCGACGGCGCCTTGACCAGGTTGATCCCGAGCCAGAGCAGCAGGAGCCCGACGAAGAGCATCCCGAAGAGCCCGACCACGCTGGGACGCTTCAGGCGGGCACCGAGGGCGGGGGCTGTGGCGTCAGTCATCGGGTCGCAGGTACGGCTCCAGCGGCCGCTCCCGCGACTTTACTGCGTTTGCGGGGAAAGTCCTACGCGAGCGTCCAAGGCTACGATCCGCCTTCGGGCCGAAGTGGCGGAACTGGCAGACGCGCCGGACTCAAAATCCGGTTCCCTCCGGGGAGTGTGGGTTCGATTCCCACCTTCGGCATGAATCCGGATCGTGGCTCACGCCCGGAAGCGGACCGACAGCACCGTGGACTTGCCGGCCGTGTTGGTCGCCCCGATCCGCAGGACGTAGGTCGCGCCTCTCGTCAGACCCGAGCGCCTGAGGATCGCGTGGAACGAGTAGGAGCCTCCGTGGGCGGCGAAGCGGACCGCCGTCGCCGTCGTGGCGCGGGTCGTGACACCGGCGAGCCGGCTGCCCTTCAGAAGCTCTAGCCGGCGGGTCGAGCGCAGCCTGGTGACCGTCATCCTCAGGTGCAGAGCCTCGTTCGTCGTGAAGCGCCCGTCGACCGTCTCGCTCGTCCGGTGCCTGATCCCGCTGAGCGTGCGCGCATTCAGTTGCCTCAGCACCGGTGCCGGCGGGCCAGGGTACGGAGCCGGCGGCACGGGCGGAAGCGGGGCCGGAGGCGAACCGACCTGCACGGTGACGGAGGCGGTGTTGTTCGCCACGTTCGCCTCGGGCTGATCGGCGGCCGCGGACGCCGTCAGCACCGCCGGCCCCGCGTTCGGCAGCGTGGCGAGCACGAGCACGTTCCCGACCGTGGGAGAGCCGGCGAGGTAGTCGAGATCGCAGCTCAGCGTCCCGGAGGTCGGCCCGGGCACGCAGCCCGAGCCGCGGTCGGTCGACGTCGAACCGACGACGGCCCCGGCCGGCAGCGAAACGGTCACGTGCAGGTGGGTCGCCGGCGTCCCGGTGAGGTCGGCCACGACCACGCGGAACGAGACGGCGCCGCCCGGCGCGATCTGCGCCGCCGACGCGCTCACGCTCGTCGCGAGGTCGAGCGGGCCGCCGCCACCGCCGCCACCGCCGCTACTCCCTCCGCCGCCGGCCGGCGTACCGCCGACGGGGCCGGAGGAGGCAGACGTCGCGACGTTCGCGCCGCCGGCGGCCGACCCGGTCACCGCCAGGCGAATCGTGCTGCCGACGTCCGACGCGGTCAGCTCGTAGCTGGACGCCGTCGCGCCGCCGATCGGCGAGCACGAGCCGCCGTCCGGGTCGCATCGCTCCCAGCTGTAGGTGAAGGCCGGCGATCCGCTCCAGCTGCCGGCGGAATCGAGGGCAAGTGTGTCGCCTGACTCTGCCGTCCCCGAGATCGTCGGCAGCGAGGAGGCGTACGGTGCCGCAGGCACGACGGCGTCGGTCGCATCCGAGAGGCTGTAGGCGGTGGTGCCGTGAGTCGCCTCCACCTGGGCCCGGATGTAGAACCCGAGGTCGGCGGACGTCAAGGTATAGGTCGAGTTCGTTGCTCCCGGAATGTAGTTGCAGAGGTTGTACGGCTGGCACCGCTCCCAGTCGTACGCGAACGTCACCGCCGGCGCTCCGACCCACGGCGGCGTCTGCGCCTCGAGGGCCTCGCCCACCTGAGGCGCGCCGGTGAGAACGACCTGACCCAGCGAGAAGACACGATCGGTTCCGGTCCACGACGTCGAGTTCAGCAGCGCCTGACTCAGCGCGAGCTCGTCGTTCACATGATGCGCGTTCGAGCCGTCGGCGTTCATGACGTCGAGCTGGTTGCCCGAGTCGACAAACAGGATCTGCGTTCCGTCCGGCGACCACGACGGGCCGAACGCCGAAGCGGTCGTCGTCAGCGCATGCGGGTTCGAGCCGTTCGCATCGACGACCCAGATTGCATACGGGTTCGATCCGACCACGAACGCGAGCTTGCTGCTGTCCGGCGACCACGCGAGCTCGCCTCCGGTCGCGGTGGGAGTCGCAAGCGTGCCGAGTGTCGTCAGCTGTGTCTGGACGGTGCCGATCAGATTCATCAGCCAGATGTCCGTCGATCCCGCTGTGGTCTTCAGAAACGCGATTGCGGACCCGTCGGGGGCCTCCTCGGGATCGTGGTCCGCGCTGGACGATGTGAGATGGGTCGTCGCGCCGTTGAAGTAGTTGTCCTGGACGATTCCCGGAGTCGACTGATCGACGTAGAGCACGTTCGGCCCGCCACCACCGGCCTCCCACGCCGGCTGGATGTCGCCGCCGGCGGAGCCGAAGACGTGCGAGCTCGTCGCTGGACTGACGTTGAAGATCGACAAGCCGGCGCCTGCGACCGCTCCGAGCAATCTCGTGCCGTCGCTCGACCACGAGGGAGTGTTCGCGTTCAGCACCGGCGCGATCGTGTTTCCGTCGCCGACATACGTCGTACCGCCGTAGTCGAAGGCGATGGTGCCGATCGGGCTCGTGACCCCGAGCCTGAGCGGGCCGTTCCCGGTCTCGTTCGAGACGGCGACCGGGCCGGCGTCGCTCGTCTGCAGTCCGAGCGCGCGCACCTCGAGTGCAGCCGTCAGCGGGCCCGGCGTAAGCGTCGGGTCCTGCTGGAGCAGCAGGGCGGCGGCGCCGGCGACTTGCGGCGAGGAGGCCGACGTACCGGTGAACCCGGAAGTCCCACAGCCGCCTGCGCCGCTCACCGCGGCTCCGTACGTGACCGTCGAGACGCTGTCGGAGGCGACGAGGTCGGGCTTCGTGCGGCCGTCGATCGTCGGGCCGACGGAGCTGAACGGCTCCAGGTCGCCGGTCTGCCAGCAGGCGGCGCCGACGGCGAGCGCCGCGGGCGACGAAGCAGGCTCGGTGACGCTCTCCGTGGTCCGATTTCCGAGCTCGTCCTCGCCGAGGTAGTAGAGATCCAGCCGCGGCGTCGATGCAGCGCTGTAGCGCACGATCTCGATTCCGTACTGCGCAGGCGAACCGCCGGCGTTCGTGTAGCAGAGCTCCTCGTAGGGCGCCGCCGGTCCGTCGGCCTGATCGTTCGCCGAGCCGGCGACAACCGCGTGGTCGCTGTCGCGAACGAGCAGGAGGTCGAAGTCCTCGCTCGTCACCGGCCAGTCGTCCCATTTGAGGGCCACACATGCTTGCTCGCCGGCGTCGATCACGACCTGGTTCTCGACGTGATCCGAGCCGAAGTCGTTCAGCTGCGGGTCGGAAGCTGCGGGTGTGAACGAGCCGGCCCAGTGATCCAGCCCGTCGTTGCCGGCCGAGTTGACCCAGAGGATCCCGTGTGCTCGAGCATCCGCGACGATCGCGTCGGGCGTCCCGGCAGCGCCGCTCCCGTCACCGCGGCTCGTGTCGAACCAGGAGACGGAGTGGTTGATGATCTTGACGCCGTCGGCGATCGCGTCCTGCTCGGCGAGTGCGAGGCCGACCTCCGAGTCGACGCAGAACAGGTAGAGCTGGGCGTCCGGCGCCATCTGATGGACGATCTCTGCGACCGCGGTCCCGTGCTCGGTCCCGATCGGTGGTGCCGCGGCGAGATTGTTACTGCAATGGTCGACCGCGGTGACCGACGCGGGCAGCGCGGAGCCGAGCAGCGACCCGTAGCCGAAGAAGCCGAGATCGACGATTCCGATCTTCACGCCGCTGCCGCCGAGCCCGGCTGCGTGCCACGTGCCGGCGTTGGAGGAGTGAACCCCCTCGTCGACGGCGTCTGCAACGTGCAGGAGCGGCGGTCGTACGTCGGCGACGGAGCTACTCGCTGCCAGCGCTCGCAAGGCAGCCGGCGGGACGAGGGCCTCCGTCAGCGCGCCGGCCGTGCTGAGGGATTTCCCGCCCGAGCCGGCGATCGCGGCCGCGGCGCGGTCACGCTCGCCGGGCTTCGCGACCACGATCACGCGCACGCTCCCCGCCTGCGTCTGGAGAGCATCTGCCCGCGCCCGCATCAGCGCGGTGCCGGCGCCGTGCAGCGCCGCCGTCTGCGCGATCTGCCCGAGCTGGGAGTCGAGCTTCGGCGTCCCGGGCCGGGTGTACGAGAGCGCGCGCGTGCCGCCGGAGCTCGCTCCGGCGGAGACCAGCACGAGCCCGCACGCCAGGGCAAGCAGGAGCGACGAAGCGGATGAGGCCCACCGCAGGCCGCACGTGGGTCTTCCGCGCATCTACGCGCACCCTAGTGCGGGACGTGCCGCTCGTACAGTGGCCCCCGGCCGAGACCCTTCGCATGAATCCGGATCGTCCGATCCCGCGTATCGGGGTTGTCCCCGACACTGGAGGGTCCCTGATGAGATACCTGGGCATCGCCGTACTCGCCGCGCTCGTCGTCGCGGCGACGGCGACGGGAGCCGTGCAGGGCAGTGGCTCGCTGCACGCGACCCTGACCGGGAAGGTCGAGGTGCCGAGAGGCGATCCGGACGGCCGTGGAACGGCCGAGGTGAAGATCACCGGCACGAAGGTCTGCTGGGAGATCAAGACGTCGAAGGTGGCGACGATCGTCGCCGGACACATCCACAAGGGCGGGCCCGGCGTCGCCGGCCCGGTCGTCGTGCCGTTCGGGAAGGTGTTCCACGCGAAGGGCTGCACGACGACGACGCCCGCACTCGCCGCTGCGATCCTGCGGAACCCGGGCCGCTACTACGTGAACGTGCACAACGCGAAGTACCCGGGCGGCGCCTTGCGCGGGCAACTTCGGAACGACGGCTGAGCGGATGGGCGGTGCCCGGCCGCGCCGCGGCCGGGCACCGTCAACGAGTGCCGGCGCGGAGGGCGTCCGCGATCGCGGCGACGTGCGCCGGCGTCGACCCGCAACAGCCGCCGACGACGCGGACGCCCCGGTCGGCGTAGCTGCGGAGATGAGCCGCGTGCGTCGCGGGATCGGCGTCGTAGCAGACGGCGTCGCCGACGATCCGCGGGACGCCGGCGTTCGGCTTCACCCAGAGCGGCACTCCGTCGGCCGCCGCCAGCAGCTCGTCGACGATCTGATCCGTATCGGCCAGCGACCTGCCGCAGTTCGCTCCGACCGCCGCGACTCCGAGCGGGACGAACGCCTCGACCACCTCGGCCGGACGGAGCCCCATCATCGTGCGCGTCCCCTGGTCGAAGCTGTAGGAGACGACGAGCGGAAGGTCGGTCGCGCGACGGACGCCCTCGACCGCCCACAAGCCCTCGTCGAGCGAGAAGAACGTCTCGAGCACGAGCAGGTCGACACCTCCCGCTGCGAGCGCGCCCGCCTGCTCGGCAAACGTCGCCGTCGCGAGCTCGCGGGTGAGCGGCCCGAGCGGATCGCTCAGGTGGCCGGTCGGCCCGATCGATCCGGCCACGAGCACGCCCGCGCCGACCGCCGCGCGAGCGAGCTCGGCGGCAGTGCGGTTGAGCTCGTCCGCCCGCCCGGCGAGCGGGCCGTCCGCGAGCCGCAGGGAGCTCGCGCCGAACGTGCAGGTGAGGACGAGGTCGGAGCCCGCCTCGTCGAAGCGGCGATGCAGCTCCTGGACGTGCTCCGGCGCGTCGAACACCCACTCCTCGGGCGCAACGCCGGGCGCGATTCCCATGTCCTGGTAGTTCGTCCCGGTCGCGCCGTCGGCAACGAGCACGGGACGCTCCTCGAGCAGGGAGGCGAAGGACGGCATCGAGCCAGGGTACGCGGGGCGCACGACGAGGGGCGGGTCAGGGCACGTTCAGGGCGGCGAGGCGGCGGGCGACGGTGGCGGCCGCTCGGGCGAGCTCGCCGGCCGCTTCGGCATCGCCGGCCACCGCGCTCTGCAGCTGGGTACGCACGTGGGCGGCGAGTCCGGCGACCTCGTCGGCGCAGGCGGCGATCTCCTCCGGGACGGCGACGATTCGCTCTCTCGTCTCCGCCGTCCGGTCGGCCATGAACGCCGTGTAGGCATCCGCGTCCTCGTCGGCGAGCTCCGAGAGGCGCGACCAGAGCGCCTTCGCACGCACGACGGACTGGTCGTCCTCGGCGAACCGACCCGCGAGCTCGACGAGCGCGGCCGCGAGCGCGGCGGTGAGTGCGGTTGCGACGCCGCTCGCAGGAGCAGGCGTGCGCTCGCCGAGCGCCGCCAGGAGGTCACCGACTCGCTGTTCGCTCAGCGTCATGCCGGTAGAAGCCCACCTCCGCGGGCGCGAGCGGTGTGTTGCCACGGATCAGGTCCGCTGCCTTCTCGGCGACCATCATCACGGGTGCATAGATATTGCCGTTCGTCACGTTCGGGAACACGCTCGCGTCGACCACGCGCAGGCCGTCGACGCCGTGGACGCGCATCGTGCCGGGATCGACGACGGGACCCAGGGCGCACGTGCACGAGGGATGAAGCGCCGTCTCGGCGTCACGGCGCACCCAGTCGAGGATCTCCTCGTCGGTCTCCACCTCCGCGCCGGGCGAGAGCTCGCCGCCGTTGAACGGTGCGAACGCGGGCTGCCCGAGGATCGACCGGGCCGCCCGGACACACTCGACCCACTCGCGCCGGTCCTCCGCCGTCGACAGGTAGTTGAACCGCAGCGCCGGATGCGCCCGCGGGTCGCGCGAGGTGATCTTCACCGACCCGCGCGAGTCCGAGTACATCGGCCCGACGTGCAGCTGGTACCCGTGACCCTGCGGCGCCGTGCCGTCATAGCGCACCGCGATCGGCAGGAAGTGGAACATGACGTTCGGGTACGTGACGTCGTCGTTCGAGCGGACGAAGCCGCCGGCCTCGAAATGGTTCGTCGCCCCCGGCCCGGATTTGAAGAGCAGCCACCTGAGCCCGACGAGCGGGCGGTTGCGCCATTTGTAGGCCGGCGCCACCGTCACCGGCAGCTTCGACGAGCACTGCACGTACACCTCGAGGTGGTCCTGCAGGTTCTCGCCGACGCCCGGGAGGTCCTGCACGACGTCGATACCGAGCGCCTCGAGCTCCTCGGCGTTCCCGATCCCCGAGAGCTGCAGGAGCTGCGGCGAGTTGATCGCGCCGCCGCACAGCACCACCTCGCCCGCGCGGATCGTCGCGCCGTCCACCTGCACGCCGACTGCGCGCGTCCCGTCGAACACGACGCGTTCGACGAGCGCACGGGTCCGCACCTCGAGGTTCGGGCGCCCGAGCGCCGGGTGCAGGTACGCACGCGCGGCGCTCCACCGGCGGCCGTTCCGGATGTTGCGGTCGAACCGCGCGAAGCCCTCCTGCTTGAAGCCGTTCACGTCATCCGTGAGCGGATAGCCCGCCTGCTGCACCGCGTCGAAGAACGCGGCGAAGAGAGGGCCGCTCGCCGGCCCACGCTCCAGCACGAGCGGCCCGTCTCCCCCACGCCAGTCGTCGGCGCCCGCGAGGCAGCTCTCCATTCGCTTGAAGTACGGCAGCACGTGCGCGTAGTCCCACTGCTCGAAGCCCCACCGCTCGTAGTCGAGTGGGTTGCCGCGCTGGAAGATCATCCCGTTGATCGAGCTCGAGCCGCCGAGCACCTTGCCTCGTGCGTGGTAGATACGACGCCCGTTCATGTGCGGCTCCGGCTCCGACTCGTAGCGCCAGTCGTAGAAGCGGTTGCCGATCGGGAACGAGAGGGCCGCGGGCATGTGGATGTAGAGGTCCCACCACGAGTCCGGCCGGCCCGCCTCGAGGACGAGCACGCGCGTGTCCGCATCCTCGGTCAGCCGCGCCGCGAGCGCGCACCCGGCGGACCCGCCGCCGACGATCACGTAGTCGTAGGTCACCCGACGACGACGGTCTGCAGCTCGGTGAACGACTCCATGGGCGCGCTGCCGCCGACGCGGCCGATGCCGCTCGCAGTCCCGGCCCGGCCGCCGAACGGCAGGTGCGCCTCCCAGTAGTTCGACGAGTCGTTGATGTTGACCCAGCCCGTCCGCACCTCGTCGGCGAAGCGAAGTCCCTGCGCGAGGTCGCGCGTGAAGATGGCCGAGAGGAGACCGTAGGGCGACGCATTCGTCAGCGCGATCGCGTGCTGGAGCGAGTCGACGGCGACGACGGGCGCGATCGGGCCGAACGTCTCTTCCTGTGCGACCCGCGCGTCGGCCGGGACGCCGTCCAGCACCGTCGGCTGCCAGTAGAGGTCGGTCGGGAAGCCCGCGGCCCGGGCGCCGCCGTGGACGACCCGCGCGCCGCGCTCGATCGCGTCCGCGACGTGCTCGTCCATCTTCTCGGCCACGCCGGCGTTGTTCAGCGGCCCCATCGTCGTCGCGGCATCGAACGGGTCGCCGAGCACGACCGACCGCGTGCGCTCGCGGAGCTGCTCGACGAACGCCTCCCGAACGTCGCGATGCACGAGCAGCCGCTCGCCGGCGGTGCAGCTCTGGCCGGCGCAGAGAAAGCATGCGGTGACGGCGGCATCGGCCGCGAGCTCCAGGTCGGCATCGTCCATCACGACGACCGGGCCGTTCCCGCCGAGCTCGAGCACGGCGGCCTTGCCCGCAGCGGCCTCGGCCACCTTGCGCCCGGTCTCGGTCGAGCCGATGAAGCCGACGCCGTGCGTGCCCGGGTTGCGCGCGATCTCGTCGCCGACGACGGACCCCGGTCCGGTGACGAGGTTGAAGACGCCGGCCGGGAGGTCCGCCTCGACGACGCACTCGGCGAGCGCGACGGCCGCGACCGCGGTCGACGACGCAGGCGTCCACACGACGGTGTTGCCGGAGGCGAGGGCCGGCGCGATCAGCTCGGCGGGCATCGTGTACGGCCAGTTCCACGGAGTGATCACGCCGATCACGCCGCGCGGCCGGCGCACGAGGAGGACGCGCTTGCCGGGGGTGAAGGAGTTCGCGAGGCGGCCCTCGAGGCGCTTTCCGTCCTCGGCAGCGTTCCGCCAGTACGCGACGAGCTCTTCCACCTCGTCGCGCGACTCGTGCAGGGGCTTGCCCTGGTCGAGGGTCAGCGTGTGCGCGAGCTCGTCGCGCCGTGCCTCGACCCGGTCGGCGATCCGGTGCATGAACGCGGCTCGCTCGAAGGCGGTCGTCCGCGCCCAGGCCTCTCCCGCGCGGTTCGCGGCGGCGATCGCGAGCTGCGCGTCCGCGCGCGATCCCTGCGGCACCTCGGCGATCGTCTCGCCGGTCGCCGGCGAGTCGGCGCTGAACGTCTCGCCGCTCTGCGAGCCGGCCCAGCGGCCGTCGACGAACATCGATGCCGTCCGGAGCTCAGTCGCCAAGCTCGGTGCGCCTCCGGTCGACGTAGGCCTTCAGCTCGTCCTTCAGATCCTGCTCGATCGCCGGCTCCTCGTACTCCTCCAGCGTCTTGCGCCAGATGTCGGAGGCGCGCGCCGCCGCGTCGTTGCCGCCGTTCCGCATCCAGCGCTCGTAGTTCTCGGTGGACGAGAGGAGCGGTCGGTAGAAGCACTCGCGGAAGCGCTCCAGGGTGTGCATCGCGCCGAGGAAGTGGCCGCCCTGCCCGACCTCCTGGTGCGCGCCGTAGGCGAGCGTCTCCTCGTTGATCTGCAGCGGCTCGAATACGTGGTGGAGCATGCGGAGCATCTCGACGTCGACGATGAACTTCTCGTAGCACGAGACGAGCCCGGACTCGAGCCAGCCGGCCGAGTGCATGACGAAGTTCGTGCCCGCGAGGAACGTCGGCCAGAGCGTCATCGCCGCTTCGTAGGCCGCCTGCGCGTCGACCGACTGCGACGCAGTCAGGCCCCCACCGCCGCGGAAGGGCAGGTTGTAGTGCCGCGCGATCTGGCCCGTGCAGAGGAGGCCCACCGCCGACTCAGGCGTTCCGAAGCTCGGCGACCCCGACTGCATGTCGGTGTTCGAGAGGAACGAGCCGAAGACGACAGGGCACCCGGGGCGGATCGTCTGCACGAGCGCGATCCCGGCGAGCGCCTCCCCGACCTGCTGCGCGAGGCTCGCCGCGACCGACACCGGCGACATCGCACCCATCAGTAGGAAGGGCGTCACGATCGTCGGCTGGTTCGCCTTCGCATACGCGAGCAGCGCCGAGAGCATGCGGTCGTCGTAGCGAAGCGGCGAGTTGACGTTGATCAGCGAGATGATCGCAGGCGTCTGCTCGAGCGACTCCCTGCCGAACACCATCTCCGCCATCGCGATCGTGTCCTCGGCGTTCGGCCCGGACGTGACGGAGCCCATGAACGGCTTGTCGGAGAGGGTCAGCAGCGCGTAGACCATGTCGAGGTGGCGCGAGTCGAGCGGCTTGTCGTTCGGCTCGCAGATCGTGCCGCCCGGAGTGTCGAGCTGCGGAAAGGACTGCGAGAGCCGGACGAGGTTCTCGAAGTCGGCGTAGGTCGCCTCGCGCCGGTCGATCCCCTCGCGCACGAACGGGCAGCCGTAGACGGCGCCGAAGGCCATGTGGTTGCCGCCGATGTGGATCGTGTGCTCCGGGTTGCGCGCCTGCAGGTCGAACTCGCGCGGCGCCTTCGCGACCTGCTCGAGGATCCAGTCGGGGTCGAACTTCACGAGCTGCCCCTCGACCTTCTGCCCCGCCGCCTCGAACGCGGCGATCGCCTCGTCGTGCAGGAAGTCGATGCCGAGCTCGGAGACGATCCGGCGCCACCCGCGCTCGAGCTCCTGCATCGACGCTTCGTCGAGGATCTCGTACCGCGGCATCTCGTTGACGAGCACTCAGCAAGCCTCCTGGAGTAGGTGTTCAAGGGCACGTTCGAGCCCGGACTCGCCGGTCTCGCGGATCTCGAGCGGCAGGCCGAGTCTCGCAGCGGCGGCTTCCGCCTTCGCCTGCAACTCGGGCGTCCGCGCCTGCGCGAGCCAGACGACCCGTTCGTAGTGGTGGAAGTAGTCGTCGCGCAGCTCGGGGTGGCGGTCGAGCCCGAGGCCGCGCCAGACGACGCGGTCGAACGACCGGGCGAGGAAGTCGGTCAGGTAGTAGGTGCCGGGCTCGTGCTCCATGCCGCCGAAGAGCTGGTAGCAGTCCGCGCCGGGGAGGCGCGGCAGGCCGTCGAGCGCCCCCCGCGTGCCGCAGTCGGCGTAGGCGACGACGTCGGCCGCGCCGGCGGCGTCGACCGCGGCCCGGATGCGCTCGGGCCGGTTGTGCAGCTCGGGCGGCAGCGGGCGCACGTCCAGGTCCCAGCCCCGGCGCTTCGCGATCCGGTCGATGTGCAGCGCGAGCGCACCGCAGGCGACGACGACTTTCATCCGGGGAACTTCAACTGGTCGATGAACAGGTCGTTGAAGTCGGTGCGGCCGGACAGCTCGACGTAGTCGACCTCGTCCAGCACCGCGTTCGCGGCCGCACGCTCGGTGACCGAGAGCGCCGCGATCTTCGCGCCCTCACCGGCGACGTTGCCGGCGGCGACGATCCGCGCGAGCGGCAGCGCCGGCACGAGGCCGATCCGAACGGCGCTCGCCGCCGAGAGATACGAGCCGAATGAGCCGCCGAGCAGCACCTGGGAGATCTCGGTCGGGTCGACACCCATGTCCTTGCAGAGAATCTGCCAGCCGGTCGCGATCGACGCCTTTGCGAACTGCAGCTCGCGCACGTCGCGCTGCGAGAGGTACACGTCGTCGTGCAGGTAGAAGACGTTCTCCTCGCCGATCTTCCCAAGACGCGGCGACGAGCCGAGGACGAAGCGCCCCGAGTGGTCGAGGATGCCGGCGAGCACGAGCTCGGCGACCGCGTCGACGAGGCCCGAGCCGCACAGCCCGACCGCCTCGACGTCGCCGATCACCGTCAGCTGCACGTCGCCGTCGACGATCTTCACGCCCTCGATCGCACCCTCCGCCGCCCGCATGCCGCAGCGGATCTGCGCCGCCTCGAACGCCGGGCCGGCCGGCGCCGCGGTGGCGAGCGCGGCCGCCGACGAGCCGAGCACGATCTCGGAGTTCGTGCCGACGTCGATGAAGAGCCGCGTGCGCTTGTCGAGCGTCAGCCCCGTCGCGAGGATGCCGGCGACGATGTCGGGCCCGACGTACGCGCCGAGTGCCGGGAACGTGACTGCGGGCGCGCGCTCGTGCACGCGGACGCCGAAGTCGGTTGCCTGCGCCGGCGGCAGCTTGCGCGCCATGATCGTGAACGGCGCCATCGAGAGCGGCTCGGGGTCGATCCCGAGCGCGAGCTGCAGCATCGTCACGTTGCCGGCGACGACGATCTCGTAGACCTCCTCGAGCGCGACGCCTCCCTCCTCGCACACCTCGGTCGCGAGCGTCATCAGCGTCTCGTGCGCCCGGTCTCGGAGCTGCCCGAGCGCCTCGGGATCGAGCATGGTCGCGCTGATCCGGGTGATCACGTCGGCGCCGAACGGCTGCTGCGCGTTCAGGATCGACCGCACCGCGACGGGGACGCCCGTCTCGAGGTCCAGCAGGTTTGCGACGACGGTGGTCGTGCCGAGGTCGAACGCGATCGCGTGCTTTCGCGCGGAGGTGTCCCCCGCTTCGACGTCGATCAAGAGATCGTCGACGAAGACCGCGGTGACCTGCCAGTTCGATTCGCGGAGCGTCCTGCCGAGCGTCCGGGTCACGGCGAGCGGCACCGTGAGCTCGACGTCGTCCATCGCCTCGAGGACCCGCTCGAGGTCCGACGTCTGGTCGTCGAGGGTCGGCTCGGTGAGCTCGAGGTAGCGCTTTTGCACCGCCGGGCGCAGGATCACGTGGCGGCCGACTCCGGCGAGCGCCGCCTTCGGCCGCGTCTGGAGCGGCGGCACCTCGACGACGAGGTCGGCCTCGGCCTGCGCGCGGCAGGCCAGCCGCCAGCCGGCCCTGAGCTCCTCGGCGGAGAACGCGCGCGGGTCGACGTTCGACACCGGCTGGTCGCCCGAGGCGACGCGCACCTTGCATTTCTTGCAGGTGCCGTGCCCGCCGCAGGTGGAGTCGATCGCGACGCCGTTCCAGCTCGCGCAGTCGAAGAGCGTCGTCCCCGCGGGGACGCGCGCCTCCTTGACCGCGCCGTCGGCCTGCTCGAAGACGAGCCGGACCCGCTCGGGATGGACGGCGTCGAGCACGGGCTCGGCGGTCACGACGCGAGTGCCGCCTGCTTCTTGCGGTACGCGGCGATCCAGTTCGCTCCCCACTCGTCGTGGCCGAGCAGGAAGTCCGTCGCACGCACCGCCTCGACGATCTCGCGCGAGCGCGCGTCCATGATCGCGCTCGTCAGGCCGTGGCTCGCCGCGACGGCGAGGAAGGCGCCGCCGAGCGTCTCACGCCCCGGCAAGCCGAACGAGGTGTTCGAGGCGCCGCAGGTCATGTTGACCCCGAGCTCCTCGCGAATCAGCTTCACCGTCTCGACGAAGAGCGTCACCGCGCGCGGCTCGGCGCCGACGGGCATCGCGAGCGGGTCGATCAGCACGTCCTGCGGCGGGATGCCGTGATCGCCGGCGCGCGAGACGATCTTCTTCGCCACCTCGAGCCGGCGCTCCGGCTCCATCGGGATCTCGTCGTCGTTCGCGAGCCCGATCACCGCCGCGCCGTGCCTGGCGACGATCGGGAGGATCGCCTCCAGCCGCTCGTCCTCGCCGGTGACGGAGTTGACGAGCGCCTTGCCCTGGTAGGCGCCGAGCCCGGCCTCGAGCGCCTCGATCACCGACGAGTCGATGCAGAGCGGCAGATCGGTGATGCTCTGCACGAGCGGGATCGCGGCACGCATCAGCTCGACCTCGTCCGCCAGCGGATCGCCGACGTTGACGTCGAGCATGTCCGCGCCGCCGGCGACCTGCTGCGCGACGTCGAGCTCGATCCGCGACAGGTCGCCGTTCTGCAACTCGGCCTGCAACTTCTTGCGGCCGGTCGGGTTGATCCGCTCGCCGATCACGCAGAACGGGCGCCCGCCGCCGATCACGACGGTCCTAGACGGCGACTCGAGGACTGTTTCCACTCAACTCCCTTTCTCGACGTGTGGGAATGCCGAGCCGTGCGCACAGGCGTGCGATGCCGGCCTCCTTGCGAAAGCTGATCAGGTGCAGGCCGCGGACGCCGGGCAGCGAGCGGGCGTGCTCCGCGAGCTCGCAGGCGACGTCGAAGCACTCCGCCTCCGGGTCGGCCGCACGCTCGCAGCGCTCGATCACGTCCGCGCTGACCGAGATGCCCGGCACCTTCTCGTCGATGAACCGCAGCGCGGACGGGGATCGCACGAGACAGATCGAGGGCAGGATCGCCGCCTGCTCTGCGAGCCCGCTCGCGACCGCGTCGTGCATGAAGCGCTCGAGTGGCTCGCGCGCGAACCCGACCTGCAGCTGCAGGAACCGGGCGCCGGCGCGAACCTTCTTCAGCGCGCGCTCGACACGGTGCTCGACGGGCGGTGCGGCCGGATTCTCGACGGCGCCGAGGTACAGCTTCGGTGCCGGATCGATCTTGCGACCGGAGAGGTAGCGCCCGGCGCGCATGGCGTTCGCGGTGACGAGGAGCTGGATCGAGTCGAGGTCGAAGACGCGCCGCGCTTCGGGCTCGTCGCCGGCGGTGACGTCGTCCCCGGTCAGGCAGCAGATGTTCTCGATCCCGTGCAGCGCCGCGCCCGCGATCTCGGCCTCGAGCGCCAGCCGGTTGCGGTCGCGGCAGACGAGCTGCATGACGGGCTCCATGCCGAGCTGCTGCAGCGCGACCGCGACGGCGAGCGGCGACGCGTGGGCGTGCGCGGCGGTGTTGTCGGTCGCGTTGACCGCGTCGACGTACTCCTCGTACGGCGCGAAGCGCTCATGGACGGCCTGCAGGCCGCCGCTGTTGACGGTCAGGAGCTCCGCGGTCAGGACGAACCCACCCGCGTCGATCGCGTCCTCAAGCCTCGACACGCCAGCCCTTCGGCGCCTGCCGATCGCGTTTGGTCGCGAAGTTCGCCCACGAGGACGTGCCCCAGAGTCGGTTGTCGACCGGCTTGCGGATGTCGTGGATCTCGTGTGACCACGGCGTCTTCGGCGCGCGCTCGACCGCCTTCACCCAGACGCAGCGCATCTCGGGCCTCACCTCGCAACGGCCGTCCGGCCGCACGCCGCCGCACGGCCCGTTGCGCAGGGTCTTCGGGCAGTTCATCGGGCAGGTCATGCCGGTCGAGTGCAGGACGCACTGGCCGCACATCTGACAGCCGAAGACCGGCTTCTTGACCGCGGCCTCGATCAGCGCGAGCGGCTTCATGCCGGGACGGCCGACCGGCGTTTCTCGATCAGGTCCTTCGCGAGGCGCACGGCCGTCGAGGCGTCGGAGGCATACCCGTCGGCGCCGACCGCGTCGGCGTATTCCTGGGTGACCGGCGCGCCGCCGACCATCACGATCACGTCGTTGCGAATGCCGGCCTTCTCGAGCGCGTTGATGTTCGCCTTGAACATCGGCATCGTCGTCGTCAGGAATGCCGAGAATCCGACGATGTCGGGCTCGTGCTCCTGCACCTGCTGCACGAACACCTCCGGCGCGACGTTCACCCCGAGGTCGTACACGGTGAACCCGGCTCCTTCGAGCATGATGTTCACGAGATTCTTGCCGATGTCGTGCACGTCTCCCTTGACCGTCCCCATCACGTAGGTGCCGATCGGCTTGGCGCCGGTCTCGGCGAGCAGCGGGCGGAGGATGTCGAGGGCGCCCTGCATCGCGCGCGCTGCGATCAGCATCTCGGGCACGAAGTAGTCGCCGCGCTCGAAGCGCGCGCCGACCTCCTCGAGAGACGGGATCAGTGCGTCGTAGAGCATCGACTCCGGGCCCATGCCGTCGGCGAGGCCTGCGTTGACCAGGTCCTTCACCTCGGGGGCGTTGCCGATCAGCGTGTTGTCGTAGAGGCCCTGCAGTACCTCTTCGTGCGTCATGCGGCACCTCGTTGGTCGTGGTTTCCAATGCGGTTGGAGAGCTCGCGCGCCTGCTCGAGCAGCGCCGGGGCGAGCTCGGAGATCCGATCGCGCGTGAGGCGAATCGTCGGGCCCGAGATCGAGAGTGCCGCGATCGCGTGACCGTCCGGGCCGAAGACGGGGGCGGCGAGCGCGGCGAGCCCACGTTCGAGCTCGTCGATCGCAACCGCGTAGCCGCGCGCGCGAATCGCGCGGCCGGACGCGGGCCGCTCGGCTCCGAACGCACGCAGCACCTTGCCGTTGGCCGTCAGCTCGTAGGGCACGCGGCGACCGACCCAGTTCGTGCCGCCGACGAAATGGCGGCTGTCCTCCTGCGCGAGGTGCTCGACGCCGAGCGGTGTCGGCACTCCGAGGTTGATCGTCTCGCCGGAGATCTCGGCGAGCACGCGCAGCGCCGGCGCGGCGAGCTCGGCGAGGCTGTCACCGGCGTCGCGGTGCGCGAAGCGAAGCAGCACCGGGCCGGGCGCGACGCGGCGGTCGCCCCCACGCTGGACGAGCCCGCGACGCTCGAGCGCGCCCACGAGCCGGGAAGTGGTCGACTTCGGCAACCCGGACTGCGCGGCAAGCTCGCCGACCCCGAGCGGGCGCGGCGACTCGACGACGCCGACGAGGAGCGCCGCCGCGCGGTCGATCGCCTGTGTCCCGGACTCGGCGGCCATCGGCCCATATCGTGGAACAGCCGTTCCACGTTGTCAAGCCGTCTCGGTCGACTCTTGTCCGTGAGAGCCGTGTCGTTCGTGTCGTCTCCACCCGACAGCGGCTGCCGCCGGCCTGGTCTCGAAGCGAGGTGTCCGGGCGGGACGGGGTGCTGAGAGCCGTGTCGTTCGTGTCGTCTCCAC
>Ga0207657_10002243_pt1 | contig 20951 bp, 19 predicted proteins | sample KBSC33metaG_FD_184316 | JGI IMG/M metagenome (GOLD analysis project Ga0207657, IMG submission 184316) | Corn rhizosphere microbial communities from Kellogg Biological Station, Michigan, USA - KBS C3-3 metaG (SPAdes) (version 2) | ecosystem: Host-associated > Plants > Roots > Rhizosphere > Soil ... | reverse complement strand
CTGCACCGCACCGCCGGACAGGCCGGACGCGGAAAGTTCGTAGGCAGAAATGGTGCGCGAAGCACCGAAGGATTGCAGGCTGAGTGTACGGTCGGCCGCAAGCACCGGCGCCGCCACCACACTCATGGCGGCAAGCCCCGCGGCCAGAACCGCAGTGTGCCTGAAATTACCCATTGCCTACCCCTGAATGGGGCCCCTCTATTAGAAGGAGAAAACTATCAGACGGGCCGGTTTGATCCAAGGAAAACAAGGGTTTTTCTGCGACTTTCCGGTCACAGCGGGGGGCTAACAGGATGGGCGGGGCGCCCGTCGCCTCGGTCTCATTGAAATAATATTTCAAAAGAACCCTAGAAGTTGCGTTGGACGTGGATCCCCACCAACGCCCCGTTGTTGAGGCTGCGGTGCTCGACTTGGGCCAGGGGGGCCTGCCCCCGCAGCCCGGCATAGAGATCGCGGTCCCGGAAGAAGGCGCTTTGGGCCAGATCGTTGCCGAACAGGCGCAAGGTCCAGTCCGGCACCGGCTTGTATTCCAGGAACGCCCCCAGCTTGATGCCATGATAGCTGGAGCTGATTTCGTCGATGCGATAGTCGAAGCTTCGCGCATCGTCATGGAAGGTCGCGCCCAGGCGCAGGTTCATCTCCGGAATATCGTAATCGAGTTCGGCATTGATGTTGAATGGCTGATACCCCGAGAAACGCCGTTTCACGCCGGCGGCGGGATCGCGCACCCGGCTATATTCGAAACTATTGTCGCTCGTCAGCGTAAGGCCCGTCAGCCCGACCTCGTCCAAAGGCAGGACCAGGTTGATTTGCAGCACGTCCCGCAATCCGCTGCCGATATTGCCCACCGCGTCATAGACCGACGCGCCGGAAAAAACCGGCACATGATCCACGACATGGGAGACGAATTCGCGGCGCGCCTCCACCGCCAGCGAGGCGCGCTCCCAGAAATGCCGTTCCCAGGTCAGCGACACCAACAGGCTGCGCTGGGGCTCGAGATCCTTGTTGCCGGCGGTGACGATATTGCTGTTGAGCGAGGTCGAACTGGCGAAATTGCGGAATTCCAGCTGCCCCACCTGCCGCTCGACCAGAAACCGCAATTCATGGCCGGGCGCGAAATCCCAGCTCGTCAGCCAGCGCGGCTTGAAGAAGGACAAATCCTTGTCCAGGCGCGAGTCGCCGCTCTGCCGAAGACGGGAGATTTCATAACGGGCGCCCAGTTCCGAAACCAGCGCCGCGCCGAACCGCCAGGTGGCGGTGGCGAAGAATTCGCCGCGATCCTCTTCGACCCGCAGATTGGCGGCGGGCAGGAGGACGGGCGCGCCGCCCAAACGCAGAATGCTGCGGCTGCCGAGGACATTGATCGCCCCTTCGGCGCCGGATTCCAGTTTCAGGGCGCCATCCTGCCGCTGCCAGGCCAGCCGCGCCACGTCTTCGCGCTGGTTGTAGCGGCTGCGCGCCAGATCGGTGCCGGTAGCACTCATGGTCTGGCTGATCTCGTCCTGCTCTTCCAGGCGATGGACGGCGAACAGCTGCAACTGGCCCCAAGCGCCGAGCGGATGCTGATAATCCAGCCGCGCCTCGCCATTGCGCTTGCGGTCGCTTTCCAATCCGGAAGAATAAGCGGAGAAGGGAAAATAGATGCGCTCTTCCACCCGGGAATAGGCGCGCTGCTGCTTGGCCACCAGGCCCAAGGTGAGATCGCCGTCCCACAATCCTTGCCGGTAGGTACCGCTGAAATCGGCAAAATTCTGAAGTTCGGGAAAGGCATATTGCGACAGCCGCAAGGGCGTGCCGTCGGGGGCGAAACGGCCGCGCGCGCCGAAACCGTGAGCGCTGGCCAAGCCCCTTCCATAGCTGGCGGAGAGATCCAGCGTGGAGTCGGCGCCCTGCCGCGTGACATGCAGCGCGAAGTTCGGAATCGACGTGCCGAAATGGGTGGCGGCGAATTCCGCTTCCGCCCGCCCGCTCAGGGACGCGTCGCCGATGCGCACCACATTGGCCAGCAGCGCATAGCCGTGCATGTCGGCGGCGCCGCGGATCAGTTCGATATGATCCACCGAAGCCGCGCCGATGCGTTGCAGCAGTTGCTCGGGATTTTCCTCCTTGCTGGTGGGAAGCTGTCCGTCGATCAGGATATTGCCCACCGAACCGGAAAAGCCGCGCAGACCGCTGTCGCCATTTTGCAGGCGAAAACCGGGGAGCAATCGCACCATGTCCAGCGCGGTCGAAGGCTGGTTGGCGGAAAAATAACCGGCCGTATAGTTGGTGATCCCCGATGGCTGGGCGATGGCGGAGCCGGCCGGCAACAGCCAGACCAAGAACAAGGCAAGGACAAAGCGCATCACCGGCTTTTCGCCGATTGCCGCCTATACCAGTCCGGCGGGACCCGTCAGGCAGATGTCAGTTTCCGTCAGCGACGCGTCAGGGCTTGGGGCCTAGATTGCGCCCGCAACCTGCTGCAACATGATGTGGGATGAAAAAGCTGCTGCCGGTTTTTCTGCTGGCCTTTGCGATGGCGCTGACGGACGGCGCTGACGCGCAAAGCCGCAGCACGTCCACGTCCAGCCAATCGTCTTCCAGCAATTCGTCGTCGTCCTCGTCTTCATCCACGTCGCGCACCAGCCATTCCGACCAGGATGAAGCCCGCGACGCGGTACGCAAGGGCAAGATCATGCCGTTGACCGCGATCCTGGAGATCGTCACCAAGCGCGAGCCCGGCACGGTGATGGAGGTGGAGCTGGAAACCAAGAACGGCAAACTCACCTACCGGATCGAAGTCCTTGCCGCCAATGGACGGCGGCGGGAAATCCGGCTGGATGCGCGCGACGGCGACGTGTTGTGGGCGGGAGACGATTGATGCGGGCGCTGGTGGTGGAAGACTCCCCCGATGTCGCCGAACATGTCGCCGAGGCCTTGGTCGCGGCAGGATTTGTGGTCGATCATGCCCGCGACGGCGAGGATGCCTGGTTTCGCGGCGATACCGAAAATTATGACGCGGTGGTCCTGGACCTCGGCCTTCCCAGGCTGGACGGATTGTCGGTGCTCAAGCGCTGGCGCGGCGCCGACCGGCTGTTTCCGGTGCTGATCCTGTCGGCGCGCGGCGACTGGATCGAAAAGGTCGAAGGCATCGAAGCCGGGGCCGACGATTATCTGGGCAAGCCTTTTGAAATGGGCGAGCTGGTGGCGCGGGTGAAGGGGTTGGTGCGCCGCGCGGCGGGACGCGGCGCCAGCGTGATGCGCTTCGGCACCCTGGCGCTGGACACCACGCGCATGGCCGCCAGCGTCGGTGGCGTGGCGGTCAAGCTGTCGCCGCTGGAATACCGGTTGCTGAACTACCTGGCCCATCATGCCGGACGCCCGGTATCGGCGGGTGAAATCGCCGATCATCTCTACGGCCTTTCGGAGTTGGCCGACGTCAACGCCGTGGAAGCCCTGGTCACGCGGCTGCGCAAGAAACTCGGGGCAGAGGCCATCGAAACAAGGCGCGGTTTCGGTTACCTGCTGGAGAGCGGGGCGTGAATATCCGCTCGCTTCGGCTCAGGCTGCTGGCCGGTGCCGCTGTCGCCATTCTGGTATCCCTGGCCGCCGCCTGGCTGGTGATGTCGATCCTGTTCCAGCGCCATCTGGAGCGCCGCGAAATCGAAGAGCTGGATCGCCAGGCGATTCCGATGATCGCCGGCCTGCAGGTGGACGCCAAAGGCGCTCTGTCGGTCACCACCCAGCCGTCCGATCCGCGTTTTGCGCGGCCCTGTAGTGGACTCTATTGGCAGGTTACCAGCCAGCATGGGCGACTGCGCTCGCGTTCGCTGTGGGACCAGGAACTCAAGACCGGTCCGGATCGCGGCGACAAATACAGCTGGCAAAGCCGTACCGAGCGGGGTCCCTTCGAGCCGGAAATCCTGCTGCTGGAACGCCGCCTCACCATCGCGGGCGGCCATCAGGTGATCCTGCAAATGGCCGAAGACCAGAAATCGGTGCGCGCCGCCCGCGCCGAATTCGGTTTTGAGCTCTTCCTGTTTCTGGGTGCGTTGTGGCTGGTCCTGTCGGGCGCCGCCGCTTTGCAGGTGCAGCTGGGCCTCAAACCGCTGGAGCGGTTGCGCGACGCGCTTCGCGCCTTGCGGCTCAATCCGTCCGAGCGCCTGGCGGTGGCGCGGCATCCCCCGGAAGTCGAACCGCTCACCCGCGCCATCAATCAGCTGGCCGAAACCCGCGAACAGGATCTGGCCCGGGCGCGGCGGCGGTCCGCCGACCTGGCACATGGTCTCAAGACACCGCTCTCGGTGCTGGCGGCGGAAAGCCGCAAGCTTCGGGCACGGGGCGATGCAGACGTGGCCGATGGGCTGGACCGCGCCATCGCCGCCGCCGGCGCCGCCATTGAAGCGGAGCTGGCGCGCGCCAAGGCTGCCGCCGCGCGCCAGAGCATCTCGCTGGAAGCCGTGCCCGCGCGGCTGGTCGCCGAGCGGGTGGTGAGTGTGGTCGAACATACCGAAGCGGGCGCGAAACTGGCTTTTGCCGTGGATGTGCCCGACACGCTGGCGGTACCGGGCAGCGCGGAAGAATTGTCGGAGATCATCGGTGCCTTGACCGAGAATGCGGCCCGCTATGCTCGCCGCCAGGTTCGGATTGCGGGAGACAAGACCGAAGACTATGTGCGTCTCAGCGTCGAGGATGACGGCCCAGGCCTGGAAGACTGGCGCGCCGAGCAGGCGCTGGTGCGCGGCCAGCGGCTGGACGAAACCGGCTCCGGCCATGGCCTGGGCCTGTCCATCGCGCGTGATCTGGTGGAAGCGCGCGGTGGCAACATCGCGCTCAAACGCTCCAAACTGGGTGGGTTGGAAGTGGAGATGCTCTGGCCGCTGGCCTGAGAGCCGACGCGCCGGCCGGCGAATATCTCTTTGTGCCGGAAACAAAATTTCCCGTCCGGCGACGTTGAAATTCCCCCATCCCAGACCATATCCCAGGCTATCGGGTCGATAGCTTCCGCGGCCTTCCCATGCGCCGCCTTTCCTGAGCTAATTCGAGCGCCATCAAGGAACCCGGGCGCCGGGTCGTGGTTATGAGCAGAGGGGATTTGCGGAGACATGACGCATTCGCAATCCGTCCGAACGGACCAGACATGAAACCCGCCACGCAATCCCACACTGACTTAGCGGATACTTACGCCTCGGTGCGCGCCCATAGCGAAAAATTGGCGTCGCCACTGTCGGCGGAAGATTGCGCCCTGCAATCCATGCCCGATGCCAGCCCGGTGAAATGGCATCTGGCGCATACCACTTGGTTCTTCGAAACCGTGATCCTGGCCAAACAGCCCGGCTATAAGCCGGCCGATCCCCGCTTCGCCTTCCTGTTCAATTCCTATTACGAGGCGTTGGGGCCGCGCCATCCGCGCCCGCGCCGCGGCCTGTTGAGCCGCCCCAGCCTGGACGAGATCACCGCCTATCGCGCCCAGGTCGATGCCGCGATGGCGAAGGCTTGCGCTGACGAGACGCTGCGCGATCCAATCCTGCTGGGGCTCAATCACGAGCAGCAGCATCAGGAGCTGATCCTTACCGACATCAAGCACGCCTTCTTCTCCAATCCCCTGTTGCCCGCCTATCGCTCCGATCCGGCGCCGTCGCGCAGCCCCCAAAAACTGGAATGGCTCACCCATGACGGAGGCACGGTGGCGATCGGTCATCAGGGACCACAGTTCGCCTTCGACAATGAGACGCCGCGTTTTGCCATGCTGCTGCAGCCTTTCCGCATCGCCTCGCGGCCCGTCAGCAATGGCGAATATCAGGACTTCATCGCCGATGGCGGTTATCGCCGCCCCGATTTCTGGCTGTCGGACGGCTGGGCGCGGGTGCAGGAAGAAAACTGGCAAGCGCCGCTCTATTGGCTGAAGGATGGTGACGGCCATGAGAGCGTTTTCACTTTGGCCGGCGTGCGGGCGCTGGACCCGCATGCGCCCGTCGAACATGTGAGCTTTTACGAGGCCGCCGCCTATGCGGCCTGGGCGGGTGCGCGCCTGCCCACCGAATTCGAGTGGGAAGCATCGTCGGAACAGTTGGCACAGGGTGATGTCTGGGAATGGACCCGCTCTTCCTATGACCCCTATCCCGGCTTCAAGCCGTTCGAGGGCGTGGCCGCCGAATACAACGGCAAATTCATGGTGGGGCAGATGGTGCTGCGCGGCGGTTCAAGCGCCACGCCGCCGGGGCATATCCGCCCGACCTACAGAAATTTTTTCCCGCCGCAGGCGCGCTGGCAATTTTCCGGCATTCGCTTGGCGAGGGACGTATGAGCGCGCCTGCTTTTTTTAATGCCCTACCGCTTCGCTACTTGAGGGCGGCGGCGCGTTGGCAATTCTCGGGAATCCGCCTGGCAAAGGATCTGTGATGGACACCAATCTCGCACGCCTGCAAACCCTGGCCGCGCCGGAACAAGACAGTTTCGCGGATTGCCTGTTGAGCGGATTGCGCAAGGCGTCCAAGGAAATCGCCTGCAAATATTTTTATGACCAGGCGGGATCAGAACTGTTCGACGCGATCTGCGAGCTGCCGGAATATTACCAGACCCGCACCGAGACGGCGCTGCTCGCGCGCCATGCCGGGGAGATCGCCGCCCTGATGGGCGAAGATGTCGAGATCGTGGAATTCGGCGCCGGTTCCTTGCGCAAGGTTCGCATCCTGCTGGACGCGGCACACAATCCGCGCGCTTATACTCCGCTGGATATTTCCGGCGACTATCTTGGCAGCGTGGTGCGCAGCCTGGCGGCGGACTATCCCGCGCTGACCTTGCGGCCGCTGGTGGGGGATTTCACCCTTCCGCTGGAGATTCCGCACTTGCCCGGCCCTGCCGCACGGCGTGCCGGATTCTTTCCCGGCTCGACCATCGGCAATTTCAAGCCCGATGCCGCCATGGCCCTGCTGCGCCGGATGCGCGCCACCTTGGGCGGCGGCGGGCTCTTGATCGGCGTGGACCTGGTGAAAGATCCGGCGCGGCTGCATGCCGCCTATAATGACGCGGCCGGAATCACCGCCTTGTTCAACAAGAACTTGCTGGCGCGGGCCAATCGCGAACTGGCCGCGGACTTCGATCTGGACGGCTTTGCCCATTATGCGCCCTACAATGCGGCCGCCCATCGCATCGAGATGTACCTGATCAGCCTTAAGCGCCAGAGCGTGAACCTGTGCGGCCAGCGTTTCGAATTCGCGCAAGGCGAGCCGGTCCATACCGAGGACAGCCACAAATACACCATCGAATCCTTCCGCGAGATGGCGGCGCGCGCCGGATTCAGTCCCCGCGCGGTCTGGACCGATCCGGACCGGCTGTTCAGCGTCCATTGGCTGGAAAACCGCTAAAAATACGCTGCACCGCCGCGAGAATATTCGCCGGGCAAGAGCCCAAGGGGCGGTTGCGCGTGTGCCGGGAAAGCGCCAATCTGCGCGCCAAATTTGGGGAGTGAAGTCCATGAAAACAGCAGCAATCGCCGCACTTGCCGTCTTGGCATCCACCGCCGCCTTCGCGCAATCGGGCGGCCAGTTGGCCGTGGCGCAAGGCACCAACACCCAGACCTATGACGTGCCACCGGGCAGCAAGGCCCAGACCGTCATCATCACGACTCGCGATCTGAAGGATGGGGAGACAACCTCGCCGCACATGCATTTCGGGGTGGAGATGACCCAGGTGGTCACCGGGACGTTTGAATGTTACCTGAAGGGCTTGCCCATGAAGACGGTCAAGGCCGGCGAAAGCTTCGTGATCCCGCGCGAGGTGCCGCATGATTGCCGCCCGCAACCCGGCAGCCCGCCCGCGCATCTGGCCGTGACCCTGGTGATCGACAAGGGCACCCCGCCGCGCACGCCCGTCACCGACGTGCTGATCCCGAAGTGAGGAACGACCGGCTCGCCGGTCAAATCGGTCCGGTGGACCGATTTGAGTGACGAACGCCGCGAGTTTAGGCGAGCGGCAAGGACGGGGTTTCTCGTTCCTCGAACGTCTTACTCTGCGTCCGGGCGGGCCTGAAAGGGCCTTGCCCGGACGGCGCTTTCATGCGCCACTCCGAGCCCAATAAAGCCAAGAAATATCGGGGGAAGGGCATGCGTAAGGTCGTACTTTCACTGGTAATTTCCGGTCTTCTGCTGGGCGGTGCCGCATTGGCCCAAGGCAGCCTGCCCTATTGGGCGTATCCAGTGACCAGCAAGACTTTCCCCGCGCCCGATCCCAACCAAGTGGGTCATCTGCCGGGAACCAAAGTCACCTTCAAGCGGGCGGGCGTGAACGACCGTTTCAACGCGCCGGATTGGTATCCCGCCAGCCATCCCAAGATGCCGGACGTGGTCGCGCATGGCCGCAAGCCCGGCGTCTTCGCCTGCGGCTATTGCCACCTGCCCAACGGCCAGGGCCGTCCCGAAAATGCTTCGCTGGCCGGCCAGCCCGCCGACTATATCGTGCAGCAGGTCGCCGACATGCGTTCGGGCCTGCGCAGGTCCTCAAGCGACAAGATGGGCTCGATCAATGCGATGATGGCCGTTGCCAAGGCCTCCAATGATGCGGAGGTGAAAATCGCGGCGGATTATTTCTCCAAGCTCAAATACCAGAAATGGATTCGGGTGATCGAAGCAGACATGGTTCCCAAAACCGCCGTGGGCGACCGCAACATGCTGAATGTGGTGTCCGGCCCCAAGGAAAAGATCGGCAAGCGCATCCTGGAGCTGCCGGTCAATCTGGAACGGACCGAATGGCGCGATTCCAAATCGGGCTTCATCGCCTATGTCCCGGCCGGTTCCATCGCCCGCGGCAAGAAGCTGGTCGAGTCCGGCGCCGGCGCCTTCCCCTGCGCCGCCTGTCATGGGCCGGACTATAAGGGCAATGGCAGCGTCCCGGCGCTGGCGGGACGCTCGCCCGCCCAGATCACGCGCCAGCTGTATGACTTCAAGGCCGGAACCCGCAACGGCGCGGGCGCGGCGATGATGAAGCCGGAAGTCGCCAACATGACCGACGATATGCGGATCGACATTGCCGCCTATCTGGCGTCCCTGAACCCCTGATACGCAAGATGCATCAATCCATAGCCGATTTGGCTTGGCGGGACAGCGCACACCGACACTAGGATCGCGCAAAAACCGGGAGACTTGCCATGCATACCAGCCGCCGTTCCTTTTTGATGGGCACTGCCGCGGCCATGATGCTGCCGCTTCCCGCACTGGCCGCCGATACCGCTTTGACCCTCGCCACGCCGATGGACCCGCCGGAATGGGCTTTGCTGCAGCGCGAACTTCTGCGCGCCCATACGGCGGCCTGCGTGAAATTCTTCCGGCGCTATTTCGACCCGGCGAATGGCTGGCTGGAAACCACGCCGCGCTTTGGCGGCGATGACGGCCCCGACGACTCCATCGAGAATGTCAATGACTGGCCGCATCTCTATGCCCTGGGCGGCGACGAGGTGATCCGCGAAATGTACACCAAGGCCTATGAAGGCCATGTCCAGCAATACAGCGCCGCCAAGACCACCGACGTGCCGATCGCCAAGCAGGGCATGTATTACAAGGAATTCCCCAGCCAGTTCGACTGGCAGCACAATGGCGAAGGCCTGACGGTCTTCAATCTGATGCCGCTGGGCGCCCCTTACGACCGCCGCTACAAGGAACGCGTCCAGCGCTTTGCCGGCTTCTATATGGACGAGGATCCCGGCGCGCCCAACTACGATCCCAAGCTCAAGCTGATCAAGTCCATGATGAATGGTAGCCGCGGCCCGATGCTTCGAGATGCCACGCCGCTGGACTGGACCGGCGATCCCATCGATGTGAAGAACCGCTTCCCTTCGCTTGGCCATGGCGAAGACGATTACAAGATGATGCTGCAGCATTTCGTGGGCTATGAGGATGTGGTGGGCGACCAGCCGCTGAACCTCGCCGCCACCCAGCTTCCCACCAACGCCTACATGCTGACGCATCAGCAAAAGTACAAGGATTGGGTGCTGGGCTATTGCGATGCCTGGGTGCAGCGGGCCCGCGACAATGGCGGCATCATTCCCTCCAAGGTCGGCCTGGACGGCAAGATCGGCGGCCCGTCGGGCAAATGGTACGCCAGCGCCTATGGCTGGGGCTTTTCCCCCATCGTGCCCATGACCGGCAAGCCCGCCGACCGCAACCGCGTGCCCTGGTGCTTCAACGGCTTCATGAACGCCTATCTTCTGTCCAAGGGCGACGACAAGTATCTGGATGTGTGGCGCAAGACCGCCGACAAGTTCGATGCGGCTTCCAAGGTGGTGGACGGCAAGAAATCCACCCCCTTCATGTTCGGCGACCAGGGCTTCTACAGTTTCAAGCCCGGCAACTACAATCTGAACTTCCTGGAAATCTATGCCCTTTCGATGAAGCCGTCGGACCGCGCCCGCTGCGAAGAGACCGAATGGTACAATTACCTGGAAGGCAAGAATCCCGGCTATCCGGTCAAGGCGTTGCGCAGCGGTCTGAACCGCATCCGCACCCGCATGCAGCAAGTGGATGGCGACTCCACCGCCGCCGACATGCGGCTGGCGGACTCGGCGCTGGAATATAATCCCGCCGCGGTGGCGGCGCTCACCCAGCTGATGGAGGGCGGGCTTTACCTGCAGCATGGCAGCTGGGCCCGCTCCTCGCCCAATCAGGGCGGCACCTTGCTGTTCAGCCGCCTGCGCTATTTCGATCCGGTGCGCCGCCGCGCCGGCCTGCCGCCCGATGTGGCGGCCTTGGTCGACAGCTGGGGGCCAGACAGCCTGAGCGTGACCCTGATCAATATCAGCCCCAGCGTGGCGCACAGCGTCATCGTCCAGGGCGGCGCCTATGGGGAACACCAGATCCTGTCGGTTTCCGACGGCAAGGCCACAAGCGACGTGAATGCGCCGAATTTCCCGGTGCGGCTGGCGCCGGGTGCGGGTGCGAAGCTGACCATCAGGATGAAACGCTTCGCCAACGACCCGACCCTGTCCTTTCCCTGGGAATCCACGGTCCCCGACCTTGGCAATGCTCCCAATATCGCGAAAGATGCCCGGTAGAGCGGCGATCCATAAGACCGCCGGTCAGATACAGGGGAACGCATGCGCTGGATTTTCCTGGCGGCAATACTCGCCGTCCCGACTGCTGTGGAGGCAGCGGAAATCCGCGTCATCAGCCCCGGCGTGATTTCCAATTCCGGCCTGACCGAGGTCGCCGCCGCCTTTGAGAAAAAGACCGGCGTCAAGGTCACCATCCAGGTGGACGGGATGGGCACCATCATGGGCGATATCCGGACCAAGGATCCGGCGGCGGATGTGGTGATGCTGCCCATGGACCTGATGGGCACCATGGTGCTATCGGGCGCGGTCGGTGATTTCACGCCGCTGGGCCGGGCCGAAATCGGCCTTTTCAAAAAGCCGGACGCGCCGCGTCCCGACATTACCAGCGTGCCGAAGCTGATCGCGGTGATGAAAAGCGCCTCCGCAGTGCTCTATTCCGATCCGGTTTCAGGAAGCATGCAAGCCGGCATGAGCGACCGGCTGCTCAAACGCGCCGATTTCGCCGGCATCCATGGCGTACCGGTGAAGGGCGATGCCGAACCCGCCTTGAAGCGCGGCGATGGCGACGCCCAGGCCCTGGGCCTGGGTTTGATCCACGATCCGCACAATCCGGCCAACACCGAGACCGGCAATCCCTATCTGGTGGGCGAACTGCCCGCGGAGCTGGGCATGCATATGGACATGGCCACCGGCATCTCGGCCCGCAGCGCGGACAAGAAGAACGCCGCCGCCTTCATCGCCTTTGCACTGTCGCCGGAGGCGCGCGGTATTTGGAAAGCAAAGGGCATAGCCCGTTATTGAATCAACCAGGGGACTGAAAATCATGAAATATTTCGCCAAGCTTCTCGCAGCATCCTTGCTGCTTTCCACCGCCGCGTCGGCCCAGACCTTCCTCCCGCAGCAGCCCGAGCCGCCCGGCCCGGTGAAAATCCCAGACGCACCGCAACTGCCCTATCACTTCGGAACCCAGATCACGGGAGCCAATGGCGATCAGTTCGGCAATGTCGCGGCCGTGGCGCTGCGTCCCAACGGCAACCTCCTGGTGTTCAACCGCAACCCCGCCATCATGATGGTGGAATATGATCCCACCGGCACCAAGCAGCTGCGGGTCTTCAATCCCAACATCGCCATGAATCCGCACGCCCTGCGCGTCGACCGTCACGGCAATATCTGGGTGAGCGACAGCTTCCTGAACGTGATCTTCAAGCTCAATCCCAATGGCGATGTGATCCGCACGTTCGGCATCCGCGGCGAGAACGCCAAGTGGGACGACAGCAAGTGGAACGGCATGTTCAACCAGCCGCTCGACATCGCCTGGGACAAGGACGACAATTTCTATGTGGTGCAGAGCCATGGCGGCACCTCCCCGCCCGCCGACTGCACCTTCTGCGCCACCTATGATCTCCCTCAGACGCGCAACGCCAAGGTGCGCGGCGTATTCGTGCATCCGCCGGCGATCCCGGGCAGCGATCCCCGGGTGATGAAGTTCGACAAGGATGGCAAGTTCCTGGCCAGCGCCAGCATGGCGCATACCGATGGCCTGCTGCCGGTTATCCATTCCGTCGCAGTGGCGCCCAATGGCGATGTCTGGGTGACCGATCGCGCCTCCACCAAGATCGTGGTGTTCGACAAGGACCTCAAACAGCGTCTGCGCGAGATCCAGGTCGGGGACCTGACCTGCGGCCTTTATGTCGACGCCACCGGCCAGCTCTGGCTGTCAACCGGCCGCCACGGCATGGTGCTGAAGATGGGCTGGGACGGCAAGGTGCAGGGCTGGTTCGGCAAGCATGGGGATGTGCGCGACTCCCACGATGTCGGCGAAGGCCATTACATGGCGGTGTCGAGGGACCAGAAGATCATCTTCATGGCGGACTCGGTCCTGGCGAAAGTCCACAGGATCGAACACAACTAGGCTTGCTTTGCGCAATGAAAAATCCCGCTGGCAACACCAGCGGGATTTTCTTTTGGCGATAGTTGCCTAGCTTTGGGGCTTGGGGGGCCTGGGATTCTTGCCCTTATAGCCACCGCCCGGCTTGCCGAACTTCTTGCCGCCGAATTTCTTCTTGCCGCCATCGAATTTCTTGCCGTGGAAACCGGGCTTGCGCGGCGGGGCGTCGCCCGGCACATCGCCCGAGGCCAGAGGTTCGCGCGAACGCGCGGTGGTTTCGCCGGTCTGGTCCAGGGCGGGCGAAATGCGCACGCCGCCTTTTTTGCGCTCGGTGACCAGGATGGTGAATTTCGGCGCCGCGGCGGGATCGATCTGGAAAAGCGTTTCCATTTCGAACACCCGGATGGCGCCGATATCCTTCTTGGTGACCTCGCCCTGGCGGCAGATTTCCGGCAGCAGCCATTTGGGATCGGCATTGCGTTCGCGCCCGACATTCAGCCGGAACCAGACCCCATTCGCCATCTCGCCGGGGGCCCCACCCCGTTCGTGCGTGGGCGCATGCTGGCGTTCGCTGGTCTTGTGCGGCCGCTCGCGGGGACCCCGATCCTCGCGCGGCGCGCGCTGTTCGCGGGGACCTTCAGGACGCGGCTTGCGTTCTTCGCGCGGACCTTCGTGACGCGGCCCTTCGTTGCGTGGGCCCTCATTGCGCGGCTTATGCTCGCGCGTGGGCCCGCGCTGAAACACCTCGTCTTCGATATCTTCCGGTGCCGGCAATCCGGAACGGTAGATTCGCACAAATGCCGCCGCCAGCTGGCGCGGGCTGTGGCTCTTGAGCAATTCATCGGCCATTGCCAGATCGTCATCCGTGCCGGGCTCCACCAGCAGCGGATTGGCCAGCAGCCTTTCCTGATCCACTTTGCGGATATCGTCGGCCGAAGGAGCGTTGCCCCAGACCGCGTTGACGCGGGCGCGGCCCAGCATTTCCTCGGCGCGGCGGCGGCGCGACGGCGGCACCAGCAGCACGCTCACGCCCTTCTTGCCCGCACGGCCGGTGCGGCCGCTGCGATGTTGCAGCACCTGGGCATCGTTGGGCAGATCGGCATGGATCACCAGGCTGAGGCTGGGCAGATCGATGCCGCGCGCGGCCACGTCCGTGGCGACGCAAACCTTGGCGCGGCCGTCGCGCAGCGCCTGCAGCGCATGGTTGCGCTCGCTTTGCGACAGCTCGCCCGACAGCGCCACGCAGGAAAAACCGCGCTCGGTGAGTTGGGCTTCCATGTGGCGGACCGCGTTGCGGGTGTTGCAGAAGACCAGCGCGCCCGGCGGGTCCAGGAAGCGCAGCAGATTGACCACGGCGCGTTCTATCTTGTTGCCGGCGATGCGGACGACGCGATATTCGATGTCGGCATGGCCACCGCTTTCTCCGCGCGTGGCGATACGCAGCGCGTCTTTCTGGTAATGCGTCGCCAGAGTGACGATGGCCTTGGGCAGGGTGGCGGAGAACAGCAGGGTGCGGCGGTCCGGCGGCGTGGTTTCCAGGATGAATTGCAGGTCTTCGCGAAAGCCCATGTCGAGCATTTCGTCGGCTTCGTCCAGCACCGCGCAGCGCAGCCCCGACAGTTTCAAAGCGCGGCGCTCGATATGGTCGCGCAAGCGGCCCGGCGTGCCCACCACGATATGGGCACCGTCCGACAATTCGCGGCGCTCGCGGCTCGGGTCCATGCCGCCGACACAGGAGACGATGCGCGCGCCGGCATAGTGATACAGCCAGCCCAGCTCGCGCTGGACCTGCAGCGCCAGTTCGCGGGTGGGTGCGATGATCAAGGCCAGGGGATCGCGCGCCGGGCCGAAGGTGGCGGCGCCATCCAGCAAAGTCTCGGCCATCGCCAGGCCGAAGGCGATGGTCTTGCCCGATCCGGTCTGGGCCGAGACCAGCAAATCGCGGCCTTCAGCTTCCGGCTCGGTCACGGCGCTCTGCACCGGCGTGGGCGTGGTGTATTGGCGCTCTTCAAGGGCGCGGGACAAAGCGGGATGGGTGGCAGGAAAACTCAAGGGAACTCGCAGGGGTCGGATTTTCGGCCCCTCTTTAGTCCTCTGGCCGCGAAAAGATAGGCAAAAGCGGGCTTCAGCCCTTCATGCCGCCCATGCGCGCCATCATCTGGCGGTCTTTATTGCTTTGCATCAGCAGGGTAATGCCGGAAATGGTGCCCAAGCCCAGACCGCCCGGCATGCCGGTTTCGGGGTCGGCCTCGATCTTGGAATAGCTTTCGCCGGAGACTTTTTCCCACTTCCCCGCCGGTTTCTTGATCTCGACCGCGGCAACCGTCGCCTTCAGCACCAGCCGCACGATGGCCGGATGCGGCGGGGTGGGCTTGGTCAGGCTGGGGAAGCCGTCCATCATTTGCCAGCCATTGGCCAGGGCCCAACTGGTGATCTCGTCTTTGGTCATGGCGGCATTTAACCAGACTTCAGGCGGCTTGTCAGATTGATGTTCCGGCGCACCAGCCCGACGACCAGGCCCATTGAAAATTGTAGCCGCCCAGCCAGCCCGTGACGTCCACCACCTCGCCGATGAAATACAGGCCCGGCACGGATTTGGCCTGCATGGTTTTTGAGTCCAGGTCGCGCGTGTCGACGCCGCCCAGCGTGACCTCGGCGGTGCGATAGCCTTCGGTGCCCGTGGGGACGAGGCGCCAGTCATTCACCTGCGCCGCCAGTTTTCGCAGTCTGTCGTCCGGCTGGCCGCCCAGGGTACCTGCATACTCGGATGTGTCGGCAATCTCTTTCGCCAGCCGCCGCGGCAACAGGGTTCCCAGAAAATTATGCGGCGACTGCTTGCCGTTCTGCTGGCGTGCGCTGCGCAGCGCTTCCAGCACGTCGATTCCCGGCAACAGATCGATGGCGATCTCCGCGCCCTCCCGCCAATAGGAGGAAATCTGCAGAATCGCCGGACCGCTGAGGCCGCGATGGGTGAACAACAGCGCTTCCTCGAATTGGGTTTTGCCACAACGGATGCGCGCCGGAACCGCCACGCCGGAAAGCGCGCTCAACTGCTCCAGCAATTCTCCGTCGAATACCAAAGGCACCAGCGCGGCGCGGGTCTCCGTGACCCGCAAACCGAATTGGTCTGCCAGGCGATAGCCAAAGTCGGTTGCGCCCATCTTGGGAATGGACTTGCCGCCGGTGGCCACCACCAGCGCGCCGCAGGCCAGAACCTCGCCCGAGGACAATTGCACCGTGAAGCCGTCGGGCGTTTTCTCGACATATTGGACCTTGGCGTTCAAGCGCAACTGAGCGCCCGCTTCCTGCATCTCGGCCAGCAGCATATCGATGATCTGGCCCGCCGATCCGTCGCAGAACAGCTGGCCCAGCGTTTTTTCGTGCCAGCCAATGCGGTGGCGCCCTACCAGCGCGATGAAATCCTGCTGCGTGTAGCGGCTCAACGCCGAGATGCAGAAATGGGGATTGGCCGAAAGAAACTGCGCCGGCGAGGCATGGAGATTGGTGAAATTGCAACGGCCGCCGCCGGAAATACGGATCTTCTCGCCCGGCGCCTTTGCCGATTCCAGCACCAGCACCCTGCGGCCACGCCGCCCCGCCTCGGCGGCGCACATCATGCCGGCCGCGCCCGCGCCAATAATAACGACATCCCAATCCATGATCGGGTTATGCCGCTGTCAGCCCCAATTGAACAGGCTAGGGCTTGGTTGCCGGTTGTTTGACGAATTCGGCCACATCCTGGGCCGCCAGGGTTTCCACCCCCGGCTTTGCGAAGAACCCCAGATCGCGCAACCATTGGACAAAACGGTCCTGCCAAGTGCCTTCGCCGGTGAAATCGCGATAGGCCAGGCCATTGCCATGGGTGCCGCGGGCATAGATATGCATCTCCACATTGGGAATGCCGGCATTCAGCATCGCCGAGAAATATTCCGATGCCCAGACGGCGTGGATCTTGTCCTGCCAGCCCGCGCCCGCGATGAAGGATGGCGGCGCGTCTTTCGGAATCGGCGGCACACCGTTCTTGGTGGTCCAGGCCGGAGTGAACAGCGACGGACCCGGATAGATCGAGCCGACGAAATCAGGCCGCGCGCTGAACCCCGCCAACGGATCGCTGGGCGCATTGTTCTTGGCATTGAACTCCGGATACTGGATGGCCGCCGCCATGGTCAGTTCGGCACCGGCGGAAAAGCCCATCACGCCGATCTTGTGCGGATCGATATGCCATTCGGCGGCATGGGCGCGCACCAGGCGGATCGCCTGCTGGAGGTCATAGACACCATCGGTCTTGGGCTCATAGCCGGAGCTGCGCAGCCGGTTGCGCAGGATGATGGTGTTGATGCCGAACTGAAAGAAGTAAGGCACCGGATCGGTGCCCTCCAACCCCACCACCAAGGTGCTGTGTCCGCCGCCCGGCGCCAGGATGATCGCGGTGCCGGTATTGTTGCCGCCGCCCGCCAGATGCACTTCGATGGACGGATTGTGGATGTTGACGATGCGTTGCACCCGGCCCGGCACCACCGGGTCCATGGTGTAGACCTCCGCCTCGCTGACGCGCTTGGCATTGAGGAAGGGCGAACCGGGCGCGAAAAGCGGCATCACAATGCCACCGGGCAACAGCGCTTGCGGCGCATAAGGCGCCTTGGTCGCCGGCGCCGCCTTGGGCACGGCCTGGGGCGCAGGCACCGGCGGCAACGGCGCTTGCGCCAGCGATGGCGCGACCAGCGCGATGGTCAAAAGATTGGCGATGATGAATTTGCGCATGCCCCTGCCCTGATTTTTTTCGCGCGGAGTGTGGATCAGGGCGGCAACTGCCTCAAGCCACATTCCGCGCGAAAGCGCCCGTTTTGGCGGCTTTCGAGGGGCTTAAGGCCACTTTAACGCCTGCGGGCCTATCGTTGCGGCTGTTGCGCATGGGTTGAGCAAATGTTCCTGGAAGGCCTTTCTTTAGGTACCGCCTATCGTCTCCGGGAACGCCGCGCGCATCCGCGCCGGACCGTCGAGGAAGATGGCGAGCTCATTCTTTCCGCGGAGAATATGACCCTGCCCTGCTGCGTGGTGAACATCTCCGCCGGCGGCGCCAAGGTGACGTGCGACGCGATCCCGCCTTCGGGCTCCAAAATCGTTCTGGTCCTCGCCAGCGGCAAGCGCATCGAAGGCGTCACCACCCGCTATGGCGAAGGCGAGCTGGGCCTGAAATTCGCCACGCCAGTCGCGGACGAATAATATGAATTCGAAAAGATTGCGGTTTGCTGCGGCGGCACGAACGCCGGTGCGGGACTGCTGCTGCCACGGCCCGGACGCGGGACTTCTTGGCCTTGGCCGCCTTAAGTCGCTGTCGCGCGGGCGGGTTTGGCATTTTCATGCGCCGCTTTGCGGCGCATGAAAATGGTGGGCGGTATAGGGATCGAACCTATGACCCCTTCCATGTCAAGGAAGTGCTCTCCCGCTGAGCTAACCGCCCCACCTGCCGGAAAGTCTCTATAGCGTCGAGGTCCCGAGGGGGCAAGCGGCTTCGATTTCCGCCGGAACCGGCCCCCTCGCCGGCCCCGGACGGAAAAATAGCCCTGTTTCAACGCTCATTTATCAGGTTGAAATTCACCGTCGCCAGCACATGGCCGATCACGGGAACCCCATCGTCCAGCGCCGGTTTGTAGGCCCAGTGCGCCATGATCCATTGCCGGGCGCCCTGGTCCATGTCGTCGCGGCCGCTGGATGTGACCACCTCCGCCGCGGTGACCTTGCCTTCTGTCGACACGGTCAAACGCAACGTCACCTTGCCTTCCGCGCCCATGCGCCGCGCAATGGGTGGATAAGGCGGAACGGTGTGGGTGCCGGGAACAGCGGCCAGCGCGCGATCAAGACCTCGAGCCGGCGGATCGCTTGAGACAGGCGGCGGCGGAAAAGCAGTTCCACCTGTCGTCTTCTCCCATTTGAATTTCGGCTCTATGGCCGTTTCTTTTTTGGCCTTTGCTCGAATGTTGGGTTCGGGCGGTCTTACGCGCTCATGAACGTCTTTTTCCGGGATCGGCGCGACTTCAATGTCGCGAATGATATTTCCGATTCCGTGGTTGGCGATTCCATAAAGGAACAAGAAAACCGCGGCACATTGCAGTGAGATCGCCAACCCGGCATAGGGCAGACGGCATGGCAGACAACGCGCCTGGCTGTCGAAGTCGATGTGTGACGGACGCTCCATAATGCCTCCATTTCAAAGCCCGGCGGGGTTGCCGGACTGTGAAATGTTACGCTTGTTTCGTGCCTGTGTTTATTGTATTTTCTGATAGGCGGCGGCCGTGAAAACACGGTGGCACCGCAACTGAATATTTGCGCTTCGCGCATGCCGGCGCGCGTGCGGGTTATTGTTCTGTGCGCTTTCCAGGTCTGCGGAGTCTGCGTCTGCTTTGGCCGCTGAGGCCTTCGCTTACGCGCCTAGGCGGCCGCGAGCATGCGGTCGACTTCGGCCACGATCTCACGCAGATGAAACGGCTTGGAGAGAACCTTGGCCTGCTTGGGAGCGCCCGAGGCGGGATGCAGCGCCACCGCCGCGAAGCCGGTGATGAACATGATCTTCAGCGTCGCATTCAATTCGGCGGCACGCTTGGCCAATTCGATCCCGTCCATTCCAGGCATCACGATATCGGTCAGCAGCAAATCGAAGGTGAAGCCCTGGATGCATTCCCAGGCATCTCCGCCGTCGCCAAAATCGGTCACGGCATGGCCGGCCTTGACCAGGGCCGCCGCAAGAAACTTGCGCAACGATTCGTCGTCTTCCGCCAAAAGGATATGCGCCATGCCTGCCCGCCTGCCCGTCCCCTATAAAAGCTTATACAGGGGCAAGCTGTAAACGTTGGTTAACGACCTAGCTTGCCAGCCCCCCGGCGGGGGTGCGACCCTCAGCATCGGTAATCAGGTGCGGTAAAGAGTCTCCGCCATGGCCCCAGAAACCCCATCCGGCCCCCAAGCCAGCCCTTTCCGCCTGGACCGCCCGGCGCGCCAGCGCGTGCCGTTCCTGTTTGCCTCGCCCCATTCGGGGCGCCGCTATCCCGCCAGCCTGCTGGAACGCAGCAGGCTGGACGCCACCGCGCTTCGCCGCTCGGAAGATGCCTTCGTCGACGAACTGTTCGCCGGTGTCGTGGATCTGGGGGCTCCCATGCTCGCCGCCCAATTCCCCCGCGCCCTGCTCGACGTCAATCGCGGCATGAGCGAACTGGATGCCGGCATGTTCGAGGGCGAGCTGGGTGTGCCGGTGGACGCCCCCGGTCCGCGCGTGGTGGCGGGCTTGGGCGTCATTCCGCGGATCGTGCGCGACGGCGCGGAGATCTATCGCGGCAAGATCGACGGCACGGAAGCGCGGGCGCGGCTGAACCAGTTGTACAAGCCCTATCATCAAGCGCTGGCAAGCCTGCTGGAAGATACCCGCAGCCGCTTCGGCATGGCTGTGCTGATCGACTGCCATTCGATGCCCTCGGCGCTGTCGGTGCCCGATATCGTGCTGGGAGACCGCTATGGCGTTTCCGCCGCGCCGCAAGTGACGGCAAGGGCCGAAGCCGCGCTGGTCCGCGAAGGTTTTTCCGTGGCGCGCAACACCCCTTATGCCGGCGGCTATACCACCGCTTTATACGGCCGCGTCGCCTCGGACTGCCATGCGCTGCAGATCGAAATCAATCGCGCGCTCTATCTGGACGAAGACAGGATCATCAAGAAGCCGTCCTTTGAATCGGTGCGCGCGCGCCTGATGCGGGCGATGGAAGCGCTGATGGCGATCCCGCTGTCCCAGCTCGGCCGCCCCGACTCCCTCCCCGAAGCCGCCGAATAGAATCCGTGCCAGCCTGAACGTGGTTTTTGACTGGGGATTTTGCGGCCCGAGCTGGAGCGCGGGGAGGAATGGCGTTTTGCCCCAGAGATTTTGGGGCGTGGCCAGGCGCCGCGAGCGACGTGGACTTAACGTCCACGAGCGATGCGGCAACGCCGCCACGACCCAAAAGATCGGGGCAAAAAAAATGGCCGCTCCGAAGAGCGGCCAAGTTCAGGGAGGAAACG
>Ga0207657_10002241_pt1 | contig 20957 bp, 18 predicted proteins | sample KBSC33metaG_FD_184316 | JGI IMG/M metagenome (GOLD analysis project Ga0207657, IMG submission 184316) | Corn rhizosphere microbial communities from Kellogg Biological Station, Michigan, USA - KBS C3-3 metaG (SPAdes) (version 2) | ecosystem: Host-associated > Plants > Roots > Rhizosphere > Soil ... | reverse complement strand
TTTGATAGTCCAGCGCGCCGAACGGCTCGTCCATGAGCAGGACCTGGGGTCTGGAAATCAGTGCGCGGGCGATCTGGGTGCGCTGCTGCATGCCGCCGGAGAGCTGGTAAGGATAGTGGTCGTGAAACTTCTCCAGTCCGACCGCCGCCAACAGTTCGTTGGCACGCGCGGTGTATTCGGCTTTCGGCATACCTTGGCTCTTGACGCCAAGCACGACGTTGTCGAACACGCTCATCCATGGGAACAGCGCCGCCTGCTGGAAGACGACTGCACGGTCGGAGCCCGGACCGTCGACGATCCTGCCATTGACGAGAACTTCGCCGACCGTCGGGGTCTCAAAGCCGGCGACAAGATTCAACGAGCTTGATTTTCCGCACCCGGTCGGCCCGACCAGCGAGAAGATCTCGCCTTGTGCGACGTCGAAGCTGACCTCGTCGAGGGCGACAAGCGGCTTAACGCCCGCCCTCGTGCTCCCGTAGGATTTCGTCACGCCGCGACACGAAATCTTGACGTCTGCTGTCGACGCCACGCTCATGATGCGATCTCCGCGAACGGTTCGGCGGATTGATCCGCCCGGTGTGCGTTGGACACGAGGACGGCATCGACGCCTGGATGCCGAATGTCCCGCTGCAAGGTTACGACACGGCAGCGCTCGGACAGGACGCCGGAGATGAGCCCGTCCTTCGAGCCGACTGACTGGACGAGGCCGACATCCCGCGCGTCGCGGCTGAGCGCAATGACAGCGTCAATCGCATCGATGTCGAAATTGAACGCGCCATGGCGCGGCCCCTGAAAGATGCGCCGGGCGATGGCGAAATCATCCTCGCACGCAATCGGGATGTCCCGGGCGCTGCGTCGTTCTGGAATCGGAGCCACCATCTTTCCCATCCTCCTGATAGACAAATTAATGCCATCCATTCTTTTATTAATTGGAACCATTAAAATGCCGATCTGAACCGGTGTCAAGAAAAATAGATTTCTTTTTTATCGCGACATTTCGGCACGATTGCCCGCAACACGCGCGTTTGCAGCGCACTGCGCGCAAAAGAAATAATCGTTGCCATTATTTTACAGGAACTTAGGCGTGTCGCCTGGTTCAGGGCCGATATCGCCCTCAGTCGCGCCGGACGATCGGCCGCGGCGACGGTGCAAAAAGCGCCGCAGTTAGCATCTCAACAAGGTTTTGCACAAAATCCGAACGCTCGATGCGCGCCGTCCCGGATTCGATCTGGATGGCACGTTCCGCGTGGGCGAGCGTGATCACATAGATGACAAGGCTGGCCCGTTCCTCAAAAATATCCTCAGGAAGGTGAGTGACGCGCTCGCGCAGGTAGCGGAGGCATTTATGCAGCGCCGGGACGTGCGGCCCGTAGTCGAGCAACTGCTGGTCCGTCGTTCGCGTGAGATGGACAACTTGCGGAGTGATCCGCAGCCAGTCGCGAACGTCCTCACGCTCCTCCATATCCGTCATCGGGGCGAGAGCAAGGATCGCGATGATCGCCCGCACGTCGCTGACGGCATCGCGGAACTCTAAGTCGTCCAACGCGGCTTGGCGCACTGCGTCAGTACGTTTCTGATGTCTGGTGGAGATCGCCTCCAGAAGTCCTTCGCGTGAACCAAAATGGTAGTGGATCGCTGAGGCGTTACGCTGGCCGGCGCGCTTGGTAATGTCCTGCACGCTCACCTGGTCGAAGCCATGACGGGCGAAGAAATGCTCTCCTGCGCGGATGAGGCGCTGGCGGGCACTGCCCGCCCGGGAGGCGTGCTCGCCGTTAGCGCTTGACCGCACCTGTTCGTTCGCCGTGTCTGCCATTAGGACAACTAATGTAGGCCATTAGACGTCATACCGCAACGCCTCATCTCGCCCCGCTAAATTCTGGCCGGACTGCTGAATCGCTTGCGGCCAGTGTACGGCATTACGGCATAATGTGCTGCAGTCGAGAAGTTGGCGACATTTGCAACCATCAGGTGGGCACCGTGGCGGCGGCGCACGCCGTATTGCCGGTCAGCCACTTCTTGCTGGCTTCCAGAAGTTCCTTCGACCGTCTGTATATAAGGCTCTCGGCAATCCCCTCGCGTCGGCACAACGCGACGATCGATTCCTCGCCACGCCGTCCCCCAGCACGATGCGGATTTACTCCCCGATTCCATACCCGCTTGCGGGTCACCCGGTGAATGTCCTGGATAGCCGCTCAGGAAACAAAGTGCTCCGGCTGCGGTCATCGCCAACGACAAAGCGCGCTATCGAATCCCCACCAAATCCAAATCGCAGAGGAATCATATCAGCCGAAGCGTTTTCACCGCCTGGGTCACGGGCGGACATTCGCGCAAGCAATTGCAAGCGGCAATCTCCACCTCTCAAGTTGCTTGGCGCAGTTTGACCCTTGCTGCCTTGCAGACTACGACGGCGAATGCAGCAATGAAACCGATCGTCATCAAGAGCACGATGGTCGGGGCCGGCGCGCTGTCGATGAAGAAGGACAGATAGACTCCGAAGAACGAAGCCAGGATAGCGATGATGACGGCAATCGCCAGCATGGAGCTAAACTTGCGTGTGAGCAGAAAGGCGATCGCCCCGGGCGCAATTAGCAAGGCAATCACGAGGATGATACCAACTGCCTTCAACGCACCGACGATCGTCAAAGACAGGATCGACAGCAGCCCGTAGTGCATGAGTTTGACCGGCAGCCCGATCGCCCTCGCCTGCGCCGGGTCGAAGGCGTGCAGCAGCAGGTCGCGCCACTTCACGAGAATGATGGCGGTCGTGACTACTGCGATAACACCCGTCTCAATGATATCAGCTAGATCAACGCCCAGCATATCGCCGAACAAAATGTGATCGAGATGAACGTCGCTTTGGATCTTGACATAAAGTACGAGTCCCAACCCAAACATACCGGAGAATACGACTCCCATCACCGTGTCCTGCTTGATGCGACTATTCTCCTTGAGAAAGCCGGTCGCCAGCGCGCAGACCATACCAGCGGCGAAGGCGCCAACGGCGTAGGGGAAACCGACGATGTAGGCGATCACGACGCCGGGAAAGACTGCGTGCGAGATCGCATCGCCCATCAGCGACCACCCCTTCAGGACCAGGAAACAGGAAAGCAAGGCAGCGGGGATTGCCACCAGTACCGAGATCACGAGTGCATGGCGCATAAATTCAAGCTGGAGCGGCTGAAGGATGGAATCAAGCAAGGTCATAGATCGGCCCCCAGTGCTTGCGTCGCGCGTCGACGCGCGGCGAGCATGCCGTGTTTGGGCGCAAGGAAGAATGCAATCAGAAAGACCAGCGTTTGCAGGACGACGATGATGCCGCCGGTCGCGCCATCGAGGAAATAGCTCACATAGGCGCCGAAGAAGCTGGTCACGGCTCCAATCAAGACGCTCAACGAAAGCAAGTGCGGGAAGCGGTCGGTCAGGAGATAAGCAGTCGCGCCGGGCGTCACCACCATGCAGATCACGAGAAAAGCACCAACGGTTTGTAAAGCGGCGACCGTTGAAACTGACAACAAGATAAAAAACATGATCTTGAGGGCCGAGGGGTTGAGACCGATCGAGCGGGCGTGGCTCTCGTCGAAAAAGGTGACCATCAAATCCTTCCATTTAACGAGCAAGATGGCGAGCGAGACGAAGCCGATGATGGCAAGTTGCAAGGTGTCTTCCGGGGTGATCGCCAGAATGTTGCCGAGAACGATGGTCTGGATATTCACCGAGGTCGGCGACAGCGAAACCATGAAGAGCCCAAGGCCGAAGAACGAGGAAAATATCAGGCCGATGATAGCGTCTTCCTTGAGTTTGGTGCGCTGGTTGAGAAACAGCATGGCAGCAGCCGCCAGACCACCGGCGAAAAAGGCACCGATCGAGAACGGAAGGCCGAGCATGTAGGCGCCGGCGACGCCCGGCACGATCGCGTGTGAGAGCGCGTCACCGATCAGCGACCAGCCCTTCAACATTAGGTAGGCGGAGAGGAATGCACAGACGCCGCCCACGAGCGCGGAGACCCACATGGCGTTGAGCATGTACCCGTAAGCGAAGGGTTCGAGAAGCGAGGTCACTAACTACGCTCCTCGTTTCCATATGACGGTTCATGGCTCGCTGGCTTGCCATCCTTGAAGACCAAGGGACGCTCATCGTCGGTGACGACATCAAGCGCACGCGGCTTGCCCCCCTCCTTTTCGTTCAGCACGAAGTGCCGCAGAACGCCGCCAAAGGTCTTTTCCAAATTCTCCGGCGTGAATATCTCAACGGTAGGTCCATAGGCGAGCACGGTGCGGTTGAGAAGAACGGTGCGGTCGCAGAACTCCGGCACGCTGCCAAGGTTGTGGGTGGAGACGAGCATCACCCGGCCTTCATCGCGAAGCGAGCGCAACAGTTTGACGATGGCGTTTTCGGTATTCACGTCGACGCCGGTGAACGGTTCGTCGAGCAGGATCACTCGACCGTCCTGTGCGAGAGCGCGCGCGAGGAAGACCCGCTTCTTCTGGCCACCGGAGAGTTCACCGATCTGACGCTTGCGAAAATCGATCATGCCGACGCGGGCCAGCGCCATACTAACCGCTTCATGATCCGCAGCCTTGGCAATGCGCATCATGTTCATGTGGCCGTAGCGCCCCATCATCACAACGTCCTCGACGAGAACGGGGAAGTTCCAATCGATGTCCTCACTCTGCGGAACATAGGCAACAACATTCTTCTTCAATGCCGCATTGGCCGGCTGGCCGAGAATGGTGATCTCGCCCTTGGCGAGGCCAACGAAACCCATGATCGCCTTGAACAAGGTGGATTTGCCACTGCCGTTCACTCCAACGAGCGCGGTAATCGTGCCCGTCGGGATTTTGAAACTCGCATCGCGCAAGGCGGTGTGACCGTTGCGGTAAGTGACGGTGGCATTTTCGACGGAAAGACCGGCTCCCGCATCCGAAGACGAGTGAGCGAGGAACGCATCGATCATGGCGCTCATTGTGCCAGACCGTTTGCGATCGTCTCTGATGTCACTCGCAGGAGATCAATATAGGTCGGAACCTTGCCGTCGGCGGCGCTGAGCGAGTCGACATAGAGAACGCCGCCATACTTCGCGCCGGTCTCGCGCGCGACCTGCTTGGCTGGATTGGGCGAGATGGTGCTCTCGGAAAAGACGACGGTGATTTTGTTGGCCCGTACCGCATCAATAACCTTGCGGACCTGCTGCGGCGTACCCTGCTGATCGGCGTTGATCGGCCACAGATAGAGTTCCTTCAGACCGAAGTCTCTGGTGAGATAGCTGAAGGCGCCCTCACTCGAGACCAGCCATCGCCGCTCTGGTGGAATCGCGGCAAGCTTCGCCTGAATCGGGCCAATCGTAGCGGTGATCTTCTGCTTGTAGGCCCTCGCATTCGCCGTGTAGATCGCAGCGTTCTTCGGATCGTACTTCGCGAAGGCGTCACGGATATTATCGACATAGATCAACGCTGCACTTGGCGACATCCATGCATGCGGATTGGGCTTACCTTTATAGGGCCCCTCCACGATACTCATCGGCTGGACGCCCTGAGAGACAACGACGCCAGGGACGCCTTTGAGGCGTTGGAAAAACTTTTCGAACCAAAGTTCAAGATTAAGCCCGTTCCAGATGACGAGGTTTGCATCTTGCGCCTTCAGAATGTCGCCAGGTGTCGGCTGATAGTTGTGAATTTCAGCGTCGGGCTTCGTGATTGATTCGACGATCGCGACATCCCCCGCAACATTCCGGGCCATGTCCGCAATGACGGTGAAGGTCGTGACGGCCTTAAACTTGGTTTGGGCACCCACGACTCCCGTCATCAGCACAAGCGCCGTCCCCCCCGCAACCGCGGCAACAACGGCGCGCTTGGCCTGTTTCAACATATCCAGTCTCTCCTCTGCGGTGCGCGCACCACTGCGGCGCGCAATGGCGTGCGACATTTTGTAATTGCAAATCATTCGCAACTTAGTTGACGTCTATCTGAACTTCGGGCATTTTGCAATTGCGACTTAATCGCAAAACTGGCGCCAAACAGCGCGCCCTCAACCCGCTACCGCAACCGACCGCAGGTAAACGCAACCCGCATGAGGGAAGCTTCATTCCCTAGATGCGATTAAGTCTTAGTAGCATAAAGGAGTATGTTCTGTGCGAAGGTCAAAACTAACTGTTTCCGTCGTCGCGACGCTCATGATGGTCGGCTCGGCGAAGGCGGAAACCGATCCTGTCGATGGCATTCCGGCCCCGTCGATCGCGACGAGCATGGCGGCCAACGGCGATCCGACAGGAAGCCGCAAATGGCTCGCTCAACACGGAATCACATACGGTCTATTTTATACCGGCGAGGCACTCGGCAACATGTCTGGCGGCACGCGTCGCGGGGGGCTGTATGAAGGCAAACTTGAAGCGTACGCCGCTATCAACTTCGAGAAGCTCGCCGGATGGCAGGGCTTGAGCTTTTTCGGCAACGCCTTTCAAATTCATCGCACGTCGGGAATGCGCGGCCACCACTTCAACAGCCTGATAACGATTAGCAACATCGAGGCTGCTCCTTCAACGCGCCTTTCCGAACTATGGCTCGAGCAAAAGTTTTTCGATGACCGGTTCGGCTTCCGCTTCGGCCAGCTAGCAGCCGATACGGAGTTCTTCGTCAGCGACTACAGCAAGATGTTTCTGAGCAGCGACTGGCCCACGATCACAGGCGGTAATTTGCCCAGCGGCGGCCCCGCCTATCCTCTCGCCACACCAGGCATGCGCTTGAGATTCGATCCCGACAAGAACCGCTCTGCGCTGCTCGCACTCTTCAACGGGGACCCCGGTGACCAAGAAACGATCAACCGCACCGGGACCAATTTTCGGGTCAACGATCCGCCCTTGCTGATGGGTGAAATTCAATACCGCTACAATCAGGAAAAGGATGCCAGCGGACTCGCCGGAATCCTGCGGCTAGGCGGATGGCATCATTTTGGAATGTTCGACCACCAGAGACTGGACCCCAGCGGGGTTTCGCTCGCTCACCCCCTGAGCAACGGCGTCGCCCGTCAGTTTCGGGGCGCCACCGGCATCTACGGCGTTGTCGATCAGCAAATCTATCGCCCCGAGGGCGGTGGGCCGGACAGCGGCGTCAGCGTCTTCAGCCGCATCTCGGCAACTCCCTCCGACCGCAGCCTCGTGAACTTCTTTTTGGACAGTGGAATTGTTGTCTCCAACATGATCCCCAGCCGCCCCGATGACAAGTTCGGAGCGAGTTTCATCTATGCGAACATTTCCGATCAGGCTCGGGCCTTCGACCACGACACGATTGCTTTTTCAGGAACTGAGCAACCGGTCCGTGATTACGAGATAACAGTCGAACTGAGCTACCAGGCACAGATCAAGCCGGGCTGGACCTTACAACCAAGCTTTCAATATATCTTTCATCCAGGCGGCCACGCACCTGACGCGACCAATCCGAAAAGGCCTATCAGGAACGGAGCAGTCTTCGGATTACGAACAACGATTGCCTATTAGGGTCCGGACCCGCATGCAGCTTGCCCGTCGCGCAAAACGCTTTGTAGAACGAATCGAAAGCCTGACCTTCAATCGAGATCGGATTAATATGCGGGTGCTTGCGCGCGATAACCAGCTGCCATTCTTTTACGATCGGCGCTATGGGCCCGACCGAAATCAGTCCTACGCATCTCATCCGCGATGAAAGCCACCTCTGATAACGGGCTCTTGTTAATGCAAACGCCCCTCGCTGAGGCGCTTTTTTGATAATCGCAAAAAAGCGGCAGATAATCCAAAGCCGGATGGGTCGGCTGAAGCCTGATAGGCCGCATTTTCAACGGGAGTAAGCCGCCATCGACAAGATGCGTAGCTTGGCTTAGCAAGCCCGGCAAGCCGACCCATAATTGACTTGATTGATTCTTAGCAGCCTTTTCCGAGAGAGAGGCATTACTCGTTGCAGAACAGCCTGCCACCGAATGCGGCGCGGATGACGGTTGCTACAAATACGGCCGGCGTTCGTGCCACAGGAAGCCGCGCGTTTCAATTTCGATCCTCTCGAAAGCCGCCTGCGCCAGCGCTGACTCGGGATTGACCATTGGGATATTTGGAAAGTCGTGCGTTTGGCCGCCAAGATCGTGGGATTTAACTTTTTTTGGTTGAGCGGCCTGCCAGCGGCCGATCAGAGCTTTTATGGCGTCAGGACCTTCGCGGCGTAACGTGGAAGGGGCGCTGCCGAACGCCGCCCGGAAGAGCCGATTGAAATGTGAGATGTCTGAGAAGCCGCTTTCGATAGCGACAGCCGTGATCGATTTTTCTGAATTAGCCAGCAGCCACAGGCCGTAAAACACGCGTAGATCTCGCGAAAATTCCTGAATACTCTTGCCTACCACCTTACGGAAGATGCGCTCGAGTTGGCGTTTCGACAGGCCAACATTGTGTGCGATATCCTCGACCTTCTGTGGTGTACTTAAATTTTGCTCGATCTGTAACATAGCGCGGCGCACGCGGGAATCTTCGACGGCACCGACGCTGGGCGGTTGCGGCTGCGCTCCGGCAGCCGGTCGGGCGGTGTCGGCTACCATGATATGCAGGCTCTTTTGCGCACGGCCGGGACCGAGGTGGCGCTCCACCATCCAGGCGCCGAGATCAAGGGCGGCAAGGCCACCCGCGCAAGTGATGAATTTGCCGTCCTCCACGAACAATTGGTCGGCGACCGGCACGATGTCGCCGTAACGTTCCAGCAAATCGGGTAGATGATACCAGCTCACGCAGCATTTTCGTCCGCGCATCAATTGGGCTTCCACCATCGCGAAGCTGCCGGTGCAGACGCCGGCGATAGACACGCCTTTGGCCGCGGCATCGCGGAGAAATTCGAGGGTTTTGGGATGATACGTCAGATTACGGTCGATCAATCCGCCGACGACGACAATGTAATCAAACCGCTCTGGTCGATCGAAGGTTTCCCATGGGAGCACCTGTAAACCGCAACTGGCGGTTACCGGGTTGAGATCCGGCGCGAGAATACTCCATCCGCAGCGTTCCGGGCGGCTGCGATCGCCTTCGTCGCCGGCGAGCCGGAGCAGATCGACGATGCCCGAGAACGCGAAAAGCGTGAAATTGGGTATCAGAACGAACCCAACCGAAAATTGCCGGCGTTCACCCTTAGCGCAGGTCGCACTCGAATGGGGGTTGATCTCGGTCATAAGCGCTCGCTCTCATCACCTCGAATATGCGATAATTAAGCAAGAGCTGGGCCAAACAGTCAACCGTATTGAGCAATGAGCATTGCACCAGCGTCAATGTGCTCCACCAAAGTAGGCGCGCTGAACTTCTGCATCGGCCGAAAGCATAGCTGGGGTCCCACGCGCCACGATTTTCCCCTGAGACAACACGTAGCCATATTTCGCAATTGCGAGAGTTTGGTTGACGTTCTGCTCCACGAGCAGGACCGTTACCCCGGTGTCGTTGATCCGTCGGATGACGTTAAAGTTTTCCTGCACAAAAAGCGGCGACAGACCGAGCGAAGGCTCGTCAATAATCAACAACTTCGGCTCAGTCATCAAACCGCGGCCGATTGAGACCATGGCCTGTTCGCCGCCGGACATCGTGCCGGCCAATTGTTTCGCACGCTCCTTAAGGCGCGGAAAAGTCTCATAGACTCTGGCAAGTCTCGCCCGGATCGCACTTTCAGAGGCGACCAGATAGGCGCCGATCCGGAGGTTCTCCTCGACCGTCATCTTCGCGAAGATGCGTCTACCTTCCGGAATGCAGGCGATGCCGAGGCCAATGACCTCATGGGTCTGCATCTGATCAACCTTTCGCTCGTTGAACGAAATCGAGCCCGCCCGCGGCGGCGTCAGACGCAGAATAGAACGGATCAGGGTGGATTTTCCGGCGCCGTTCGATCCGAGGATGCAGGTGATGCTCCCCGGCACGACTTCGATCGACAGTCCCGACAGCACGTCGGCGCGATCATAGGCGGTATAGATGTCCTGAACGATCAAGTGGCCGGTCATGATTGCCCCAGATAGGCTTCGCGCACGACGGAGTTGGCGGCGACCTCGCGGAACGGGCCTTCGCAGATCTTCTTGCCATAGTTCAACACGACGCAGCGATCGGTCACGCGCTCGATCAGGCCCATCTCATGTTCGACGATGATGATGGTCAGGCTGTCCAGCGATTTACGGATGCCGAGAATCTCATCCACCACCTGGTCGGTCTCGTCGTGGGTCATCCCCGCTGAGGGCTCATCGAGCAGCACCAGTTTGGGGCGGCCAATCAGCGCGCGACAGATTTCGACGCGGCGGCGGTCGATCATTCCAAGCGAGAGCGCCGGCTGATACAGTTTGTCCGCGAGAGCGGGGTTGAAGACATGCAGCAGTTCGCGCGCCTGCTCTGCGATGGTGCGGGCTTCAGCTTCGAACGCGCCGCGCTGGGCGAGGTTGTGCCACAGGCCACTGTTGAGACGTTTCTGCGCGCCGAGCGCAACGTTGTCGAACACCGATAGCGGCAGACACAGACGCGAGCGTTGAAACGTCCGGGCCAGTCCGTGACCGAACAGGGTTTGCGGACTGGCGGTAGTGACATCGATGCCGTCAAAATGAACACTTCCGGCGCTGGCGGTGTAGACGCCGCTGATGACGTTCAGGAACGTCGTCTTGCCGGAGCCGTTGGGACCGATCAGGCCGAGCACTTCGCCGCGACGGATGTCGATGTCGAGTTCGTTAAGAGCTAGCAGCCCGCCGAACCGCACCGTCAGGCCTCGGCTTTCAAGCAGGGCAGCACTAGATGATGAGGGCACTGTCATACGCGGTCGTCCGTGCGCAGCGTGCGGACCCGGCGCGGCACGAAACCATCGGGGCGCACGATCAGGATGACAATCACCAGTACGGCATACAACAGCAAGCGATACTCCTGGATGAACTGGAGCTTCTCTGGCAGCAACACGACGATCAGCGCCGCGGGTAGGACGCCCCAGCGATTGCCGACGCCGCCGAGAATGACGATCGACACCATGACCAGCGAGTCGCCGAAGGTGAAATTGCTCGGTGCGATGAAGCCAGTCATCTTCGCATAGACCGCACCCATCAGGCCGGCAAGGAAATTGCCCAGCGTGAACGCCAGGATTTTCCAACGGCCGATTTTCAGACCGAACACCGACGCCGCGGTTTCGTCGAGGCGCACGACATCCAGCCAGACGCCGATCCATGAGCGGTCGAGCAATCCGGCGACGATCATCGCCAGCGCAGTGAGAGCGCCAGTCAGGATCACGTAGTTGACATAGAACGAGAAGGTGAAGCCGGCGATGTGCAGATCGTTTGAGAAATCCCACCCGAACAAGTTGATGCCAGGAATCTTGAGGCCTTGCGGGCCACCGAGCAGTTCGTTGGCGTCGAGAAATACGTTGAACATCACGCCGAACGCCAGTGTCGCCAGCGCAGCGTAGTGTCCGCGCGTGCGCAGCACCGGAAAGATCAGGAAGGAGCCGACGATGACCGCTGTCAGACCGCCGCAGATCAGCACAGCGATATCCGGCAAGCCGCTGCGCGCTCCAAGCAAGGCCGCAGTGTAACCGCCGGTGCCGACGAATGCGGCGGCGGCGAAGTTGAAAAGTCCGACATAGCCCATCTGGATCGTCAGTCCAATGCACACCGTCGCGTAGATCAATACTGTCGCCAGCATCAGCAGGCCGAAGGTGTCGTCGCGGAGCATGAACAGAACAAACAGTCCCGCCAACGTGGTCAGCGCGCGCAGCAGCCATGGATAGCGCGAAGCTGCTGCTTCGGTCGCGGCAATGCCACCGAAACGGGCCGCGCAAAAACTTACGATACCGATGCCGGCCAGCACGAGCACGAGCAGCTTCTGGCTCTCCATCATCATCAGCGTGATGACGGATGCGGCTACGAAAGCCACGGCCACTATCAACGGCCAGACTGGTGTTGTCTTTTTGGAAATAGCCTGATCCGTCATACCCGCTCGCTCCCGCGTTCGGCCAGCAAGCCTGTCGGCCGCCACGTGATCAGCACGATAATCAGAACGAAAGCGAAGACGTCCTTATAATCGCTCATCGACGGCACCGCGGCCACGACCATCGTTTGCAGACCCGCGAACAAATAGCCGCCGATGATGGCGCCCCAGATGTTGCCGAGGCCTCCGACGATCGCCGCCGTGAACCCGATCACGGCCAGGAGAAGCCCCATGCTGTAATTGATCTCGCTATAATAGAGGCCGTAGATCGTTCCTCCGAAACCTGCGGTGATCGATCCCAGCGCGAAGGTCAGCGGAATAATACTAGCGAAATTGATGCCCATGGTCCGAGCCGTCTCGACATCCTCTGCGACGGCGCGCATCGCTAATCCGAATCGGGTCCGGTTAATGATCCAGTACACCACCGCGATCGAAACGATGCCGGCGACAATCAGAATGAGCGCGTCATACCGCAGGAAGGTGCTGCCGATATTGAAGCCCCCGACGGGAAGAAGCTCAGGAAAACGTTGAGGGTTGGTGCCGTTCGGGAAGAACAGGCGAATGACCTCGCGCAGAACTGTTCCGACCATCATCGTCATCAGCAGCATGTTGAGCGGCGGGGAATTACGCAGCGGCATAATCAAGAAGTGGGCGATGCCCGCGCCGACAAGGGCGGACACCAGCATCGCCGCCACGAACGCGGCGATGAACTGGATCGATATGGGAAGCCCGAGCGATGTCGCGATCCAGATCGCCACAAGCCCAGCAAAGGCACCGACCGTTAGGACGTCGCCATGCGAGAACTTGATGACATTCATCACACCAAAGAAGATCGTGAATCCCATGGCCACGAGGCCATAAATCGTTCCCTGCATCATCCCGTTCAGCAGGTGTTGACCAATCATGCCCATGTGATCGTCGTCCGGTTGCTATCGGCTCACGGAATGTTCTTGAGCTTGCGTTTTCCGGACGCGTATTCGCTGTCCTCCCACACGACCCATTTGCCGTCCTGCACGACGTAACGCGTGGTCAGCGGCGTGATGTTCTGGCCATGATCGTCGAAGTTGATCGGGCCGACAATCGACGGGACGTCCTTCACGTTGGCCAGTCCTGCGGTGATCTTGGCGCGATCCGGGCCGGTCTTTTCGATCGTCTGCATCACCAGAGTGGTGGCGGCGAAGGAGAACGGGCCGTAGGCTTCCGGTGGATCATTGTATCCGGCGGCCTTGTAGGCGTCCGAGAACATCTTGCCGCCCGGCATTTTCGAAATCGGCGGACTGTCGAAGAAGGTCACGGTGCCTTCCGCGAGTTCAGGGCCGATCGCGGCGATGAAGGCATCACCCATGATGCCGGAGTTGCCTTCGAGCTGGGCGTTGATGCCGAACTTGGCCATCTGGGTGCGCAGGCGAGCGCCGAGCGGGGTGAGGCCGCCGAAGTAGATCACTTCGGGGTTCAGTTCCTTGATCTTGGTCAATTCAGCCGAAAGATCCTGCTGATCCGGCGCCACTGCGAACGTGCCGAGAATCTGATTGCCGTTCTCAAGCGTGAACTGAGTGAAGTATTTCAGCATCGACTTGCCGTAGTCGGTCGAATCGGCGAACGCCACAAACTTCTTGTAGCCGCGCTCCTTCATGAACTGCGCGCCGACACGATTCTGGCCGATCAGGATGCCACTGACTCGATGAATTTCCGGATACTTGTTGGCGTAGGTGATTTCCGGAAGCACGGCGGCCCACACTACCATCGGCAGCTTGAAGCGGTGAAATATGTCGACTGTGGCGATTGCGGTGGCTGAGCAGTAATGGGGGATCGCGGCCACGATCGAGCGATCCGAAGCGATCTTTGTGACAACTTGAACGCCGACGTTCGGCTTGCATTCGTCATCAAGGACGACCAATTCGTATTCGTATTTGGTCTTCGGATCGGCGTTCATCAACTTTACGGCGAGTTCTGCCGAGTTACGGCCTCCAATGCCGTGCTGGGAGATCGCTCCAGTCAGGGGACCGACCCAGGCGATTTTCACCTTGTCCTTAGCCCAGGCCGCATCGAGGCCGCCCAAGGCGAGCGATAAGGCGCTTACCGCGACAGCAGCGGCGAACATCCGCATCGTCATCCTCACCATAGCTTTTCCTCCAAGGTTATTTATGGCTAAAACGCTAGGCGGCCTAAGGATTACGGAGCTAGCACGCTTGCGCGCTTGGACTTGGACGAATGCGCCATTGGCGGACGGCAGTAGAACGCATTTTCCCCCGCGTCGCTCCTGTTCCGGCACCATGGCGCGAATGTCCTATCGCCATTATGGTCACCGGCTGAACAGTCATCGCACTCAAAAGAAATTCGCGTCATCCATGTGCTTGGCCTTAGTCAGGCGCGCGGTATCGGAGGGACAGTTATGGCGACCAACCTGCATGAAACCTCGCTCGTGATCGACGGGCTGATCATTTCCGATTTCGGACGTCCGGTCTTCGAGGACATGCGGCGGGGCGGCCTGACCGCTGCGAATTGCACCTGCTGCGTCTGGGAAGGCTTTACCGAGACCATGCGCAATGTGATGCGCTGGAAAGCCTGGTTCCGCGACAACAGCGACATCATCCGGCAGGTTTACACCACCGACGACATCCTGGCGGCCAAGAAAGAAGGCAAGACCGGAATCATCCTCGGCTGGCAGAACATCACCGGCATCGAGGATCAGATCGGCTATCTCGGCCTGTTCAAAGAACTCGGCATCGGCATCATTCAGATGGCCTACAACACGCAAAATCTGGTTGGCACCGGCTGTTATGAAACCAAGGACGGTGGCCTCTCGGACTTCGGCCGCGAGGTGGTCGCCGAGATGAATCGCCTCGGCATCCTGTGCGATCTCTCCCATGTGGGCGCCAAAACCAGCGAAGATGTCATCCTCGCCTCGAAGCAGCCGGTAGCTTATTCGCACTGCCTGCCGGCCGGACTGAAAGCGCATCCGCGCAACAAAACCGATGAGCAGCTGAAATTCATCGTCGATCACGGCGGCTTTGTCGGCGTTACCATGTTCCCACCGTTTTTGAAGCGCGGCCCGGCTGCGAACGTCGACGATTACGTCGAGGCAATCGAGTACGTCATCAACATTTGCGGCGAGGGTAACGTCGGCATCGGCACTGACTTCACCCAAGGTTACGGCCAGGAATTCTTCGACTGGATCACCCACGACAAGGGTTACGCGCGCCGTTTGACCAATTTCGGCGACGTCATCAATCCCGAAGGTTTGCGGACCATCGGCGAATGGCCGAACCTGACTGCCGCGATGGAGAAGCGCGGCTGGAGCCGTGGACGCATCGAGGCGGTGGCCGGCAAGAACTGGTTCAACCTTCTCCGCACCGTGTGGGGCAAGTAATCATGGGCAAGCCGCAAGTCGATATTCAGGTCGACGACATCACCGGCCGGTGGTCGGTCGATACGCTGCCGATGATCCTGATGCCGCAGCATTTCTATTTAAACAACCACTACGCGGTGGAAGCCGCGCTCGGTGCTGAGAAGCTCGAGAAAGTGCTGCGGCCGGCCGGCTATCGCTCGGCCTATTTCTGGTGCGAGAAGGAAGCCGCGCATCACGGCCTGAGCGGCGTCGAGGTGTTCCACCACTATATGCGCCGGATCACCCAGCGCGGCTGGGGCCAATTCGAAGTCCTCGACATTTTGCCGGAAGCAGGAACCGCGCATGTGCGGCTGCGCAATTCTGCGATGGTTGACGAGGCGCGCCGTAACAGCGGCCGCAAGCTCTGCTACATGTTCGCGGCCTGGCTCGAAGGTTCGCTCGAATACGTTGCCGTAAGTGCCGGTCGAAAACAGACGCTGAAAGCCCGCGAACTCTATTGCGAAGCCGAAGGCGAACACGATCATTGCCTGTTCGAGGTCGGGCCTGCCTGATCGGATAGCGCTCTAAGCGATTGACCGAAACCACGATCAAAGCAAGTCCCTTCAACCTTGCTTCACATAAGGTTTCTTAGATGTCTAACCGCGACCGTACAAAAACGCGAGGACTTCAAAGCAAAACTTTCGACCTTCCAACGATTGTAAGATCGTGCAGAAATTTTTTGTTACGCTACCCGTCATCCAAGAATTCATTCGCTCTCTTTCCAGATGGCGGCGGAATCTTTCATTTCGACGAAGAGAAGAATAAGTTTGTCGGCTCTGAGGAACTTGTGCCTGATCGACACGTGTATCGTTTGATATTTGCATCTACTTATATGGCTTAGGTAGCGGAACCTAACGCAAATTCCTCGAACACCTGATTATCGGAAATTCATCATAATCTTGATCGCCAAATTTCGATTCCAACAGACTTAGCGTTTTTATAAACATCCAGTTTTTCCAGAGATATCCGGACTTTTTGTACCCGCGTATCATTCAGGCATAGTCGGGCAATTTCCTCTGCCGCAACTTCGAGCAACCCGAAATGCCGCCGCGCTAAGAGCTCGCTCACCTTGCCGATGATCTCGTCATAGCAGACGACTTCAGCGATATGATCGGTCACAACCGGGAAAGTCTCCGGGATACCTAAGTCCAAATTCACTCGCAGGCGCTGTTTTGAACGATGTTCTTGCTCGTGAACTCCAATCGTACATTCAATGATCAGACCTCTAACGAAAACGTGCCGAACTGGCCGTCCGCCTTCATTCCAAATACTATTTGATTCTGTGAGCTGCATGGACTTCCAAGGCTTGGCTCTGAGCGAGCAAACACAACCGTTCGGTTAGCGCTCGTCTAAGATTGCCGTGACAACGCACAATGACTCTTAATAGTTGCGATAAATGGGAAACTTCGACGTAAGGCTAGCGACTTTGGCCTTGACCCGTTTCTCGACACCACCGGTATCACCGTCGCCAGCTGCAGACACCGCATCGAGCACTTCCGCAATCAACAGTCCGACGGCCTTGAACTCCGTCACGCCGAACCCGCGGGTCGTGGCGGCTGCGGTACCGAGCCGGATCCCAGAAGTCACCGTCGGCTTTTGCGGATCGAACGGAATGCCATTCTTGTTGCAAGTAATATGGGCACGGCCCAGTGCGGCCTCAGCAACCTTGCCGGTCAGATTCTTTGTTCTGACATCGACAAGCATCAGATGATTGTCAGTCCCGCCGGATACGATCGCATAGCCCGCGGCTGCCAACGTTTCCGCCAGGACCTTCGCATTGCGAACGACATCCCTTGCGTACATCCTGAAATCAGGCGTCAGCGCCTCGCCGAATGCCACCGCTTTTGCGGCGATCACATGCATTAGTGGGCCACCCTGAAGGCCGGGGAAGATCGCCGAATTGATTTTCTTGGCAATCTCCTCATCATTGGTGAGGATCAATCCGCCGCGCGGTCCGCGCAGCGTCTTGTGCGTGGTCGAACTGACGACATGCGCATGCGGAAACGGCGACGGATGAGCCTTGCCCGCGACAAGCCCGGCGAAGTGGGCCATATCAACGAAGAGGTAAGCACCGACGCTGTCGGCAATGCGGCGAAACTCGGCGAAATCCCAGAACCGCGAATAGGCCGAGCCGCCGGCAACGATCACCTTCGGCTTGTGCTCCTGGGCCAGCCGTTCCAATGCCTCCATGTCGATGCGGTTATCGTCACGGCGAACACCGTAACTGACGACGTTAAACCACTTGCCTGACATATTGGGCTTGGCGCCGTGGGTGAGATGACCACCCGCGGCCAGATCGAGGCCCATGAACGTATCACCAGGCTTCATCAGCGCCATAAATACCGCCTGGTTGGCCTGGCTGCCGGAGTTCGGCTGCACGTTCGCAAAGCTGCAGTCGAACAATTCCTTCGCGCGCGCGAGAGCGATGTCCTCAGCGACATCGACGAACTGGCAGCCGCCGTAATAGCGCCGGCCCGGATAGCCCTCGGCGTATTTATTGGTGAGCACCGATCCCTGCGCCTGCAGCACCGCATGGGACACGATGTTTTCCGAGGCGATCAGTTCGATTTCGTCGCGCTGACGACCAAGCTCGCTCGCAATTGCGTTCGCGATGGCGGGATCGCAGTTTGAGATTTCGGCGGTAAAAAACTGATCGAGCGTCGATGACATGATATGGGCAATCCTTCAGCATTCAGCGAGATTAACGGCGAGCCCTCCGAGCGAGGTCTCCTTGTACTTTGACTGCATGTCCATTCCGGTTTCCCGCATGGTTGCGATCACCTTATCGAGCGACACGACATGCGTGCCGTCACCCTGCAATGCGAGCGACGCGGCGCTGATCGCCTTGACAGTCCCGAACGCATTACGTTCGATGCACGGCACTTGAACCAGCCCGCCGATCGGATCGCAGGTCATGCCGAGGTGATGTTCCATGCCGATTTCGGCGGCGTTCTCGATCTGCTCGTTGGTGCCGCCGAGCACCGCAGCAAGACCTGCCGCTGCCATCGAACAGGCGACGCCGACCTCGCCCTGGCAGCCGACTTCCGCGCCCGAGATCGATGCATTCATTTTGAATAACGCGCCAATCGCCGACGCGGTGAGAAGCAGGCGGCGCATTCCCTCCGGCGTGGCGTCGCGGCAGTGATCGCGATAGTAGCGCAGCGTTGCCGGCACGATTCCCGCAGCGCCGTTGGTCGGTGCGGTCACCACGCGGCTTCCGGCGGCATTCTCTTCATTCACCGCGATGGCGTAGAGGCTGACCCAGTCCATCACCTCGTGCGAGGCGCGATTGTTCGACCCGGCCGCGCTGTCGAGCCGCCGGCGCAGCCTTGGCGCGCGGCGCTTGACGTGCAGCCCTCCGGGCAGTTCGCCCTCGGTCACCATGCCGCGATCGATGCATGCCATCATCACTGCCACGATGCGATCGAGATAGGCTTCGACATCCGCCACCGGGCGCTGGCTGATCTCGTTCGCCATCACCAGATCGGGGATCGACAGACCGGCGGCGGCACCCATCGCAAGAAGGTCCTTCCCGGACCGGAACGGATACGGCAACACGCTATCTACGGTGTTTTGCGGCTGATCGATTTCGGCTTCAGGAACCACGAAGCCGCCGCCGATCGAACACCATCGCTCGGTATGGATTTCCGTGTCGCCATCAAAGGCCGTGATCGCCAGCGTATTGGGATGGCGCGGCGGAATCGTTTCGAGATCGAAAACGATATCGCGGTCCGGATTGAAGACGATGGGGTGCCGGCCGGCGAAACGCATCGTGTGCCGTTCGCGTACGCCTGCCACGATCGTATCGGCATGATCGGGGTCAATCGAATCGGGAAATTCTCCGGCCAGCCCAAGAATGACGGCCTTGTCCGTGCTGTGGCCCTTCCCGGTCCACGCCAGCGAGCCGTAAAGGTCGGCGCGCAATCGCGTCACGCGATCGGCAAGACCGGCCTTCGCCATATCGCGCGCGAAACTTGCGGCGGCCTTCATCGGCCCCATCGTATGCGACGAGGAAGGTCCGATACCGATCTTGAAAAGCTCGAATATTCCGATCATCGAATTATCCGGTTGCCGTCGCGCCTCACATAATCCGATTCAGCTTCGCCGCATCGGACTCCTCGCGCATTCTTGTGTCCAGGCATGATCGTTGCCGAAGACCGGCAACCTTGCCAGGAATCGTGCCTTCAAGCGAATTCGCTACGTGCTTCGTCCAGCAATTCCCACACATACGGCGCGTAAGAGCGCCAAAGATCGAGATGGAATGTGTGACGGTCCGGCCGTGACAACAGGATAGCAGCTTTGGCGAAAATCGTGCGTGTGCACATACCGACCGGAAACGCTTCGAGCGATAGATCGAGCGGACAACCGTGGTTGAGAAGATAGGCGCTACGCTCTCCCGAAATGACAAACGCATCCGAGCGATGGCTGACGTCAACCAGCGAATGCGGCTCATCCCCCAATGCGCGTTCAAGATCGCCCATCAACACCGACGCCTCCGCGTCGATGTCCTGCAACATCCACTCGTCCGGACCGAGCCAGAACGCGGTGCGGGTTTTTTCCGCGCTGAAGCGGCAGGCTTCAAGGGGCAATGTTAACCCGAATGCCTCGCCCGCTTTCTTGACCGCGGCGGGACGCCCGCGAAAGATCAGTTTCGCCGCGTCGGGCAGGATCGCGAGACCGGCGGCGGACACCGGACGCGCTGTACTTCCCAGCGTCGACAGGGAGTTGGCGCGGTTCATCGACAAATCAAGCATCGAGACGTTCTCCCTTTTTGTCGTAGAAAATCGGCTCGACCACCTCGACCTCGATCGACCCGCCCGGCATCGGCACGAACAGGCGGGTTCCGAGACGGGCACGGCCATCGTGAACCAGCGCCAGCGCAATCGAGCGATCCAGCACCGAGCTCCAGTACGATGAGGTGACATGCCCGAGCATCGGCACCGGAATTGGCACCGTTGGATCGGCCACGATCTGCGCGCCCTCCTCCAGAACGGTTTTTGGATTGACGGTCAGCAGGCCGACGAGTTGTTTGCGTCCCTTGGCCGCAATAGCCGGACGCGACAGCGACCGCTTTCCGACGAAATCCTTCTTGGCCTTTCCGACCGCCCAATTCAGCCCGGCGTCGTCCGGCGTCACCGTGCCGTCGGTCTCCTGACCGACGACGATGTATCCCTTCTCGGCGCGCAGCACGTGCATGGTTTCGGTGCCATAAGGCGTGATGCCATAAGGCATGCCGGCGGCGAGAATGGCCTCCCACACCGCGCGCCCGTAACCCGCCGGCACGTTGACCTCAAACCCGAGTTCGCCGGTGAACGACACCCTGAACAGCCGCGTTGGCACGCCGCAGATCAGGCCTTCGCGCACGCTCATATGCGGCATAGCTTCCCGCGACAGGTCGATGCCCGACACCAGCGGCTCGAGCACCTTGCGGGCCAGCGGACCCTGCAGGGCGATGACCGCCCACTGCTCGGTGGTCGAGGTCAGCCAGACATCGAGATCCGGCCATTCGGTCTGAAGGAAATCTTCCATCGCGTTGAGGACGCGCGCCGCGCCGCCAGATGTCGTCGTGACATGGAAGCGATCGGCCGCCATGCGCCCGACCACGCCGTCGTCCATGATGAAACCATCTTCCCG
>Ga0207657_10002240_pt1 | contig 20961 bp, 15 predicted proteins | sample KBSC33metaG_FD_184316 | JGI IMG/M metagenome (GOLD analysis project Ga0207657, IMG submission 184316) | Corn rhizosphere microbial communities from Kellogg Biological Station, Michigan, USA - KBS C3-3 metaG (SPAdes) (version 2) | ecosystem: Host-associated > Plants > Roots > Rhizosphere > Soil ... | reverse complement strand
CCGACCATCTCGCCGAACATCTGGCTGATCTCCGGCGCGGTGGTGAAGTCGCCGCGCGCGCCCAAGGGGTCGCGGGTCGCGTAATAATAGCTGTTGCACGCTTCCATATAGGCTTCGACGGTGATCGGGCCTTCCGCACCTATTCTTTCGCGGAGCGCTCGCTCGAGCGGAGTCACGAGACGGCGGCGGTCCCTGCGGTGGATTCGACGCGCACGCGGCGCCCCTTCGCGGTCCACATCAGCCACAGCCCGCCGAGGATCATCGGCAGCGACAGCCACTGGCCCATGTGAAGCCCGGTGGCTTGCGTGAAGCCGATGAGCTGCTGGTCGGGCTCGCGGATGAACTCGATCCCGAAGCGGAAGAGGCCGTAGAAGAACAGGAAGGCGCCGACGAGCTTCCCGGGCTCGTAGCGTGCCTGTGTTTTCCAGAACATCCAGCCGAGGATGCCCATGAGGACGATGCCCTCGAGGATCGCCTCGTAGAGCTGGCTGGGATGACGCGGTGGCCCCAGCACCGCGCCATACGGCGTCATCTCGACGAAGCGCACCGCCCAGGGCACCGTCGTCGGCGCGCCCCACAGCTCCTGGTTCACGAAATTGGCGAGGCGGCCGAAGAACAGGCCGAACGGCACGCAGCAGGCGACATAATCGTGGATCCTCAGCCACGACAGTTTCTCCTTGCGCGCGAAATAGAAGATTCCGAGCGAGGTGCCGATGACGCCGCCGTGGAAGGACATGCCGCCGTCCCACAACTTCACGATCTCGATCGGGTGCCTGAGATATTCGGCCAGATTGTAGAAGAGCACGTAGCCGATCCGCCCACCGAGGATGATGCCGAGTGCGGCGTAGAAGACAAGATCGTCGGCATGGCGGCGTGCGAGCGGCGCTCCGGGCTGCTTCAAGAGCTTCAGCAGGTACCAATAGCCGATGAAGATGCCGGCGAGGTAGGCAAGGCTATACCACCTCAAATCGAACGAGCCGATGTGGAGGGCCACGGGTGAAAGTCCGAGGTCGGGGAAGGCGAGATAGTGCGAGTTGTCGGACGCGGCTTGCAAGGACTTCCCCCTGACTGTTGTCCGCCTCATAAGGCTGGTGGAAGCAAAGGCAAAGGAAGTCAGACAGGGCATGCCGAGCGAGCTCGACCGCCGCTTCGATGAGGAACTGGCAAGGGTCGTCGGACCCGGCGGACGGCTGGTCGTCGGCCGCGATGAGGCCGGCCGTGCCATCGTCGAGAATTTCCCCGGGACGCTGCCCGAATTCTTCCGCGCCTTCTGCGCGCTCAACGCCGATAACGAGGCCGTCGTCTCCGGCCAAGAGCGCTTCACCTTTGCCGACCTCGATCGGATTTCGGACGCCATCGCATGCGGGTTTGTCGCGCGCGGCATTGCGAAGGGCGACCGCGTCGGCCTCGCAATGCGCAATTGCCCGGCGGCCATTCTCGCCTACATGGCCATTCTGAAGGCCGGCGGCGTTGCAACCTTGCTCAACGGCTGGTGGGAGCCGGGCGAGATGGAGCATGCGATCCAGCTCACCGATCCCAGCCTGATCATTGCCGACGCGCCCCGTGCCAAGCGCATCGCCGAGCGCTGCGCGGACAGCGCCGTCGTCGGCATCGACCTCACGCTGCCCACCGAGGAATCGCTGCGCCATTTGGTCGGAGGAAGCGACGTCGAGCTTCCCGCGATCGCGCCCGAGGACGATGCGACGATCCTCTTCACCTCCGGCTCGACAGGCCTGTGCAAGGGCGCGCTGTCGACGCATCGCGCGGTCGTCACCGGCACCTACATCTACGCGACCGGCCTGATCGTCCTGCTCGGGCTCCTGACGCAGGAAGGCCGCGCCCCCGCCACGCCGCCGCGGACCTTGCTCAGCGTCCCGCTGTTCCACGTCACCGGCGAAGTCCCGGTGATGCTCAACAGCTTCGTCATCGGCCGCTGCATGGTGATCATGCCCAAGTGGGACGCGACGGAGGCGCTGCGCCTCATCGAGAAGGAGAAGATCACCTATTTCGTGGGCGTGCCGACGATGAGCCTGGAGCTCATGACGCACCCCGACCGCGACGAATATGATTTGTCCTCGCTCAAGGATATCACGGCCGGCGGTGCGCCGCGCCCCGTCAGCCATGTCGAGCGGCTGAGGGAAGAGTTCCCGGATGCGCAGCCCGCGCTTGGCTACGGATTGACCGAAACCAACGCGGTCGGCTGCCTCAACTTCTGGAGCAACTATGCGGCAAAGCCCGGTTCGACCGGGCGCGCGGCGCCCTTGGTCGACGTGGCGATCATTCGCGAAGATGGAAAGCGCCTGCCGGACGGCGAGGTCGGAGAGATTGCGATTCGCAGCGCCGCCAACATCAAATGCTATTGGCGAAACCCGGAAGCGACTGCGGCGCTGTTCACCGCGGACGGCTTCGTCCGAACCGGCGACCTCGGATACCTCGACGAGGACGGCTATCTGTTCATCGTCGACCGCAAGAAGGACATCATCATTCGCGGCGGCGAGAATATCTCGGCGGCGGAGGTGGAGGCAGAAGTCTATGCCTGTCCTGCGGTGGCGGAGGTGTCGGTGTTCGGAGCGCCCGACGAGCGCTTGGGCGAGGTCCCGATCGCGATCGTGCTGGCAAAGGACGGCGAGCGATTGAGCGAGGAGCAGCTCCGGAGCTTCCTCGACGGGCGGCTTGCAAAATTCAAGATTCCGCAGCGGATCATCTTCGCCGACGAGCCCCTGCCCAAGCTCGGCACCGGCAAGATCGACCGCCCCGCGCTCAAGGCGCAGTACGCCCGTTGAAGGTCGATCGCCGGGCAGTGCTGGTCGGCGGCGGGGCGGGTATCGGCCTGATCGTCGCCTTCGCGCTGTGGCCGCGGCACATGCGGAGCGACCTCGCCCTCGAGCGCGGCGAAACGGGGTTCGGCAATTTCATCAAGATTGCTCGCGATGGTCGCATCACCGTCGCCGTCCCTCAGGTCGAGACCGGTCAAGGCATCTGGACCGGCCTTCCCCAAATCGTCGCCGACGAGCTTGGCGCGGCATGGGAGACGATCGCCGTCGAGCCGGCGCCGCTGACCGCCGCTTACGCCAACCCGTTCGCGAAAGAGGAAGGGTGGCCGAAGGCTAGCCGGATCACCGCGGACTCGACCTCGATCCGAGCGTTCGAACCTCTGTTTCGTCACGCTGCTGCGGTCGCCCGGGAGATGCTGGTCGGGGCCGCGGCGGACCGCTGGAATATCGACCCGAGTGACTGCGAGACCGGCGACGGCCTCGTCATCAACGGCGGGCGGACGTTCACGTTCGGCGAGCTCGCCGAGGAAGCGGCCGACCGCGCGGCGCCGGTCAACCCCGCGCTCCGCAAGAGCGCAAAAGGCCGTCTGATCGGCCAGCCGCTCGCCCGGCTCGACGGGCCGGCAAAGGCGGACGGGAGCTGGCGCTTCGCGGCCGACGTGCGCCTTCCTGACATGCTTTACGCGTCGGTTCGCATGGCCCCGCCGCGCGGACGACTTCGCAGTTTCTCACGCGAGGCGATCGCGGCTGTGCCCGGCGTTCGCCACGTCGCTGCCCGCGACGGATGGCTGGCGGTTGTCGCCGAGAGCTGGTGGGCAGCCGAGCGCGGCGCGAAGGCCGCAAACGCGACCTTCACCGGGGAGCGAACGCCGTCAGACATGAAAGCCGTGCTGGAGCATGCGGTGCTGTTCGGAAGCGCGCACGAGTCGTTCAGCCGCGGCGATTACGCTGGAGCGGTCCAAGGCTCGCGGCCCCTCGCTGCAACCTATTATGCAGCGCCGTCGCAGCATCTCGGGGTCGAGCCGGCGAGCGCAACCGCTCGAATCAACGGCTCGAACGTGGAAGTCTGGGCCGCGAGCCAGGCGCCGGGGCTGGGCGTCCGCGATGAGGAGACCTTCTACCCGCTTCCCGCCGGGGAGCCGGCCGGACGCGCGATGGAGCCCGACGCAGTCCCCATCGCCGTGGAGCTGGCGCGCCAGCTCAAGCGTCCCGTGCAGGTCGTGCTGTCCCAAAGTGAGAGCCAGAAACAGGACCGGGTCGCTCCCGGCGCGGTCGCGGTGATGAACGCCTTGCCCGGGGAAGGCGGGATCACCACAGCGTGGTTCATGCGCGTGGCGACGGCGGACGGGCTCGGCGCGGCGCTGGCGCGGCTGAACGGCGAGGACCTGCCCGAGAAGCTCGACGCCAAGGCGCTCGACGGATCTGTTCCGCCCTATTCCATCCCTAATGTAAGGATCGACGCCGCCCACGCCGACCTGCCCTATGCTGTCGGCTACATGCGCGGGTCGCCACAGCGCGAGCTCGCCTTCTTCACCGAAAGCTTCGTCGACGAGCTCGCCCATGCGGCCGGGATGGAGCCGCTGGCGTTCCGAATGTCGATGCTCGGCGAAAATGGGCGGCTTGCTCGCTGCCTGCAGGGCGCGGCCCGGACCGCGCAATGGGACGGAGGCGGCAGCGGAAGCACGATGGGGATCGCCGGCTGCTCCGCCTTCGGATCGCACATCGGGCTGGTCGCAAGCGCAAGCATCGGTGCCGACCAGCGCATCAAGATCGACCGGCTCGTCGCGGCCGTCGATTGCGGGCGCGTCGTCAACAGCGGCCTCGTCGCCCAGCAGATCGAAGCCGGGATGATCTGGGCGCTGGCGCAGGCGACGGTGCCCGCCCCCGAGTGGGTCGCCGGAATGCCGCGGGCCCGCCCGATCGGCGGCATCGGGCTTCCGCGCCTTGGCGACGTCCCGCAAATCGTCGTTCGAATCATCCCCAGCAGCAACCTCGCCGGCGGGGTGAGCGGGCTCGGCACCACCGTTGTCGCACCGGCGGTCGCCAACGCGCTCTATGCCGCCACCGGCAAGCGGATGCGCTCGCTTCCGCTGGACCCTATGGAAGCGGCATGAACGGCGCGGGCGACAGGGTCGGGATCCTCCTCATCAATCTCGGCACGCCCGACGCGCCCGAAGCGCGTGCAGTTCGCCGCTACCTGGCGGAGTTCCTCAGCGACCCCCGAGTCATCGAGCTTCCCAAATTTGCGTGGAAGCCGATCCTTCATGGCGTCATCCTCAGGACCCGGCCGCGCAAGTCCGCCGAGGCGTACAACCAGATCTGGACCAACGAGGGATCGCCGCTGCGGGTCATCGCTCACCGCCAGGCGGAGGCGCTTCGCAAGCGACTGCCGGATCTCAGCATCCATTATGCGATGCGCTACGGGCATCCCGGGATTGCCTCTGCGATTGAGCGAATGGTCGCGGAGGGCTGCACCCGAATCCTCGCCGCGCCGCTCTACCCGCAATATTGCGCGGCGACGACGGCGACTGCCAATGACGCGGTGTTCGGGGTGCTGGCACGGATGCGGCGCCAGCCGGCGATCCGGACGCTTCCACCCTATTACGACGATCCCCTTTATATCGATGCGCTCGCCGGCAACCTCGCTCGCCAGCTTGGTGCGCTCGATTTCCAGCCGGAAAAGCTGTTGCTGAGCTTCCACGGAATGCCGGTGCGGACGCGTGAGCTCGGCGACCCCTATCATGATCATTGCCAGGAGAGCGCGCGCCTGATCGGAAAAGCTCTTGGGCGCGACGTCGAGGTGGCGTTTCAGTCGAAGTTCGGGCGCGCGAAATGGCTGGAGCCGGCAACCGACGCCACGCTCGCCGGCTACCCGGCGAAGGGCGTGCGCCGAATCGCCGTTGCCGCGCCGGGCTTCTCGGCCGACTGCATCGAGACTCTGGAAGAGTTGGGCATTCGTGGACGCCATGCGTTCAAGCAGGCGGGGGGCGAGCAGTTCGCGCTTCTCGATTGCCTCAACGATTCGCCCGAAAGCATCGCCATGCTGGAACTTCTGCTTGGCCGTGAGCTTGAAGGGTGGCGGAGCAAAGAATAGGCGCGCTCCGAGACCAGCAGGGGAAGCATCATGGCACGGGTAGCGATCGTCACCGGCGGCACGCGCGGAATCGGCGAGGCGATCAGCATCGCACTTCGGGACATGGGCATGCAGGTCGCCGCCAACTATGCCGGCAATGACGAGCGCGCGCGCGAATTCACCGACCGAACCGGCATCAAGGCCTACAAATGGGACGTCTCCGATTATGACGCGTGCCAGGAAGGCGTGCGGCAGGTCGAGGCCGACCTTGGTCCCGTCGACGTGCTGGTCAACAATGCCGGGATCACGCGCGACACGACGATGAAGCGGATGGACCGGCAGAAATGGCAGGACGTCATCGACACCAACCTCGGCGGCTGCTTCAACATGGCCAAGGCGGTGTTCGAAGGCATGACGGGCCGCGGCTACGGCCGGATCGTCAACATCGGCTCGATCAATGGGCAGGCCGGGCAATATGGCCAGGTCAATTACGCCGCCGCCAAGTCGGGAATCCACGGCTTCACCAAGGCGCTGGCGCAGGAGGGTGCGCGCAACGGCGTGACGGTCAACGCGATCGCGCCCGGCTATATCGACACGGATATGGTCGCCGCGGTGCCGGAGGACGTGCTGGCGAAGATCGTCGCGAAGATTCCCGTCGGCCGTCTCGGAAAGGCGGATGAGATCGCCCGCGGCGTCGCCTTTCTTTGCGACGAGAACGGAGGCTTCATCACCGGCTCGACCCTGTCGATCAACGGCGGCCAGCACATGTACTGATGGAGCGGCCGGACTACGCTCCGCCGCGCAAGCGCTCGGTCCTGATTGCCGGTCACCAGACCTCGATCAGCCTGGAGCCGATGTTCTGGAAAGCGCTGGAAGCCGCAGCGAGGGAGCGCGGCTGCCCGCTCAACGCGCTCGTCGCGGAGATCGACGCCGCCCGGCTCGACGCGGATCAGCCACCGAACCTCACTTCGGCCATCAGGCAGTGGCTGTTCGAACGGCGCTCAGGATCGATCGGGTGAACGCTGCCCCGCCATCCGGCGCGTGATCGAGGAACAGCGCCGGCTCGATCAGCTCAAGCTCCATGATCCGAAGCGTCCCTTCGTCGTCCGGGACCATGTCGACGCGGGCGTAGGTCGCGGTCGCGGGCGCCGCGGCCAGCGCCTGCTTCGCAAGTTCGATTCCGCCGGGCGGAGGCGCTGACGGCAGCGTCACTCCGCCGAGGTGGGGCTGAACCCGAAAGTCGCCCCTTTTCGGGCGCTTGACGACGGCGTGGCTGAACTCGCCATCGAACAGCATCAGCGAGAATTCGCCGGTGCGCGCGATCTCCTCGATCAGCGGCTGGACGATCATCGGCTTATCGCGGCTGTCGTCTGGCAAATCGTCATTCGGCCCGATTCGGTGGGTGCCCGTCGCGCTTGCCGAGACCGGCGGCTTGATGACCAGCCACTCACTGCCGAAGCGCCGCCGAGCCTCGTCGAGGTCTGCATCGCAACATGCTTCGACGGCCAGCGTCGGCACGGCTAGGTCGTCCAGCTCGGCAAGATAGGCCTTGTCGCTGTTCCACCGGAGGAGGAGCGGCGGGTTGATGAGCGGGATTCGCTCAGCCTCCGCACGCTCGAGAAAGTCGAGCCAGCGTTCGTACTCGAGGTGATAGCCCCAGGCGACGAGCGGCAGGACAAGGTCGAAGCCAGTCAGGTCTTCCGCTTCGGTCCAGGCGATCGGCTCGACTTCCGCACCAGAACTAGCGAGCGCCGCTGCCTCGACGTCATAAGCCCAAGCCCAGGGCTCCGGATAATCCGGCGCCGGGACGAGGACCGCGATCCGCATCAGCGGCCGAGGAGGATGCGCGCCTGCCCCGCGATCTGCGCGAGCATCGGCGCGCTGACATGCCCCTCGCCGCGAGCGCGCTTCACCAGCTCTCGGAACTGCTCGATGCGGGGGCCGTGGTGCTCGACCCAGCCGTCGACGCATTCGTCGAGGTCCTTGCCCCGGCAGCGCGAGAGGAACTCGATCCTGAGCTGCTCGAAGTCGCGCGCCAGCCCGGCCGTGAGCAGCCGTTCCCACTGGTCGGCGGGGATGTAGCGGGCAACCTGCTGCTGCGCCCAGTCGAGCCCCAGCGCCTCGCCAAGGCGAGTGTAGGCGCGGGTGACCGCGAGCTCGTCCGTCTTCTGCCGTGCGGCGAGCGCAGCGATCCCGAACACGCCGTCGAGCTCGAACAGGCGGACGAGGCCGCGCACGATCTCTTCGCTCGCGCCGAGCGAGAGCAACCGGTCGCGCCGAGCGGCCGCCTCATTGCGGACCTCGGCGCGGATGAGCTTGGTCGCCGCGGCGGAGATCTTGCGGACGCCGGGCTCGAACGTCTGGCACAGGGCCGAAATCCTGAGCTCGCCGCCGGCAGCGCGAATCACGTCCGACAAATGGGCGCGGATGCTGTGCGCGGCGATCGAGAAGAGCTCGATCCGCACCGTTTCGGGAAGCCCGGCCTCTTCGATCTGCTTCCACAATTTGTCGAGATCGAGCAGGCGCTCGGCGACGAGGAATGCGGAAATCACCTGCTGGAGCGAGGCGCCTTCCTCCTCGGTCATGTCGAAAGCGATGCCCGGGCCGAGGCGGTTGACGAGCCGGTTTGCGACCTTGGTGGCGATGATCTCGTTGCGCAGGCGATGGGCGCGGATCGCGTCCGCATGGGCCTTGCGCATCGGCTTCGGGAAAGCCGCGAACAGCTCAGGCTCCATGAGCGGGTCGTCGGAAAGCTGCAGCTCCTCGGCCGCGTCCTGAAGGACCAGCTTGGAGATGGACAGAACGACGGCGAGCTCGGGCCTGGTGAGCCCGCGGTTCTCCTGGACGCGCCGCAGCAGCGCCTCGCTCGATTCGAGACCCTCGACCTTGCGGTCGAGCCGTCCCGAGGCTTCGAGCAGTTCGATCGTCCGAACGTGCGCGGGAAGCGCCGTCGCCCCGCCCGCCTCCGCGATAGACAAGGCGAGCGTCTGCAGGCGATTGTCCTCGAGGACGATCTCGGCGACGTCATCCGTCATCCGTGCGAGCAGGCTGTTGCGCTTGTCGAGCGATAGCCTGCCCTCGGTCATTTCCCGGTTGAGCGGGATCTTGATGTTCACTTCATTGTCCGAGCAGTCGACGCCGGCACTATTGTCGATGAAGTCGGTGTTGATGCGCCCGCCATGCTCGGCGAACTCGATGCGCCCGGCCTGGGTGACGGCGAGGTTGGCCCCTTCGCCGATCACCTTCGCGCGAAGCTCCGATCCACTCGCGCGGAGCGCGTCGTTCGAGGGGTCACCGACGTCCGCCTGGCTCTGCGTCGAGGCCTTGATGTAGGTGCCGATGCCGCCGAACCAGAGGAGGTCCACCGGCGCCTTCAGCACCGCGTTGATGAGCGTCGTCGGATCGACCTCCTTGGCCTGGATGCCGAGCGCGGCCCGTGCCTCCGGGCTGAGCGGGATGGACTTCTCGGTCCGCGGGAAGACGCCGCCGCCCTTGGAAATCACCTTGCGGTCGTAATCGTCCCAGCTCGAGCGGGGCAGCTCGAATAGCCGCTTGCGCTCTGCCCAGCTTGTGGCCGGGTCCGGCGTCGGGTCGATGAAGATGTGGCGATGGTCGAATGCAGCGATCAGCTTCAGCGAGTTCGACAGCAGCATTCCGTTGCCGAACACGTCGCCCGACATGTCGCCGCAGCCGGCCACGGTCACCTCGTCCGACTGAACGTCGATTCCCATTTCGAGGAAATGCCGCTGGACCGAGAGCCACGCGCCGCGCGCGGTGATCCCCATCGCCTTGTGGTCGTAGCCGTTGGAGCCACCGCTCGCGAACGCGTCGCCTAGCCAGAAATTGCGCTCGAGCGCGATCCCGTTGGCGACGTCGGAGAAGGTGGCGGTGCCCTTGTCCGCGGCAACGACGAAATAGGGATCGTCGCCGTCGTGGATCACGACCCGTTCTGGATGGACGACCTTGTCGTTCACGAGGTTGTCGGTGATCGACAGCAGCGAGCGGATGAAAATCTTGTAGCTCTCCGTTCCCTCGGCGAGCCACGCGTCGCGGTTCGATATCGGCGGAAGCTGCTTCGGATAGAAGCCGCCCTTGGCGCCCGTCGGAACGATCACGGCGTTCTTGACCAGCTGCGCCTTCATCAGACCGAGAATTTCGGTGCGGAAATCATCGCGCCGGTCGGACCAGCGAAGTCCGCCGCGAGCGACCGGGCCGCCGCGCAGGTGGATGCCCTCGACGCGCGGGCTGTAAACCCAGATCTCGCGCCACGGAACGGGAGCGGGAAGCCCCGGTACCTGCGAGGAATCGATCTTGAACGCGAGCGCTTCCTCGGCCGCTGGAGCGAAGGCATTGGTGCGCAGGATCGCGAGGACGAGCGCGCGCAGGCGGCGGAGGATTCGATCGTCGTCGATCGACCGGACCTTGGCGAGCGAGCGATCGAGCTCATCGCGATAATCCTCGACCTGCTCATCACGCTTGGTGCGCGCCGGATCGTGAGCGGCGACGAACAGGCCGACGAGGGCGCGGGTGGCATTGGGCGCGCGCCGCAGCGCATCGACGACGGTCACCAGGCCGAAGCTGCTTCCCGTTTGCCGAAGGTACCGGAACCAGGCGCGGAGCCAGACCACCGCCTGGGTGTCGAGGCCGGCATAGAGCACGAGCTGGTTGAACTCGTCATCCTCGGCCGCACCGGAAAGGACATTGGCGATGGCGCGCTCGATCTCCGCCGTCCGCGCGACGATCGAGTCCACATCGCCCTCGGGCGCAAGCTCGACATGGAAGTCGTGAATATAACCGATGCCGCCGGAAAGCTCGGTCGGAATCTCCTCGAGCACCCGGAACCCGAAGTTCTCGAGCACCGGAACCGCTTCCGACAGCGGGATCAGTCCGCCCTTGCGATACATCTTGAGGCGGAGCTGCCTCGCAGCGTCGCCCGCATTGCGCGAGATCCGGACGTCGCGGCCGCCGTCGTCCGACAGCTCGCACAGGCGAAGGATGTCGGCGGCGCTCTCCTCCGGCGCGCTTCGCGAACGGTAGGAATCGGGAAAGGCTCCGAGGTAGGTCAGCGCGAGACGGGTGGCGCGGGCGGCGCCGGCTTCCGCGATCAGCTCGGCCTCCACGGCCGGCGCCCAGCCGCGGACCATCTCGACGACCGCGGCGTCGAGCGCGGCGGCATCGCGCGGCGGCGCCTCCTCGTCGATATATTGGGTGTAGCGGATGAGCGCGAGGTCGGCGTCGCCGAGCTCGACCGACCAGCTGGTGATCTCGCGACCGACCTCGTTCTCGAGCAGGCGCGCGATCGCCAGTCTGCGCGTCGTGCTGAGCTCCTCGCGCGGAAGCCAGACGAAGGTGAACAGCTGACCCTTGAGGATGCTTCGGACCTGGATCAGCGCCGGTCGCGGCCGATCGGCAAGCGACATCGCGACCATCACCAGCTCGCGGAGCGATTCGTAATCGATGGCAATGACGAGGTCGCGCGGAAGCGAGGCTACGGCGTGCCGCAGCGCCTTGCCGGAATGCCCCTTCGGGTCGAACCCGAAGTCCTCGTCGAGCCGCTTGAGCCGAGCGCGCAGCACCGGCACTTCTTCGGGCGGGACGCGGAGCGCTTCGCTGGTCCACAAGCCGGCATGGACGCCGATTCCGATGACCTTGTCGCCGTCCTTCAGCGGAATGACGACGAGGTCGAGCGGAACCCGGCGATGGACGGTCGAGCGCCGCTCGGCCTTCGCCATCAGCGGAATTTCACCGCCGTTTTCGAAATAGCGCATCGCACCGAAAGCGCCGCCCTCGTCGGTGGGGGCGCCGGGAATGCTGAAGATGCCGAGCGTTTCCGAAGGCGCTTCGTATGGTTTCTCGACATGATAGCCGAGCAAGGTCATGGCGCCGTCGGCGAACCAGTTGAGAAGCGCCGCTCCCTCGGGTTCGGCGAGCTTCGCATCGGCGCGCATCCGCCCCTGGAGCGCCGTCCAGTCGCGTACCGCGAGCCGAACGTCGCTAAGGACTCGCCGCAGATCCGCGGCAAGTTCTTGCCGGCCGCGCGCATCGGCGCGGTCGAGCTCGACGTACATCATGGATTCGCGCCTGTCCTTGTCGGCGCACAGGAGCTCGACCCGCTCGAGCTCGCCCGACGTATCGCGGTCGACGCAGACGACCGGGTGAAGCAGGCGATGGATCGTGAGCTGCCGCGCGGCGATCGCGTTGGCGACGGAATCGACGAGGAAGGGCATGTCGTCGTTGACGATGGCGATGCGCATGCGCCGCCGCCCCGCTTCGCCCCCGGTCGATTCGATCTTCAGCGCGAGTTCGCCGCGGCGTCGCTTCGAGGCGACCTCGGCGAGGAACTCCGCCGCGTCGCGCTCGGCGTCGCGCGAGAGTCCTTGGGTTTCGCCTGGAAGTGCGTGTCCGGTCAGCGCCTTGCGGATCGACTCGACCAGCGGCGGGTCCAGGCGCGTATGGGCCGTCATTTTGAGATTATGCTCCGGGGGCTGTGATTTGGGCGGGCCTATAGACCCGCGCTTCACAGCGGAACAACCCCGCGGCGACGGATGTAAGCTAGGCCGCCCGGCGAATCGCGCGTTCGACCAGCGCCTCGTCCTCGAGGATCGCGACCGGCTCGTGACGGCCGTCGGCGCCGCGGCGGGTGACGACGACAGCGAACTCTTCTCCGGTGGGCACGTCGGCAAGCGAGATCGGCGAAGCGCTGCGCAGGCGGGCGCGAGCGATTTCGCCCTTCGTGTCCGCCTTCGGCTCGGGCCGGCGCGCCTGGCGCTCGGCCGCGACCAGGGCCTTGAGACCGCCCGATTGCTTCTCGATGAAGTTCTGGAAGGCGCCGAGGCCGATCTCGTGGCGAAGCGCGTAGGAGAGCGCGGCCGCGAACTCGGTCAGCCGCGCCTTGTCATAGTCGATCCCGAAGACGAGCTTGGTGATCGGAGTCATCGGCGCTCGCGCCTGCGCCTTCACGCCCGATTCCTCGAGCAGCTCGGCATATTCCTGCGGATTTTCCTGCGCGGAGAGCGCGAAATCGTAAGCGAGGGACAAGGCCTGGTAGAGCGCCGTGCGAGTGCGGCCTTCGCCAGTCTTTACCGCATCGGCGGTCTCGCGCGCGGCCCACAGGCGATCGGCGAGCCCGGCATTGGCGTCGAGTTCGACTGGCGGAAGCTCCTCCGAATCGACGTCGGCGAGCGGGCCGTCCTCCCACGAAAAGTGAGCGGCGGCCGTCTCGGGAAGCTCGATCGGCGCGATTTCGGCGACCGCCGGCGGAATGGCGGCTGGCACGCCGCCGACAGTTTCGGTCAGCTCGAGCGGTTCGTCTTCAACGGCCTCGACCGGAGCCGGAGCGGGAGCGGGAGCCGGTGTCTCGACGGCCGTCTGCGCATCAACGCGCTTCCAGTTGATGACCCCGTAGATGAAGTCGATGGTGTCTCCATCGGACGAGAAAGGCATCAGGATTCCGCGATAGCAGATCGTCTGCTCGCGCTGGTTCGCGAACTCGGCCTCGAAGCCGATCGGCGCGCGATTGGCGATGATCTGCATGTAATGGTCGGTCAGCCGGGACAGAAGCGAGCGGCTGGGTACGTCCGAGATCGTCTGCGTGTCGTCGCTCAGCCCGCATTCCTCGCGGATCGCGGCGCCGATATAGGGCACGGCCGGATCGTCGCGGCTGCAGGTGAAGTCGAGAAGGACGCTGTTCGCGGCGAAATCGCTGACGTCGCCGGGCTCGAGGTCCTCGATCGAGGGAAAATCGCGCCCGTCGAGGAGGGACGCCCAATAATTGTAAGCGCGCACATGCATCCGCCGCTCGTCGGTGCCGATGGCCGCGGCGACGTCCTCGGTCGTCGCCATTTCGGCTGACGACGGCACGTCGAAGTCGCTCGGATGCTCTCGGTAACTGTCCATTCTCGCGCCTTGCCCACTTCTCCCTAGGTCGAGGCGAAGATGGCGGACCTGCGTTACCAAAGCGTTAAGCATGTTTTTGGGGGGACCAGACGCTTGCCCGCGGCGCGGGGCGCTGTTAGGTGGCGCCGCGCTTTCCTTTCCGAAAAGCCAAGCCGCTTTAGCTCAGCTGGTAGAGCACATCATTCGTAATGATGGGGTCGCGTGTTCGAGTCACGCAAGCGGCACCACTTCTTCAGCAATCATAGAACGAGCGGCACTGCGCCGGGCCGCGCGCGGTCATGCCTTGTATTGGGCCGACGGAGTGGAGAGCGACAAAGCCCGCTCCTCATCGCTCATCTCGCTTTCTATGCCTTCGAAGAGCGACGAGCTCAGGTAGCGCTCGCCGGTGTCTGGAAGCATGCACAGGATCACGCTTCCGGGCGGAGCGCGGACAGCAATATGGCGCGCCGCGGCAAAGGTCGATCCACCCGAAATGCCTGTCAGGATTCCTTCCTTCGCAGCGAGCGCTCTTGCCCATTTCACGCCGTCGCCAGCGGCGACCGGAACGACCTCGTCGAAGAAGCTCGAATCGATCCCCTCCTGAAGCACGAGGGGAATGAAATCAGGGGCCCAGCCCTCGATCGCATGCGGCTGCCACGCCGGATGGCTCGCTGTAGGGGCGCCGTCGGTCGCACGCTCTTGCCCGACGCTGCTTCCGATCATCTGCGCGTTGACCGGTTCGCTCAGGGCGATGCGTGTTTCCGGCCGCTCACGCCGCAACAGCCGCGCAACGCCGACCAGCGTGCCCCCTGTCCCATAACCCGTCACGAACCAGTCGAGCCTGCTTCCTGCGAAGTCGTTGACGATCTCGCGCGCCGTCGTGCTTTCGTGAATGTCCGCGTTGGCGCTGGTTTCGAATTGGCGGGCGAGAAACCATCCGTTCCCATCGGCGAGCTCGGCGGCCTTTCGATAGGCGCCGACGGCCTTATCCGCGCGCGGCGTGAGAACGACCCCGGCGCCGTACATGCGCATCAGCTTGCGCCGTTCGACCGAAAAGCTTTCGGGCATAACGACGACCAGGGGATAGCCCTTCTGGGCACACACCATGGCCAGACCGATGCCGGTATTGCCGCTCGACGCTTCCACGACCGTCTGGCCCGGACGAAGCACGCCGCTACGCTCGGCTTCCTCGACGATGTTGAGTGCCAGCCGGTCCTTTACGGACCCGGCGGGATTGAAGAACTCCGCCTTGACGTAGATCGTGACCTCGTCGGGTCCGAGGTTGTTGATCCTCACGGCCGGCGTGTCGCCGACAGTGTCGAGAATGCTTTCGAACAGCTTTCCGCGTCCGTCGGTAGTCCTGACCTTCCCGCTCGTCGTCATCAGAAGCCGAGCTCAGCCAAAGCCTCGGTGACGCGGGCGCGCACGGGGCCATTCCTGAAGGGAAACGATGTCAGGAAAACCTGCGCCGTAAGGTTGGGATCGCGCGATCGGATGTCCTTTTCCCAGTAGCGAGCGGCCTGGTTGTTCTTCGCCCACACATGACAAATGGCCGCCATCGCGGCGATCATGACATGGGCGCGCGGCTCGCGCGCGGCGCGGTCGACGAGAATGGCTCCTTCGGGCTCACCGCCAAGCAGCGCCTCATTGAAACCGGCGCAGGACAGCATCGCGTAGCGCAGGGGATCGATCGGACTTCGGCGGAGCGCCGCCTGGGCCTTATCGTGCCCGGATTCGTTCTCGGACATGAGAAGATGGGTGAAGGCCCGCGAGTAGATCGCCTGCGCATAGTTGGGGCAGAGCGTGATCGCCCGTTCGAGCCACGGCACACTGCTTTCGAGCTCGTCTTTCAGCCACAGCGCCCGGCCCATCATCAGGTTTGCCGTCGGGTCCTGCTCGTCCAGCTCGATCGCCGTCTCCGCCGAGCGCCGAGCCTCCTTCACCTCTGCGTCGACATCGTCGGTATATTGCATGAAGGCGTTCTGGAACCTTGCGAACGACACCCCGGCATGAGCCTGGCTGAAAGCGGGGTCCCGCGCCACCGCCTGCTCGAAATATGCAAGACCCTGGGCGTTGTCGGTGCGGTTGAACCGAAAGACGTGCTGCAGGCCGAGGTGATAGGCCGACCATGCGCTCAAGTCGTCAGGGCTGCGAAGCCGGGCGCGCTCGGCTTCGTGGTGGGAAATCCGCAATTCAAGCGTGCAGATGATTTCTGACACGATCCTTTCGCGGACGTCGTGCAGCTCGTTGAGATCCCCTTCGTAAAGGTCTCCCCAGATCGTGCTGCTTGTCGCAGCATCGACGAGTTCGACGGCCACGGCGATGCGCCCGCCCGCACTGTGGACTGTGCCCGTCAGGCAATAAGTCACGCCCAACGTCGCGCCGACCTGCGCGAGGCTCCCCGACCAGCGGCGAAACCGGAATGACGAGCCGCGCGCGATCACTGTCAGCGATCGAAGGCGGCTAAGTCCCACGATCAGATCGTGCGGCAAGCCCTCCGAAATGATCGACAATGCCGGATCGCTGCTGTCGAACGGAAGGACGGCGATCGATGGCTTCGAGTCATTGATGTCGTGGCAGAGTGAGTTCGGGACATCGGCCTCGGGGGATACCTCGCCGACGAACCGAAAGCCCTTGCCATGGATGGTCCGGATTAGCCGCTGCGCCCCGCCGTCGTCGCCAAGCAGCTGGCGCGCGCTCTTGATCCTGCTCGAGATGGCCGCGTCGCTTATCGCCCTGCCGCCCCAGATCGTGGCGACCAGCTCATCCTTGCTGACGAGCCGGTCGCGGTTCTCGATGAGGAGGAAAAGCAGCGAAAGAACCTGCGGTTCGACCGGCACCAGGCGATCGCCCTTGCGCAATTCGAACTTGCGCAGGTCCAGCACATGTTCGCCCACGCGAAACCGCATGCCGCAAATATATCACGTGCGGCATTCTCCATGAAATCTTCAGACCATCGTCAAGCTTGGCCTCGCGCTTCCTAATAAGCCCGATCCGATTGGATCATGCGTGGAGGATGTGATGAGAAAGCTGACAATCTATCCGATCCTGCTCGCTACGGCCTGTGCGCTGGCGGGGTGCGGCGGCGGCGGCGGGGGCGGCTTCGGCGTGAACACGATTCCGCCGCCGCCGCCACCGCCGCCACCACCTCCACCGCCGCCGCCGACGCCGGATATCATTCCCGCTGCGACGACGAGCCAGCAGTTCGCAGTTTCGGCCGCCGACCAACAGCTTCAGGTCCGCTATGTTGCGGCGTCGAATTCGTATGAAGTCCAGCTCCCGCAAAGCCAGAACTGGATCGCGATTTCCCGTTCCCCGACTGACCCGAACAATCCTGTCATTTATACCGGAGGCGGGGTAACCCTGTGGCTCAGGCCGGGAAGCTTCCAATATTCGCGCTTGTTCGAATGGTCCGCCTCGGGCGATGGGCTCGGCGGCTATGAAGCGATTGGTTCGGCCACGCCGTCAGCTGGCGTTCCCGTAACCGGCAGCGCGACTTACGCCGGCCAGATCGTCGGGCGCACGTCGGAATATCAGGCGGCGCTTGCCGACGACTTCCCGGTCGATGGATCGATCCAGCTGCTATTCGATTTTGGACTTGGGAGCCTGTCGGGAAGCATCAGTCCCAATCTCCATCAAGGATACACCCTTGGTTCCCTGAACTTTCGCGATACGGTCTATTCGACGGGAAGTACGACCTTTTCGGGCAAGTTCGACACGAGCGTCGCCGGGGCGAACAGTTTCAGCGGTCTGTTCACTGGGCCGGCCGCCCAAGAGCTGATCGGCAATTTCGTCTTTCCCTACAAGTCACCGATCGACGGCAAAGTCTATCAGGCTGACGGCGTCTTCGCCGGCGCGAAATGACAGGGGCGTCCGCAAGTGATGGGGACCCTTGAGACCGTCGCAGCTGGATTATCGATACTCCTCGCCACGCCGGCTTTCGGGGCAACCTCTGGCCCGGTGACCGTTCGGGCGACTGCGGGACAAATGCTCTCTCTTGCCGATGAGATGGCGCGACACGGCAAAAATGACGAGGCCGAGAACATTTTCGAAGTCCTGGCCCGCGACCCTGATCAGGACATCCGCAACGAGGCGCGCTACCGGCGGGCAAAGTTGCTGCGCGCCAGATCAAATTATCGCGGCGCGGCGCTGCTCCTTCGCCGAATCCTCGACGAGAGGCCCGATGCGACGCCGGTCCGCCTCGAGCTGGCGCAGATGCTCGACCGAATGGGCGACAAGGACGGGGCATGGCAGCAGGTGCGCGCTGCGCAGGCAGCCGGTCTGCCGCCGGCCGTCGCGCGGCTGATCGACCGCTATTCTGATGCATTGCGGGCGCAGCGGCCCTTTGGCGCCAGCTTCGAGATCGCGGTCGCACCGGACAGCAACATCAACCGCGCGACCAGGTCCGATAGCCTCGGCACGGTGCTCGGCGATTTCCAGATCGCGGACGACGCCAAGGCGAAGTCGGGCACGGGCGTCTCGCTGAATGCGCAGGCGTTTCGCCGTATCGGGATCGGCGAAGACGCGAGCCTTCTGTTTCGCGCAACAGGCTTCGGCAACATCTACCGCCACGGTGCCTTCAACGATATTGCGGCCGACCTAGCCGCTGGACCCGAGATGACATTGGGGCGGGACCGGCTGCAGGTAGAGCTCGGCGCTACCCAGCGCTGGTACGGACAAAAGCCGTATGTCCGGTCGGCGCGGCTCGCCGGGGTCTTCTCACATCCCCTCGGTTCCCGCACGCTGTTGCGGGCGATTGCTTCGGCGGCGCTCACCGACAACCAGATCAACGACCTGCAGGACGGCAAGAGCTATTACGGCCGCCTGCAAATCGAGCGTGCGCTGACGCCGACCACCGGACTGGCGGCAAGCTTTGCAGTCGATCGCCAGGCGCTCAGGGATCCGGGCTACGCGACGACCGGATGGCGGGCGGCGCTGACGGGCTGGCATGACCTCGGGCGAATGACGTTCACCGCGGGCGTGGAACTCGGCCGGCTCCACGCCGACGACCGGCTTCTGCTGTTCCCCGATCGCCGGCAAGATCGCTACCAACGCATGTCATTCGGGGCCTCCTTCCGCCAGCTGGAATATGCCGGTTTCGCTCCCGTCGTCCGATTCTCGATCGAGCGGAACCGCAGCACCGTCGCCTTCTACGATTATCGGCGGACGCGGACCGAAATGGCGATCGTCAGAGCATTTTGAGACGGCAGGCTCACGGGCTGGAGAGCTATGAAGCCGCCTGCGCCTTCTCCGCGCGGAGCGTGCCGGCGAGCTCTGTGGCGATTTGCCCCGACGGGCAGGCGACGAACACGGTATCGTCGCCGCAGATCGTGCCGACGATCTCGGTCAACTCGGCCTGATCGAGCGCGACGCCGATCATGTGCGCCGAGCCTGGCGGAGTCTTGATCACGACGAGGTTCGCGGCGGTGTCGATCGATCGCACGAAGTCGCGGAGCATGATTGCGAAACGCGGTACTTCTGCCGCTTGCCGAAGCGCATAGCGGAGTGACCCTTCACGGCGGACCTTCACGGCGCCGATCTGCTCGAGGTCGCGGGAGATGGTTGCCTGCGTCACCGCGTAGCCGAGATCGGACAGCCGCTCCGCCAATTCTTCCTGGCTCGAAAGCGCGCCGGCGCGGATGAGGTCGGCAATTGCGCGCTGCCGTCGTTCCTTCCCGTTCATGTGCATTGTTATGCATGCACTTGCATAATTATGCAATACAGTGAATAGGCGCCACCGATGATTCGAACGGCGATCCTTGGCGCATCCGGCTATGTCGGCGGAGAGCTGCTGCGGCTCCTCGCCGCGCATCCGCAGATCGCGCCCGTGAGGCTGTTCGGGGAAAGCAAGGCGGGGCAGGCGCTGGGCACGGTCCACCCGCACATCGCGCCCGTTTACCGCGGCGCGGTCGTTCAGCGCTTCGACGAGAATTCGCTGGATGGGGTCGACCTGGTCTTCGCGGCATTGCCTCACGGCCACAGTCAGCGGCTTGCGGCGACGATCCTCGACAAAGGCATCCCCTTCGTCGATCTGGGCGCCGACTTTCGTCTCGACGATGCCGCGACCTATGAACGCTGGTACGGACATGCGCACCAGGCGCCCGAGCTCCTGGATCGCTTCGTTTACGGCATCCCCGAGCTCCACCGTGCCACGATCAAGGGCGCGAAATCAGTCTCCGCGGCCGGCTGCTATGCGACCGCGGCGATCCTGGCGCTGAAGCCTCTTGTCCAAGCCGGACTGGTCAACCCGGAGAGCCTGATCGTCGACGCCGCGTCCGGCGTGAGCGGCGCCGGCCGGGAAGCCAAGGAGGCGACGGGCTTCTGCACGGTCACGGAAAGCTTTTCGGCCTATGGCCTGCTCAATCATCGTCACACCGCCGAGATGGAAATGGCGCTGGGTGCGACAGTGCTCTTCACCCCGCACCTCATCCCGATGAGCCGCGGAATTCTCGCTACCTGCTACGGCGAAGCTGCCGGCACCGGCGACCCGCTCGAAGTCCTGCGCCAAGCCTATGCGAGCGACCCGTTCGTGCATGTCACCGCGGACCCGCCCGCGACCAAGTGGGTGAGCGGGTCGAACGCCGTCCATCTCACCGCTCGCCGCGACGAACGCACCGGCCGCATCCTTGCGCTGTCCGCCATCGACAATCTCGGCAAGGGCGCGGCGGGCCAGATGATCCAGTGTGCAAACTTGATGCTCGGCCTCGAGGAAACCGCCGGGCTCCCGAGAGTTGGAGTTTATCCATGAGCGTGACGGCAGCCGAAGGATTTGTCGCGGCCGGGTGCCATGCCGGCATCAAGCGGCGGCGGTTCGACATGGCGCTCATCGCCACCGAGGACTTGCGGCCGGTGCCGTGCGCCGCGGTGTTCACCCAGAACAAGTTCGCCGCCCCGCCGGTCGAGCTCGATCGGGCAACGCTCAGGGCCAATGGCGGCCAGGCGGCGGCGGTGATCGTCAATTCGGGGAATGCCAATGCCGGGACGGGCGCGGCCGGCTACAAGAACGCGCAATTGATGGCGGCCGCGACCGGCGAGGCGCTGCAGGTCGCCAATTCGCACGTGCTGGTCTGCTCGACGGGGATCATCGGGACGCCGCTCCCGATGGACCCGATCCTCGCCGCCACGCCGCGGCTCGCCAAGAAGCTGTCGGTTGAGGGCGGCGACGATGCCGCGCGCGGCATTCTCACGACCGACCACGCGCCCAAGCAGGTGGTCATCGAGGGTTCGACCTTCACGCTG
>Ga0207657_10002236_pt1 | contig 20990 bp, 15 predicted proteins | sample KBSC33metaG_FD_184316 | JGI IMG/M metagenome (GOLD analysis project Ga0207657, IMG submission 184316) | Corn rhizosphere microbial communities from Kellogg Biological Station, Michigan, USA - KBS C3-3 metaG (SPAdes) (version 2) | ecosystem: Host-associated > Plants > Roots > Rhizosphere > Soil ... | reverse complement strand
CCGCCGAATTTCAGGAGCCCGTTGCGAAGCGCGTCGGCGGCCGGGTCCTGCATCTTGGGATCCATCGATGAGCGGACCCACAGACCGCCCGCGTAGAGGCTGTTGGGGCCGTCCTTCGAATCCTCGCCGAACTGCTTGATAAGCTCGCGCCGGACCTCTTCCATGAAATAGCCGCCCTGCTGGCGGAATTTCTCGTTGCTTCCGTAGCGGATCGTTCCTAGCGGCGTCGCCGACGCCGCGTGCCACTGGTCCTCGGTGATGTAGCCGTTGCGGTACATCTCGCGAAGCACGTAGTTGCGGCGGTCGAGCGCCTTCTGAGTCGCGCGGACCGGGTCGTAGTTCGACGGCGCCTTGGGAAGGATCGCGAGATAGGCGGCCTCCGGCAATGTCAGCGCGTCCACGTCCTTGTCGAAATAGGCCCGCGCCGCGGCCTGCACCCCATAGGCGTTGCGGCCGAGGAAGATGGAGTTGAGGTAGAGCTCGAGGATCTGCTCCTTGCTCAGCGTGTCCTCGAGCCGGAAGGCGAGGATCGCTTCGCGCGCCTTGCGCCCGACGTTGTAGCTGCTGTCGCGAAGCAGATATTTCGCGACCTGCTGGGTGATCGTCGATCCGCCCGCCACGCGCCCGCCGCGCCCGAGGTGGGTGGCGTAGTTGAACACCGCCTTGGTGAAGCCTGCGTAATCGATCCCGTGGTGATGGAAGAAGGTCTTGTCCTCCGCCGAGATGAAGGCGTGGACAAGAAGCGGTGGATATTCGTCATAGGACAAATCGACCCTTCGCTCGCGGGCGAAGGTCTGCACGGGGTCGCCGGCATAGCCGCGGACATTGGTCGGCAGCGGCGGCTGATAGGCCAGCAGCGACTGCGACGACGGAAGACCGGCCGCGAAATAGATCCACATCGCGCCGACCACCGCAAGCAGAGCGGCGCCGGCCCAGGCGATCACGCGAACCCATCGGCGGCGCCACCACGGATCGATCCAGCCGTGCACCCTCTCGTTGAAGGCGACGAGGTCCGGGAGTGGCACGGAGGGGACGGTCAGACGCTCGAATTTCATTCGAACCCGCGTCTAGCGGTTCACGGCAAGTGCGGAAAGCCGGTTAATGGCGCGCGTGCGCCGCAACGTCGGTTTCGATCGCCTGCGCGAGCGAGAGCGCGATCTTCGAGCGCTGCTCAGGCGTTCTAAGCATCACTTCATCGTCGGCATTGCTGATGTACCCGGACTCGAACAGCACGGCCGGCGCCTCGGCACGGCGAAGCACGTGGAAGGCGGCGAAGCGGTGCGGATTGGGCCGAAGCTCGAGCCGTCCGCTCGCCTTGCTGACGAGCCGCGCCGCGAGATCGGCCGACGAGCGCATCTGCGCCTGCATCGCGAGGTCGGAGAGCATGCCCTGGATCGAGCCGCCCGAGGAATCCGATTCCGCGCCGGCGTTCTGGGCGGCCGCGAGGCGTGCAGCCTCGGCGTCGGATGCAACGTCCGACAGCGAATAGACCGTCGCTCCCCGCGCCAACGGGTTGGGCGCGCTGTCCATGTGGAGCGAGACGAAAAGCGCCGCATTGAGGCGCCTCGCCACGGCGGCGCGCTGGTCGAGGGTGAGATAGCGATCGTCGTTCCGCGTCATGGCCACGCGCACCCGGCCGCGCTTGACGAGATCGTCGCGAAGCTCGCGGGCGAGTGCGAGCGTCAGGTCCTTCTCATTGACCTGGCCCGAGACGCTGGTCGCTCCGGGATCGCGGCCGCCGTGGCCCGCGTCGATGACGACGATGGGCCGGCCGCGCGCTTCCGGAGCAGCGTAAATCGTATCGGTGACGGGCGCGGGAACGTCGACGGTCAGGGTCGATTGAGCCGCCGCGCCGCTGCGCCCCGCGAACGCGAGCACAACCGCAACGGCGGCAATCGCGGTTACGGCGACTCCTGCGATCGCCCCTCTTTTTCCCACCGCTGCTTCCAAGCCCCAAACCACTCAACTGCAATGACTAATATCAATCGAACATGGTTAACAGGAAATTTAGGTCCGTAACCCCGCTGCCGCGCGGGCGTGCTCGACCACCTCATCCAAGCTGTCGCCCTTCTTGTACAGCCAGCTGCCGCCGACGCAGAGCACGGCTTCGAGGGCGAGCCATTCCGCTGCATTGTCGGCGCGGATCCCGCCGGTCGGACAGAATCGAACCTTGGCGAACGGCCCCGAAAGCGCCTTCAGCGCGGCGATCCCGCCGGACGCCTCGGCCGGAAAGAATTTGAATCGTTCGAGTCCCAGGTCGAGGCCGCGCATGATGTCGCCTGCAGTGGCAACGCCCGGCAGAAAGGCGACTTCCGAACGCTGCACAGCCTTGGCGAGCGGCTCGGTCAGACCGGGCGAGACGATGAACCGCGCGCCCGCGTCCACGGCTTCGCCGAGCTGCCGCTGATTGAGCACTGTGCCCGCGCCGACGATCGCGCCCGGCACCTCGCTCATCCGGCGAATCGCATCGAGCGCGCCGTGAGTCCTGAGCGTCACCTCGAGCACCGGGAGACCGGAGCCTACGAAGGTCTCGGCGAGCTTCGCCCACTCCTCGTCGCCCTCGAGAACGAGGACAGGGATCACCGGCGCGGCGCGCATGATCTCGTCGATCGTCATCCATGCTCCTTCGCGAACGCCGCGGCGGCGCCGACGAGGCCGGGCTGCGGGTGCGTGATCAGCTTGACCGGCATCTCGTCCATCCGCCGTTCAAACCGGCCCTTGGCGATGAAGCGGTCGCGGAAGCCCGAACGCGGCAGATAATCCGCGAGCCTTAGCCCCACGCCGCCGGCGATCACCACAGCGGCCGCGCCCTGCGCCAGCGCCATGTCGCCGGCAACCGCGCCGAGGCTCAGGCAAAGCCGGTCGAGCGCGGCGGTGGCAAGGCTGTCCCGGCCCTCCAGCGCCGCCGCCCACAGCTCCTTGTCGTCGTGGATCGTGACATCGAGGTTCCCGATCGCGGCGAGCGCTTCGTAGAGGTTGCGGAGGCCCTGCCCCGCGGCAATCCGTTCCACCGAGACCCGCCGGAAATTGCGCCGGAGCTGGGCGAGGATATTGTCCTCGAGGCTGTCGAGCGGCGCGAAATCGACATGGCCGCCCTCGGTCTCGATCACCTCGTAGCCGTCGGTCTTCCTGAGCAGCGCCGCGACGCCCAGGCCCGTGCCCGGGCCGACGATGCTGATCACGCCCTGCGCCGGAAGCGGCCGCTCCGGCCCGCACAAATGCTGGAAATGTTCCTTACCCAGCGTCGCCACCGCGTAGCCCACCGCACCGAAATCGTTGACGATGGTGTAGCGATCGACGCCCAGCCGCTCCTTGATCAGCGCCGGACGGATCACCCAAGGGTTGTTGGTGAGCTTCAGCAGCTCTCCGCCTACCGGTCCGGCAAAAGCGATGGCGAGCTCGTTCGGAAGGTCGATCCCCGCGCGGCGGCCGAATTCCTGCCATGCGAGCTGGAAGCTCCCGTGCTCGGAGGTCTTGAGCGTGACCGGCTCGCCTAGCCCCGTGACACGGCCACCGTCGATCTCCGCCAGCGCGAAGCGGGCATGCGTGCCGCCGACATCGGCAACGGCGATGGTCCTCACCCTTGCTCGGCTTCCATGGCTGCGAGCATCGCGGAGGCCCCCGCTTCGGCCTCGTTGCAGTGAATGCGCATCATCGCGAACAGCTCGCGCCCCGTTCCGACGGGCGGCGGGGGAGAGTTGGCGGGCGGCCGGCTTTCAAGGTCGACGCCGACCGCTTCGAGCGTGCCTCGGCGGCCGTCGAGGCGGATCAGGTCGCCGTCGCGAACCCGGGCGAGCGGACCGTCGGGCAGCGCCTCGGGCGAGACGTGGATGGCGGCGGGCACCTTCCCGCTCGCCCCCGACATCCGCCCGTCGGTGATCAGCGCGACCTTGTGGCCGCGATCCTGCAGCACACCGAGCGTCGGGGTCAGCTTGTGCAGCTCGGGCATGCCGTTGGCGCGCGGGCCCTGGAAGCGGACCACGACCGCGCAGTCGCGGTCGAGCTCGCCCGCCTTGAAAGCGTCGAGCACCTCATTCTGGTCGGAGAAGCAGCGTGCCGGCGCCTCGACGATCCAGCGCTCCTCGTCGACCGCGCTGGTCTTGAACACCGCGCGACCCATGTTGCCCTGGACCAGCCGCAACCCGCCGTCGGCCCGGAACGGGTCGTTGGCGGGACGAAGCATGTCGATGTCGGCGCTTTCCTCCGCACTCTTCCAGACCAGCTCGTCACCGTGAAGCTCGGGGTTGCCGACCCACGCGTCCATCGAATCCGCTCCCGCGGTCAAATGGTCAGTGTGGAGCAGTCCCTCTCCGCCAAGCGTGTACGCGACGAACGCCATTCCGCCGGCGTCCTGAAAGTCGTTTACGTCCTTCGCGCCGTTCGGATAGACGCGCGCGATCAGCGGCACGGCGTCCGACAGCTCGGCGAAATCCTGCCAGTCGATGATCATCCCCGCCGCCCGGGCAATCGCCGGCAAATGGATGAAATGGTTGGTCGAGCCGCCGGTCGCGAGGAGCCCGACCATCGCGTTCACGATCGCCTTCTCGTCCACCACCTTGCTGAGCGGTCGCTCGCCGCTTCGAGCGAGCTCGGCGAGCCGATGCACGGCGGCGCGCGTCAGGGCCTGCCGCAGCGGCGTGCCCGGATTGATGAAGGCCGCGTTGGGGATATGCAGCCCCATCAGCTCCATCATCATCTGGTTCGAATTGGCTGTGCCGTAAAAGGTGCAGGTTCCCGCCGTGTGGTAGGATGCCGCCTCGGCCTTCAACAGCTCGTCCTTGCCGACCTTGCCCTCGGCATAGAGCTGGCGGATGCGCTGCTTCTCCTTGTTCGGAAGGCCGGACGGCATCGGCCCGCCCGGCACCAGCAGCATCGGCAAATGGCCGAAGCGAAGCGCACCGATCAGCAGCCCGGGCACGATTTTGTCGCAGATGCCGAGCAGCGCCGCCGCCTCGAACATCCCGTGGCTGAGCGCGATCGCCGTGCCCATCGCGATGACGTCGCGGCTGAACAGGGACAGGTCCATGCCCGGCTGCCCTTGCGTCACGCCGTCGCACATCGCCGGAACTCCGCCCGCGACCTGCGCGGTCGCTCCGACCTCGCGCGCGAAAATCTTCATTTGCTCGGGGTAGCGGGCGTAGGGCGCGTGGGCCGAAAGCATGTCGTTATAGGCGGTGACGATGCCGATATTGGGGCCGCGGAGGTCGCGGATCGCGGCCTGGTCGGCGCCGGCGCCGGCGAAGCCGTGCGCGAAATTGCCGCACGACAGCCGAGGTCGGTCGATTCCCCGCTCCTTCTGCTCCGCCATCAGATCGAGGTAGCGCCGGCGGGTCGGCTTCGACCGCTCGATGATCCGGTCCGTGACGCTGGAGACGACGGGGTTGAGTGCCATTGCGATGCCTTACTCGTGCCAGCTGATTCCGTCGCGCTCGGTCAACGCGATGGCCGCCGATGGACCCCACGTCCCCGCGGCATAAGGCCGCGGCGTCATCCCCTTCTCGGCCCAGGCGGCGCGGATTCGGTCGATCCAGGCCCATTGAGCCTCGACCTCGTCGCGGCGGACGAACAAGGTAGGGTCGCCCTCGATGAGGTCGAGCAGAAGCCGCTCATAGGCGATCCGGCGGCGATACTCGCTGAAGGCATTGGCAAGCCCGATATCGAGCGGAATCTCGCGCAGCCGGACGCCCTGGCGGTCGAGGCCGGGAGTCTTGGACATCAGCCTGAGCTCTATGCTCTCTTCAGGCTGGAGCCCGATGATCAGCTTGTTCGGTTTGGTCGTTGCCCCCCGCGATGCGAAGATCGAATAAGGCACGTCGCGGAACTGGATGAAAATCTCCGTGTCGCGCTCGGGCATGCGCTTGCCTGTGCGCAGATAGAAGGGAACGCCCTTCCACCGCCAATTATCGATATGCGCCTTCAGAGCGACGAAGGTCTCGGTAGAGCTGTCGCGGCCGATCTCGTCGTCGTAACCGGGCACCGTCTCGCCGTCGATGGCCCCGCGCGTATATTGCCCGGTGACGCTATCCGCCTCGATGTCCTCCGAGCCGATCGGGCGGAGGGCGCGCAGCACCTTTACCTTCTCGTCGCGCACCGCGGTCGCGTTGAAGTCGGTCGGCGGCTCCATCGCAACCAGCGCGAGCAGCTGCAGCATGTGGTTCTGAACCATGTCGCGAAGCGCACCCGCCTGGTCGTAATAATCGCCCCTGCCCTCGAGCCCGATCGTCTCTGCGACCGTGATCTGGACATGGTCGATATGCGCACTGTTCCACAAAGGCTCGAACATCGAGTTCGCGAAGCGGAGCGCGAGCAGGTTCTGGACCGTCTCCTTGCCGAGATAATGGTCGATCCGGAAAGTGCGGTTCTCGGGGAAAGCCGCGGCAACGGCGTCGTTGATCTCGCGGCTCGATTCGAGGTCGCTGCCCAGCGGCTTCTCGAGCGCCATTCGCACCGTCGGACAGGCAAGGCCGGCCCTCTCCAGCCCGTCGATTGTCGGCTTGAACAGCGACGGTGCCGTGGAAAGGAAGATCGCCACCCCGCGGCACGGATCGCCTACTCTCTCGGCAAGGCGCCAGAAGCCCCGGGGGTCGTTGATGTCGAGCGGAACGTAATGCAGCCTCGAAAGGAAGCGCTTCGCCACGCCTTCGGCGTAGAAACCTTCGGGCAAATGCTCTTTCAGCGCCTCGTCGGCCCTTGCCCGGAAACCATCGTCATCGAGCTCGGTGCGAGCGGTCCCGATGATCCTGAGGTCGTCCGGAAGCAACCCATCGGAATCGAGACCGTAGAGCGATGGAAGAAGCATGCGCCGGGAAAGGTCGCCCGTCGCGCCGAACATCAGCAGGGTCGAAGCCTTCTCCATCATCGCGCGCTTGCTACAGAGGGCGAGGCGCAACGGCAAACGGCTACATGCCGGTGGCGGCAAAGGTGTGGCCGTCGGGATCGAGCTCCCTCAAGTCGCGCCCCCGCGTCTCCTTGCCGAACCATGCGACCAGGATCAGCGCGGCCACCGTCGGCACCATGATCGCGAGTGACACGAGAGATAGCGGAGGGATGAGTGCGAGAATCGCGAGGAACTGCGCGAACATGCCCCCGGCCTTCGTGCACGCCGCGACTACCCCGGTCGTTCGTCCCCGAATGCGAAGCGGGAAGCTCTCCGCCGTATAGGGCAGCAGCATCGCGATCAGCGCGTTGGTGCCGATGATCAGCAGGGCGACGGGGATGACCGGGCTTCCGCGCTCCGCGACCTCCAGCCAAAGCACGCCCGCAAGCCCCGCCAGCGTCATTGCGAGAGAGGCGACTACCGACCACTTCGCACTCCAACGGCTGTAGAGGTAAGCGACGATGAACACGGTCGGAAAGGCGATCAGCGCCGATTCCGCGAGCAGCTCGCTCGAAAGTCCGACGCTGTAGCCTTTCTCGATCAGGTCGGCCGGAAGCCACAGGAGCAGACCGAAATTGATGAGGCTGAAGCAAATTGCGGCGAGGCTGAACGCGAAGAGCTGCCCGAAAAAGGCGCGGCCGGTGAGCGCGACCGACGGGCTGCGCTCGAACGCGACCTGCTCGGCCGCGCGCGTTTGACGGGCCTTCGACCCGAACCGCTCCATGACTTGCTGAGCTTCCTCGCGGCGGCCGCGGGCGAGGAGGAACTTGGCCGATTCGGGCATGAGCGCGCCCAGCAGCACGAGCGAAAGACCCGTCGGCAGGTTCAGAATCCAGAGGATTCGCCAGCCGAAGGAGGGCTGCAGAAGCGCCGAGAAGCCGCTCGCCGCGAAATAACCGCCGACCGCGCCCAGTCCGCCGACCAGCACCAGCGCCCATCCGCGGTGCCTGCTCGGCATCATCTCGGCGAGCAGCGCATAGGTGACCGGTAGCATCCCGCCCGCCGCGACGCCCATCATGAAGCACATGCCGACGTTCCACGCGAGCGAGGGCATCGCTCCACAGATCGAGGTCCCGACGAACATGACGGCGGAGAGAAGGATCGTCGCCTTGCGCCCGTAGATGTCGGCGAGGACGCCCCAGATGATCGAGCCGACCACGGTTCCAACCAGCGCGGAGAACGGAAACGAGGAAACGGTCGCCTTGGTCACTCCATATTCGCTCATCATCCCGGGAAGGGTGAAGCCGAGCGACGCGGGTTTCATGATGTCGATGATCAGAGCGATGACGAGAACCGCCATCAGGCCCCAATGATGCCAGCCGAGCGGCGCGTCCTCCGGCGGGGTGACCACGATGTCCTGCGAGGCCGCGACCTGGCTCGCGATGTCCCTTGGAAGCAATCCGTAGGCGGCGATTCCGCACCCCGCGACGATCGCGGCCATCCCGAGGACCATGTCCCACCCGATGGGCATTCCGGCGAGGACGAAGTGATTGTGTCGGCCCATCAGGAACATCGGCGCGTGCATCAGCACCCCGCCGGTGACCATGGCGACGCCGAGCGCGAAGGCCCAGATGCCGCGCCGGTCGGAAAGAGTGCTGGAGATGAGCATCGCGCGCCCCCGTATCTTTTGTGCGCGGCCCCCGCGCAACGGTTGCGGCTGGGACTCGGCGATGCTAACTCAGGTTGAATCCCCGGTTTGAAGCTGGGGACTCCATGCCGCGGACGGTGCGAAGGGCCGCGGTTCCACGAGGTTGAAGCTTGAATGACGCCACAGAACGCCCTTCGTCCGATTTTTGATGAAGCGGCATTCCCCGCGCAAAGGCGCGGGATGGCCAGTCAAGCAGACACGCTTTCCAGTCATCCTGCCATCGTCACCCGCCAGTACGCGGGAAGCGGGGCTCCTATTATCGCGCGCCGCGGCCGACAGATGCCGAGCCGGCGCGCCCGGAGAAATTTCAATGTCAATGCGCATGCTTATCGATGCGCGCCACCCGGAGGAAACCCGGGTCGCGGTCGTCAAAGGGAACCGGATCGAGGAATTTGACTTCGAATCCGCCGAGCACAAGCAGCTCAAAGGGAATATCTATCTAGCCAAGGTCACGCGGGTCGAGCCGTCGCTCCAGGCGGCGTTCATCGACTACGGCGGAAACCGCCACGGCTTCCTCGCCTTCAGCGAAATCCACCCGGATTATTATCAAATCCCGAAGGCCGACCGCGAAGCGCTGCTTCGCGAAGAAGCCGAGCACGCCGCCGAGGAAGAGCGGCTGCGCGCCGCCGAGTTCGACAACGGCAACGGCGACGATCACTCCGATGACGACGTTCCCGAAGAACCGGAGGGCGACGAGTCGGAAGCCGAAGAGGCCGGGACTGAAGAGACGGGCACGGGTTCGAACCGTTCACCGGTCGACGAGTCGGCCGCCGACGAGCTTCGGCGCAAGCGGCAGAACCTTCGTCGCCGCTACAAGATCCAGGACGTCATCCAGCGGCGCCAGGTGCTGCTGGTCCAGGTCGTCAAGGAAGAGCGCGGCAACAAGGGCGCGGCGCTGACAACCTATCTGTCGCTCGCCGGCCGCTATTGCGTGCTGATGCCCAACACCAGCCACGGCGGCGGCATCTCCCGCAAGATTTCGAACGGCGCCGACCGCAAGCGGCTGAAGTCCATCATGTCGGACCTCAACCTGCCCAAGACCATGGGCCTGATCGTCCGGACAGCGGGCCTTCAGCGCACCAAGACCGAGATCAAGCGCGACTTCGACTATCTCGCGCGTCTGTGGGACGAGATCCGCGAGCGGACCCTGGGGAGCACCGCGCCGGCGCTCATCTACCGCGACAGCGACCTCATCAAGCGCGCGATCCGCGATCTCTATCACCGCGAGATCGAAGAAGTGATCGTCGAGGGCGAGGAAGGCTACAAGCAGGCGCGCGGCTTCATGAAGCTATTGATGCCGAGCCACGTCCGGCGGGTGCAGCTGCACACCGACACCACGCCTTTGTTCCAGCGCTCGGGAGTCGAGGACCAACTCAGCGCGATGTACCAGCCGATCGTCCAGCTGAAGTCGGGCGGCTATCTGGTGATCAACCCGACCGAGGCCCTGGTCTCGATCGACATCAACTCGGGCCGTTCGACCCGCGAGCACAATATCGAGCAGACGGCGACCAACACCAACCTCGAGGCCGCGCAGGAAATCGCTCGGCAGCTCCGCCTGCGCGACATGGCGGGCCTCATCGTCATCGACTTCATCGACATGGAGCAGAACAGCCATGTCCGGAAGGTCGAGAAGGCGATGAAGGAGGCGCTGAAGAACGATCGCGCCCGAATCCAGGTCGGCCGGATCTCGAGCTTCGGCCTGATGGAGATGAGCCGCCAGCGCCTTCGCACGGGCGTACTCGAAGCCTCGACCAAGCCCTGCCCGCATTGCGACGGCACCGGCCTGATGCGGACGGCAGCCTCCGCCGGCCTGTCGGCCCTCCGGATCATCGAGGACGAGGCGGCGCGTGGCCGCGGCGACAGGATCCTGCTCCGCGCGGGCAAGGAAGCGGCGGTCTACGTGCTCAACAAGAAGCGCGGCGAGCTTGCCGACATCGAGCAGCGCTACGGCGTCTTCATCGAAATCCTGATCGACGAGGGCTTCGAAGGCGCCCGGATGACTGTCGACAGCTCCGGCGCCCGTCCGATCCCGCAGCCGCGCCTCGAAGCGGCGCCGGTTGAGGAAGAGCCCGAAGAGGAGATCGCCGAGGTCGAGGACGACGAGGAAGTCGAAGCCAGCGCCGAAGAGGGTGAAGGTGGCGCCGAGGACGACCGCCAGGGGCGTCGCCGTCGCCGTCGCCGTCGGGGCGGCCGCGGGCGCAACCGCCGCGAAGCGGCCGAAGGCGAAACCGCCGGCGAAGCCGAGGAGCAGCCCGCCGCCGAGGCCGAAGAAAAGCAGCCTGAATCGGCCGAAGCGGCTCCGGAAGCCGCTGAAGGCGGAAAACGCCGTCGCCGGCGGCGCGGCGGCAAGGCTGCCGAAACCGCGGTCGAAGCGGAAAGCGAGCCAGCCGTCGAGCCGCAGAGTTCGCCGATGGTCGAGCGTCCGATCGACGAGGAACCTGCGATCGCCGAAACCCAGCCGGCCGAGGAGCCGAAGCCCAAGCGCCCCCGCTCGAAAAAGGCCGCGCCCGCTAGCGAGGTCGCGGTCACGGAGCCGGCACCCGCCGAGGCGCCGCCCGCCGAGACCGCGGATCAGGCCGCAGCGCCCGCGAAAGCCCCCCGCAAGCGCCGAAGCAAGGCGACGAAGGCCGAAACTCCCGCCGAGGAGGCGGTCGCCGTGCCTGCCGCCAACAACGACACGGTGGAGGATTCGGCCGCCGAGCCGCGCCGCGGCTGGTGGCAAAAGACCTTCGGCTAAGCCGAGGGTCGAGCCGTTTTTCATGCCGCGTTCAGCGCGGGAAGTGGTAATCGGCGACCGATGAAGTCGCCGGGTTCCCGCTTCGTGCGCATGCTGATGCTTGCGATGCTGCTGGCCGTGGCCGGCTGGCAGCCGGCGCAGGCGCAGCAGGAGGACAAGGGGCCGCAAGTCCTCCGCGACACCGAGACCGAGCTCCTGTTCAGGGACATGTCGGTGCCGCTCATCAAGGCGGCGGGGCTCGACCCGAACAGCGTCAAGGTCGTGCTTCTCAACGATCCCGAGGTGAACGCTTTCGTGAGCCAGGGCCAGACGGTCTATCTCCAGTCGGGCCTGATCGAGATCGCGGACAATGTGAACCAGGTCCAGGGCGTCGTCGCGCACGAGCTCGGCCACGTCGTCGCCGGAGACGCCATTCGAAGCTCCAGCGGAGAAAGAGAAGCAACCGGAATCAGCCTCCTTTCGCTCGTGCTGGGCGCCGCGGCCATCGCCGCGGGGGCCGGTGACGCGGGGATGGGAATCATGATGGCGGGGCAGCGCGCGGCGCTGGGCGACCTCCTCGCCTTCACCCGCGCCCAGGAGGCGACTGCGGATGCGACCGGCTCGCGGCTCCTTTCCAAGGCCGGGATCAGCGGCAAGGGCATGCTCGCATTCTTCGGCAAGCTGCAAAACCAGGAATACCGGCTCGCGATCTACGACAAGGACAGCTTCGACCGTACTCACCCGCTGTCGTCGGAGCGGATCCAGGCGCTTCAGCAGAAGCTGATGAGCGACCCGGCCTGGAACAAGCCGGTGGACGCGGCGCTCGACGCCCGCTTCCAGCGCGTGAAGGCGAAGCTGATGGGCTTCGTGAACCCGCGCCAGGCCGTGCTTCGCTATCCGGAGAGCAACCAGACGATCCCGGCCCATTACGCCCGCGCCTACGCCTACCATCTCGGCGGCTATCCGGAGAAAGCGGAGCAGGAAGCCAATGCGCTGCTCGCGATCGATCCGCACGACCCCTTCTTCCTCGAGCTCAAGGGCCAGATCCTGCTCGAGGACGGGAAGCCCAAGGACTCGCTCGCCCCGCTTCGCGAGGCGGTCGAGCGGTCGAACAATGCGCCGATGATCGCCGCGATGCTCGGCCATGCGCTGGTCGAGACCAACGACCCGAAGAATTTCGACGAGGCGAAGCAGATCCTGAAGGTCGCCGTGAACCGCGACAACGAGGACCCGTTCGCCTGGTACCAGCTCGGCATCATCTACGACCGTGAAGGGGACCAGTCCCGCGCGATGCTTGCGACCGCGGAGCGCAACAATCTCGAAGGCAATCCGAAATACGCGCTGGCGAACGCCCAGGCGGCAATGAAAGGCATTCCTTCCGGGACGCCGGACTATCTTCGGGCGCAGGATATCGCCATGGTGTCCCGGGCCGAGCTCGCCAAGAAAGACAAGAAATACCGGGACCCGAAAGACCAGTGAACGAAGCGATCGCCGCGCCGCGCAGGGCGGGAACGTTCGGGGCGGCAGTCGCAGGGGGCATCGTCGGCTCGCTGCTCACCGCGGCGTTGCTGTTCTTTGCCCTGCCCAATATGCTGAGCAGCAAGATCGTCCGGAAGGGAATGCTGGCCGATCCCAAGATCCTGACCGACGCCGCCGACGCGCTTCGCGACGCCCAGTACGAACCCGTTCTCTCCGCCAACCGAGCTGCCCTCGAAACGCCGTTCGCAAGCTCATGGAAAGGCGCAGCGAAGCCTGATGTGACGCTCGTCGAATTCTTCGATTACGCCTGCCCCTATTGCAAGGCGAGCAACCCCGCCGTCGACCGCCTCGTGCAAGAGGACAAGGGTCTGCGCATCGTCTATCGCGAGCTTCCCATCCTGGGGCCCGACAGCGTGACCGCCGCGCGACTTTCGCTCGAAGCGTCGCAGGCCGGGCGCTTCGCGAAGTTCCACGACACGTTGTGGGCGACGGGGCGGCCCTCGCCGGAAACCAACAGCACCGCCGCCCAGGCTGCCGGGATTTCGCCGCAGCCGACGGCAGATGCCGCGATCGAGGCCGAGCTCAAGCGCAATTTCCAGCTTGCCGGCCAGCTCGGAGCAACCGGCACGCCGCTATTCGTGATCGGCAACCGCGTTCTCAACGGCGCCGTCGGCTACGACACGCTCAAGCAAGCCATCGACGCCGCGAGGGCGAGGAAGGAGAGCTGAAGCGCTTCGGCCGCGTACTTTCCATCCGATCCGGACATTCGGACGTTTACTCTCTCGCAGTAGCGGCGTGGTACGCCATCGCCAGCGATTGTGATGGCAAGCTCCATTCCCTCCCCCGACCCTTATGCCGACCGCCGTATCTATCCGCGGGTTCCGGTGGCCCTCCCCGCGTTCCTTCAGGCCAACGGCGACCGACATCCGGTCCAGCTCCTCGATCTGTCTCCCGGCGGGGCCAAGCTGAGTTCCCCGCTCGATCTGGCGGTGGGAACGACGGCGACATTGGACTGCGGAACGCTGGGGCGCGCGGCGGTCGTCAGGTGGCAAAGTGCCGGCGTGCTAGGCGTGAGCTTCGACACCGAGCTGGATGCCCGCGAAATAGCCGCCCTCGTCGAGCGATCGCGGGCGCTGCAGGCCAGGATGAACACGCACGATTAAATTGGCGCCCGCGCCAAGTGGCCGCTTTCGCGCCATTGCAGAGCTCCTCCCTCCGCCTCAGAATGAGCGCGCAAGTTGATCAGCACAGGGGGTGGCGAACGATGCGCGTTTCAGTCTCGATGTTCCTGGGCCTGGTTGCTTCTCCACTACTGGCGACGCCGATGGAGATGCCGCCCGCGCCACCTCCACCAATAGCGGCGGCACCTGCCCAATCGATCGACAGCAATGTACGACACGACGTTGTCGCAAGGCTCAGCGACGCGCTGCGCAACAATTACGTCTTCCCTGACATCGGCGAAAAAGCCGCGGAGAAGGTCGGTGCGTCGCTCGCCGCGGGCGAATATGACCAGCTTTCCGACGCGAGCAGCTTTGCAGCGCGACTTTCCTCGGATGTCGCCGCAATCGCCCATGACAAGCACCTGCAGGTCTTCTCGCAGAGCGCTCCACCCGGTCCGCCGCCGGGTGCGGGCGGCGACATGCCGCCGCTTGCGGAAGCGGGGGTGGCTCGCGCAGACAAGCTAGCGGGCGGTGTCGGCTATATCGAAGTGGTCGGCTTCCCGCCCTTGAACCCCTGGGCAACCACGTACCATTCGCTCGAATCCTTGCGGCTCGCGGGTGGCTTCGCGTGCTTTACCGTGGAAAAGCTGCGCTTGAGCTCCGCGACGAGCTGGTTGTCGGCGCCGCCGGCGAGCACCTTGGCGACATAGACGCCGCCCGGCCGAAGCACTTCGCGCGCGAACTCGAGACCCGCTTCCACCAGCGCCATCGTCCGAAGATGATCGGTCTGCTGGTGGCCGACCGTGTTGGCAGCCATGTCGGAGAGGACGAGGTCCGCCTCGCCGCCGAGTGCCTCGCGCAGGCGCTCCGGCGCCGCCTCGTCCATGAAATCCATCTGGAGGATCGCAACGCCGTCGAGCGGGTCGGTGGGAAGAAGGTCGATGCCGACGACGCTCGCCTGCGGCACCTTGCGGCGGACGACCTGGCTCCAGCCGCCCGGAGCGATGCCGAGGTCGACGACCGCTTTCGCGCCCTTCAAAAAGCCAAACCGCTCGTCGAGCTCGATCAGCTTGTAAGCGGCGCGGCTGCGGTAGTTCTCCGCCTTGGCGCGCTTGACGTAGGGGTCGTTAAGCTGCCGCTCGAGCCAGCGCGTCGACGAGACTTTGCGGCCCTTGGCGGTCTTGACCCTCTTCACAAATTCCAGCCGTCACGCGCCATCAGCGAGCGCAGGATGCCTTCCCGGATCCCGCGATCGGCGATGCCGAGATTCTTCGCCGGCCAGATCTCCATGATCGCCTCGAGGATGGCGCAACCGGCGACGACGAGGTCGGCGCGCTCGCTGCCGATGCATGGCAGCGCGGAACGCTCCGCATAGTCCATGCGCGCGATCATCGCGCTGATTTCCTGCATCGCTCCGCTGGGCACGTGGAGGCCGTCGACGGCTCGACGGTCGTAAAAGGGCAAGGCAAGGTGGACGCTGGCGAGCGTGGTGACCGTGCCGCTGGTCCCGAGCAGCCTGATGCCCTCGCGGCTTTCCGGCAGCATCGTCGCGAAGTTGGCGAAAGCGCGACGCGCGCGCTCGCGCATGCGCTTGTAGGCCTTGAGGCGGTCCGGGCCCTCCAGCGCTTCTCTGCCCTCGCTCTCGGTCAGCGAGACGACTCCCCACGGAGCGCTCCACCAGGCCCTGATCCGCGGTGTGCCGTCGTCCTGGTCGATCAGCACCAGCTCGGTCGAGCCGCCGCCAATGTCGAAGATCAGCGCCGGCCCGTCGCCCGGCTCGAGCAGCTTGTGGCAGCCGAGCACCGCCAGCCGGGCTTCCTCGGCGGGCTCGATGATGTCGAGGACGATGCCGGTCTGTTCGCGAACGCGATCGGCGAATAACTGCCCGTTCTTCGCGCGCCGGCATGCCTCGGTCGCCACCGAGCGCGACAGCGAGACGTTGCGTCGCCTGAGCTTGTCGGCGCAGATCGACAGCGCGCCCACCGCGCGATCCATCGCGTCCTGCGACAATTCCCCCGACCGCGCGAGGCCCTCGCCGAGGCGGACGATGCGCGAGAAAGCGTCGATGACGGTGAACCCGCCCTCGTTCGGGCGCGCGACAAGGAGCCGGCAATTGTTGGTGCCGAGGTCGATCGCTCCATATGTACGTCGTTGGGGCTCACGCTTCGGCGAGGAGCCCTGATCCGCTGGCCTGCCCTGCTCGCGATATTGCAGGGCCGGCGCACTGGCGACACCCTGCGCCATGAACACGCCTGCTTCCGTTCTTCACCGCCCGAACCTGGACGGCTGACTTGGTACGGATTTAATCACAATTTTATGGGGTTGGGCAAGTGCGCCGCGGGATCGGCGGTGGCGTTGACACGCCAGACGCCCCTTTCTATCCCGCCGCTTCCCAAGCTGCCCCGTCGTCTAATGGTAAGACTACGGACTCTGACTCCGTCAATCGTGGTTCGAATCCACGCGGGGCATCCACCCTCCGGGCGAACAGGCTCGTTAGCGATCTCTGGCCCCGTGGACGCGGCCGTTCGACGCGCATGAAGTCGAAGACGGTCGTGCCGCCGGTGCAGTGGACGTGGTGGGTACCGTCGAGCCTCGGGAAGAAGCTCGGCTCGATCTGCTTGACCAGTGTTTCGCGATAGCTGTCGGGCGTCAGCTCATCGATCCGATAGATGGCCGATCCGGCGCCGTAGAAGGTGAAGCCGGGAACCTGCGCCACGCGGCAGGGCTTGCCCTCGTGGTCGCGAACGAAGCCACCGTTCCTGCCCTTTCGGGCGTCCATCACGATCGGGTTCTGGGCGTGCGGAGTCCATTCGCCGAGCGGATCCTCGGCGTGGAAAGCGTGAAGCTCGGCATTGTTGAGCCCCGGCCCCTCGCCCTGGATCGTCGTCAGCATCCACCAGCGCGAGCCATGCTCGAACAGCACGGTGTCGACCGCGCGCACGTCGGCGAGGAGCGTCTTCACTTCGGTCCAGCCGGTCGGAAAGCTGGTCGCCTTGTACAGCGTGGCCGATCGACCGCCCCCGCCTTCGGGAACCATGTAAACATCGCCCTTGTGCTCGAATACGAAGGGGAACGACAGGTGCCACGGCTCCTCGAGCACCACTCCGAGGCGCTCCGCTTTCGCTCCATCGAGCCGGTAGGCCGCGATTACGCCCTTTCGCGAGTCGAACGGGAATTCCTCGACGAAGAGGTGAGTGGTTCCGTTCACGTTGATCGTGAAGGGATCCGCGAGAAATGCATTGGGCGGATTTGGAACGACCGTCGCCTCTTCGAACCGGCAGTCGGGCCACGCCCGGCTCGACACCGCGACCTGCCAATTGAACTCCTTGCCGAGCAACCGCCGCAGCATCTTGTGCGCGGCTCGACGGTTCGTCCGCATCGCATAAGTGATCAGACCAGCAGTCGATGCCGTCCGGCTTGCGCATTCAGTCGTCTCGACCGTCCCCGACGCGAGCCGCTCCAGCGTCAGCCGCAGGTACTGAGACGCGCGAGCGTGGAGCGCGATCAGGTTCCACGAGTAAAGCAGGGCGGTCGCGACGCTCCCGCTGAACAGGGTTTCGCGCGCGCCGCCGGGCGCCAACCGTTCGATCGTGAACGGGGTGTCGATCCGCCCGTCGACGACTTCGCCAAATCCGTCGGTCGCGACCGAGATGATCCCGTCGCGCGACATCTCGAGCATTGCGTCGGTGATTTCGGCGCTGCCGCAGCGAACCCACGCGTCGATTCCGAAGTTCGTCTTACCCGCCTCCGCCGCGTCGACCTGCAGCGGAGCGCAATCGGCGATGGAGTGAAGTCCGGCGTAGGCGCGGTGCCCGCCCCCTCGGCAAAGGAACTTCCTTTCCAGGCTGAACAGCCGGTCGAGTATCCCAGGGCGGCTTGGAGCGACGATCACGGCCGCCAGCTCGATCGTCGGATGACCCGCTGCCCAATCGGCCAAATCGCGCACCCACTTGCGCACCTCGAGCGCGTCGACGACGAGGCCGACGCGGTATTTACGCTGCGGCATAGGCGCGCCTCTCCGCCGCTTCGCCAACGACCTCCTCGTAGATCGCCAGCGTCTTCGCCGAGATCCGTTCCCAATCGAACGTCGAGAACGCTGCTGGGCTGACGGCATAGGTCTCCGGCGAGACGTTCAGCGCGGCGCTCAGGCTCTCGACGTCGCCCGACCGGAAATAATGCTGCCCCGGAAGCCCGAGATCGCGGTTGCCGGGAATGTCGCTCAGCAACAGCGGGCATCCCACCGACCCCGCTTCGAGCGCGCAGATCGGCAGCCCTTCGTGTAGCGAGGGAAGAACGAACAGCGCGGCGTTCCTGTAGAGGTGCGCGAGCAGTCCGCGCGGCTGCATGCCGGCAAAGACGATCCGGTCGCCGCCCGACTTCATGAGGTCGGCGGCAAAAGCGGCCTCATGGTGCGCACCGCCGACGATGACGAGCTTGCGCCTGCTCCCGCTGCGCCGAAACGCGTCGATGAGCAGCTCGAACCCCTTGCCCGGCTCGAGGCGCCCGACGGCGAGGAGATAATCGCCCTTCTCGAGGCCGAACCTCGCGAGCGCTTCGCCTTCGTCGCCTTCAGGGCTGAGGGGCGGCGAGCCATTTGGCACGAAGCGGATCAGGTCCGCACGCTTCGGATAAGATCGCTGCAGCTGCTTCGTCAGCGACGGCGCGACGCAGATGACGGCGTCGGCGCTGGCGACCCCAAGCCGCTCGCCGAGCCTCAGGATCGTCCGCGCCACCGGGCCCCACTTGGCGCGCTGGTAATCGGCGCCGTGGATCGTCAGCACGACCTTCATTCCGAGCAGCTTCGCGAGCGGCGCCATCAGTCCGGAAGCCACGGCGTGGATATGCACCGCCTTGGCGCCGATCCTCCGCGCGTGAAGAACGCCGAGCAAGCTCGAAACGAGGGTTTCGATGCTCTGCCGCTTCGGCGACCAGAGCGCGACGACCCGGACGCCGTAATACGTCCGTTCGTCGGCACCGATGTAAGGCTTCCGCCCAATCGCGACGATATCGAGCCAGGGCGCACGCTCTGCGAGACGCGGAAGCAATTCCTCGCAATGCGATTCGACCCCACCCATCACAGCCGGAATGCCGCGCATTCCGATCACGCAGACGGTCGAGCGTTCGCGCGGAGGCCCTGAGTCACGCGGCACGCCGCACGCTCCCCGAGACGCGATTTTCCCTGGCCGCGCGGAGCCAGGCCTGGAACATCAGGATCGACCACATGCTGCTCGACGCGTTGCGCCGGCCGCCAAGGTTGTCCTGCCACCTTTGCTGCACTCGCGCGGCGTCGAACCAGCCTTCCTGCCGCATCCGCGAGGGCTCGAGCAGGTCCTCCGCCCAGTCGCGAAGGTCGCCGCGCAGCCAATCGCCGAGCGGCATGGAGAAGCCCGATTTCGGCCGCTCGTAAAGTTCCGCCGGCAAATGCTTGCCGAGCAGCTGCTTGACGATCCACTTGCCGCCCTTGCCGCGCAGCTTCATCGACATGGGGATGCGCGCCGCGACCTCGGCGACGCGATGGTCGAGGAAGGGCACGCGCGATTCGAGGCTCACCGCCATCGACGCGCGGTCGACCTTGCACAGGATGTCGTCGGGCAAATAAGCAAGCGCGTCGCAATAGGTCATCCGCGTCGCATCCGGCGCTCCGAAGCCCGGATCGAGGGGGAAGGGTTGCGCTGTCTCCGCTCCGAGGACCGGCGATGGTTCGAACGCCCACTGGTCGAGGTAGCTCGCGTAAAGCTCGTCGAAATTGCCGACGGCCGACCCGACGCGAAGGCCCTTCATGATCTTGCCCGACAGCGGGTTCCGGCGCGACACCCCCATCAGTCTGTCCATGCCGGTCCAGAAGCCGAACGGGATTTGGCCCGCGGCTGCCGCTCCCGCGCGGCGTGCTCCCACGGGAATCCGGCGGAGCTTGTTCCACAGCGCGAGCGACTGCCAATGGCGCCGGTAGCCGGCGAACAGTTCGTCGCCGCCGTCACCGCTCAGCACCACCGTCACCTTCTCGCGCGCGAACTTGCTGACGAGGTGGGTCGGCATCGCCGATGCATCGCCGAACGGCTCGTCGAACATCGCGGTCAGCGAAGGAATGACGCCCGACGCTTCCTTCGCGCTGATATATTTCTCGTGATGCACGGTACCGAGATGTTTCGCGACCGCGCGCGCATATTCGGCTTCGTTGTAATGGTCGTCCTCGAAGCCGATCGTGAAGCTGCGCACCGGGACGCTCGAATATTTCTGGTAGAGGGCGACGACGGTCGAGCTGTCGATGCCTCCGGAGAGGAAGGCGCCCACCGGAACGTCCGCCATCGACTGCCCGGCGATCGAGCGGGCGAGCGCTTGCTCCAGCTCGGCGATTGCGTCGTGCTCGTCCGAAATCGGGTTGCGGAAGCCCTTGCCGAGCACCTCGCCGTATGACCAGTAGCGGCGCAAGCGGGCTGGTCCGTCGGCGGCTCCTTCGCTCGGAGGAGCATTCAGTGGTGTCGCGGGACCCACGGCGTCGACCTCGACGATGCAGCCCGGCGGCACTTTGAAGATGCCGCGATAGATCGACAGCGGCGCCGGAACGTAAGTCCGCGATGCATATGTCGTCAGCGCCTCGCGGCTGACCTCATTGTCGAATCGCGGGTGCGCCGTGAGCGCCTTCAGCTCAGAACCGAAGATGAAGTCGCCGCCGACCCAGCCGTAGTAGAGCGGCTTCTCGCCGAAGCGGTCGCGGACGAGATAGAGCTTGCGGTCTGCGCGGTCCCAAAGGCCGAAGGCGAACATGCCGACCGCTCGGTCGAGCGCGGTTTCAAGCCCCCAGGCGGCGATGGCCTGGACCAGGGTCTCGGTGTCCGAATGCCCGCGCCAGCCGCCTTCCGGCGTGAGGTTCGTAGCGTCGAGCCGGGTGCGCAACTCGCGATGATTGTAGATTTCACCATTGTAGGTGATCACCCAGCGGCCATCAGCCGAGGTCATCGGCTGGTGGCCCTGCGGCGACAGGTCGACGATGGCCAGTCGGCGGTGCCCGAAGCCAACGCGAGCCTCGGCATCGATCCACGTCCCGCGGTCGTCAGGACCGCGGTGGGTTAGCGTGTCGATCAGCCGCTCGACGAGCTCGGGCGTTCCCGA
>Ga0207657_10002234_pt1 | contig 20997 bp, 19 predicted proteins | sample KBSC33metaG_FD_184316 | JGI IMG/M metagenome (GOLD analysis project Ga0207657, IMG submission 184316) | Corn rhizosphere microbial communities from Kellogg Biological Station, Michigan, USA - KBS C3-3 metaG (SPAdes) (version 2) | ecosystem: Host-associated > Plants > Roots > Rhizosphere > Soil ... | reverse complement strand
CCGTCGTCCGGTTCTGGAAGCCCCAGTCGGCGAACACGGGTGCCCAGAAGCCCGTGTCCCACAGCCGCCGGTAGGAGTTCACCGTCGACGCGGTCACCGCGGTCAGCGCCGACAGGTGCTCGAGCACGCCGCCGATCGAGTAGAGGCCGATCTGGCTGGGCAGCCGCTGGTCCTTGCCCTCCGGCATGAACACGTTCTCGTCACCCCGCCACAGCGAGATGTTGTGGTGGCAGCCGTTCGCCGACACGCCCATGAACGGCTTTGGCATGAAGCACGGGAACACGTTCAGCTCGCGTCCCACCTGCTTGCAGATCTGGCGGAAGGTGCTGAGGTTGTCGGCCGTGGCCTCGGCCCGGTCGAAGTTGAAGTTCAGCTCGATCTGGCCGGGGGCGTCCTCGTGGTCTCCCTGGATCATGTCCAGCCCCATCGCCTGGCCGTACTCGATCACCTTGTGGATGATCGGCTGCAGCTCGGAGAACTGGTCGATGTGGTAGCAGTAGGGCTTGGTCACGCCCTCCACGTCGGGCGTGCCGTCCGGCTTCATCTTCAGCCACATCATCTCCGGCTCGGTGCCGGCGCGCAGGTGCAGTCCCGTGCGCTGCTCGAACTCGGCCTGGATCCGCTTCAGGTTCCCGCGGCAGTCCGAGCTGAGGAACGAGCCGCCGTCCTTCGTGTCCTCGCGCCCGCGGAAGCACGTGCACCAGACACGCGCCACCTTGGGATCCCACGGCAGCACCTGAAACGTCTCCGGCTCGGGCACGCCGACCAGCTCCCAGGCCTCCGGCCCGTAGCCGATGTACTCGCCGTGGCGATCCGTGAACAGGTTCGCGGTCGACCCGTAGACCAGCTGAAAGCCCTTCTGGGCCATGCTCTCCCAGTGCGGCGCGGGCACGCCCTTGCCCATGATGCGGCCGGTGACCGAGATGAACTGGTAGTAGATGTAGGTGATGCCCTCGGCATCGATGCGCCTGCGTACCTCGGCGATCTTGTCGTCCCGCCCGTCGCTGCTGACGAACCCTTCAAGGTCGGTCGCCACGAAGTTCCTCCTTGTCTGCGCGCACGTTCGCGTGCACATACGGCGTGTTTCCGCGAGGCTACGTGCGTCCTCGGCGGCGCGACAATATCGGATCGCACACAACCTTCGCCGCCGCATGCGCGGCCTGCGACACCCGCCGGCGCGCCGCTCAGGGGACGCCGGCGTGCGCGAACACGGCCCGCGCGTTCGGAAACTCGGTCGAAAACGCGGCCACCGCATCGGCGTCGGTGGCGATCCGGTATGCATTTCGCGCCACGTAGCGGCGCAGCGCGCACTCCACCTTCGTCTGCGATCCGAACGATTGCAGCACCTGCACCGGCTGCGCGTAGACACCTGCGAAGTAGGCGCCCTGGTTGTGATCCCAGTAGCTCATCGGTGCGCCTATGTGCCCCGCGGCCGGCGGCGGCACCCGCCTCTTCGCGAAGAACGGCAGGTCGCCGCTGGTCTCGGCGCCTGCGTAGCTGGCGAAGCCCTCGTCCAGCCATGGATCGCGGGCCTGGTTGTTTCCGACCAGCGAGTAGAACCACTGATGTGCGATCTCGTGGGCGGTGATCAGGCCGAACCGGTCGGGCCCCTCGAACAGGATGGTCGGGTACTCGATGCCCTCCTCGTTCAGGTCGGGGCCGTAGGCCAGCGTCAGCGTCCTCCACGGGTAGGGTCCGTACAGCCGGGCCAGGTGTTCGATCGCGGCCTGGGCTTCATCGGCGGCCTGGTTGGCCTGCTCCGCCACGCCGCTGGGAACGGCCACCGTCAGCCGCACCGGGCCGGGAGCGTGAGCCGTGCGCCGCACGTACGTGAAGTCGCCGGTGGCAACGCCGAAGTCGCGCACGTCGTCGGCCACCCAGCGGCCGGGACCGGCAGGCACCCCGCCCGCCACCACGCCCAGCCCGGGCGGTGCATGGATGGTGGCGTCGAAATCGGCGATCGGCGAGGAGGAGGTCTCGCCGTTGGCCAGCGTGGGCGGCTGCAGCGCCCAGCCCGCGCCCGGCTCCCAGGGCAGCAGCGGGAAGAAGGAACCCAGCCGGATCGCGGTGCCGTTCTGTGAGATCCGGTCCTTGGCGCGCTGCGGCAGGGTCAGCCGGAAGCGCAGCGAGGCGTGCACCGTGGCGCCGGCCGCGATCGTCTTCGGCACCACCAGCGTGGTCGGGTCCGCCAGGTGCGAGGCGGCCGTCGCGCCGTCGACGGTCACCGGCCCTGCCACCATGTCCGCGCCCTCGCGGCGCAGCACCGGCCCGTTTGCCCACAGCCGGAACACCAGACGGTCGGTCGCGATGTCCGGGGTGAACGCGACCGCGACGGTGCCCTGCACGCGATGGGCCGCTGGATCGATGGTCAGCTGCAGCGTGTAGCGGGGCCGATCGGCTGCCGGCGCCGGGTAGGCCGCCGTGCCGCACCCCGCCGGAGCGGCTGCCGGCACGCCGGCGGAGGTCGCGGAGGACCCGCCGCTGCAGCCGGCGACCAACGCCGCCAGCAGGAGGGCGGCGGCGGCAGGGCGGATCACGGACCGGTCTCGACCGGGGTGTCCTCGCGGTCGCCCCACTGGTTCCACGATCCGTCGTAGACGACCGGACGCCTGCCGCTCACGATCTCCACGGCGGTGGCGACGGCCGTTGCCGACACGCCGCCGTTGCAGTAGGCCACGGTCGGGCGGTCGAGGTCGACGCCGTAGCCGTCCAGCAGCTCGGCCAGGCGGTCTGCCGGCAGGAACCGGCCGTCGCCGTCAAGCAGCGACCGGTAGGGCACGTTCAGCGCGCCCGGAATGTGCCCGGCGCGGCGGGCGTGGGTCTCGCGACCGCTGTACTCCTCGGCCTTGCGGGCATCCAGCAGCTGCGCGCCGTCCTGGATCGCCCGGCGCATCCCCTCCAGACCGATCACTCCCTCCGGGCCGGCCGGCACCGGGTGCGGCGGATCGGCCGGCGCCGGGACGACCGCGCCGCCCTCGAGCGGGCAGCCCGCGTTCGTCCAGGCCGACAGCCCGCCGTCCAGCACGTGGCTGGCGACGTGGTCGTAGCTGCGGAGCACCAGCACGATCCGGCCGGCCAGCACGTTGTGGTAGTGGTCGTAGGCGACCACCACCGTGTCTGCGCCGATGCCGAGCCTGGTGGCGTCGGCCGCGAACACCTCTGGTGGCGCGATCGTGACCGGCACCGCACTGTCACGGTCGGTGAAGTCGACCCGCCAGTCGGCGAACACGGCGCCCGGGATGTGCCCCTCGCGGTAGTGCTCTGGGTGGGCGCGGTAGCGCGGCTGCCCGGTGGCCACCTCGCCGCGCACGTCCAGCAGCCGCACGCTTTCGAGGTGCCGCTGCAGCCACTCCACGCTCACGAGCACGCCGCTCACCGCTGAATGGTACAAACCGGCCGTGGCCGTCACCGATCGTTACTGGGGGCCGGTCGAACCGGCCGAGGCGGCGGCGGTGCTGGGCCGGCCGGTCGAGATCGTCAGCCAGCACCTGCGCTGGCTGTTCGCGGTGGCGCGCTGCCGCTGGGACACCGGCGAGGCGATCGTCAAGCGCCAGCCGCCGATGGGGCGCACGGCCGACCAGCTGCGCTGGCAGCACCGTCTCACCAACCACCTGGCCGATCGCGGCGTCCCCGCCGTGCGGGCACGGGAGCTGGTCGAGCTGGACGGCCTCTGGTATGAGGTCTATGACGTTGCCACTGGTGACGACACGTACGCGGGCGTGGATACCTGGGAGCCGTTCTTCTCGCGGCAGCACGTGGTCGCGGCCGGCCGTGGGCTGGCCGCGATACATGAGGCAGGCCGCGACTTCGAGCCACGCCGCCCGCAGCCGCAACGAGGCTTCGTGGTGCAGCTGGGGCTGACGGAGCTGGCGCCCGTCGCCGCCGTGGAGCGGCTCGCGGGCGAGCGGCCGGCGGTGGCCGCCTATATCCGCGACGAGGACTGGCGGGACGACATCGCAACCGCCTACGACGAGCTGTTCCGCCGGCTGCGCCCGGCGCTGCCCGAGCTGCCGCCGGCTCCTCTGCACGGCGACTGGCAGACCAATAACCTCTTCTTCGACGGCGACCGGCTGAGCTCGATCATCGACTTCCACCAGGCCGACTACGCCCCGCGGGTGCTCGACCTGGCCGTGGCGGTGGAGCGCAACTGCTTCTTCTGGAACCGCATCTCGGCCGGAGAAGACGACGCCCACGATCTCGGCCACGCGCGGCTGCTGCTGGAGTCCTACAACGAGGTGGCGCCGCTGACGGATGCGGAGCGGGCCGCGTTCACCGACGTGCTGGCGGCCTGCCAGTTCGAGTACGGCATCTCGTTTCTGGACTACTACTGGGGCATCGAGCGCGACCGCGACAAGGCAAACTGGGCCTGGCACACGTTCGTGATCGGCCACGCACGCTGGTGGCAGGGCGACTCCGGCCTGCGCGCGCGAGCCGAGCTCGACCAGGCCTGTTCGGGGCTGCCCTAGGGTCAGTCGGCACCGAGCAGCGCCAGCAGCGGCCGCGCCTTGACCAGCGCCTCCTCCACCTCGGCGGCCGGGTCCGAGTCCCAGACGATGCCGCCGCCCGCCCACAGGTGGATCTCGCCGGCGGCGATCGCGAAGGTGCGAATCGTCAGCCCCAGCTCCAGGTCGCCGTTGGGGTAGACGCGCCCGAGCGCGCCCATCGAGGCTCCGCGGCCGACCGGCTCGAGGCGCGCGATGTGGTTGATCGCCGACACCTTCGGTGCGCCCGTGATCGAGCCTCCCGGGAAGGTCGCCCGCAGCAGCTCCGCCAGCCCCACGCCCAGCGCCAACCGGCCCTGGACGCGCGACACCAGGTGCCGCACCCCGGCCATCGGCCGCTCCACCAGGTAGTCCGGCACGTGCACGCTGTGCGGCACGCAGATCCGCGCCAGGTCGTTCCGCTCCAGGTCGACGATCATCACGTGCTCGGCCCGGTCCTTGGGGTTGTCGGCGATCCGCTCCGGGTCGTTGGCCGGCCGCGTGCCCTTGATCGGCATCGTCTCGACCACGTCGCCGCGCCGCCGCAGGAACAGCTCCGGCGTCGCCGACACCACCGACCAGCCATCGCCGTGCATCGCCATCGCGTGCTCGGCCCCGAGCGGCGCCAGCGCCGCCTCCACACCGCTGGGATCGCCCGCGAACGGGGCACGGTGATGGCCGACGATGTTGACCTGGTAGACGTCGCCGCGCGCGATCGCGTCGCGCACCGCCGACACGGCATCGCGATGCCGCCGGGCCGTCCAGGTCGGCTGGAAGCGGCCGATCCGGAAGTCGCCCGCCACCGCCTCACGGCCACCCGACGCCGAGCGCACGTGGCAGGCCAGCGCTGGCAGCGGACACGGCTCCGGCGGCATCGGCTCATTCACCCCAGGCAGCGCGGCGGCCAGCCCGTAGCCCAGGTAGAGGTCGGCGACCAGGCCATCAGCAGCCGGCACGAACGGCTCGCTCCACACCCCGAACCCGTGCCAGGCCAGGAACTCGTCCAGCTGCCCGAACGGGTCGCCCTGCGCGGAGTCGAGCAGCAGCCACTGGTCGGTGAGGGCGGCGGTTCCCATGCCGGAAGTCTATGCCGCGGGCGCTACGGCCGGTCGATCTCGGCCAGCGCCGCGGCGGCCACCGCCAGCGACCCGGCGGCGGCGTTGGCCGCCGCGTGCGCGGGATTGCGGCTGCCCGCGATCACGGCCGTGACGCCGGTCTGCTCGATCGCCCAGCGAAGCGCCAGCTGGGCGACCGTCGCGCCATCGCGCTCCGCCAGCGGCCGCATGCGGTCGACCAGGGCGGCGCCCCGCGCCATCGGCCCCGGGTCGAACGGCCACTCGCCGTCCTCCTCGTCCCGCCAGGATGCGTACTTCCCGCGGCCGCTCCGCCAGTCGTCGTCGGAGAACTCGTGGTCGTGCGCGAGCGCGCCGCTCAGCCGGCCTGCCGCGAGCGGGCTGTAGGCCAGGTAGCCGATGCCCTGCGCGACCAGCCACGGCAGCAGCTCGTCCCGGTCACCCTGGTGCAATCGCGAGAACTCGTTCTGCACCGATGCCACCGGATGGATCGCCTGGCAGCGCTCGATCAGCGCCCGATCGAAGTTCGACACGCCGATCAGGCGCGCCTTGCCTGCGGACACGAGCTCGGCCATCGCGCCCCACGTCTCCTCGACCGGCACGTCGTCGGACGGCCAGTGCACCTGGTAGAGGTCGACGTGATCCCGTCCCAGCCGCTGCAGCGACGCGTCGATCGCACCCCGCACCTGGTCGGGCGCAAGGCCGCTGCCCTCGTCGGGCGCCACCTTGGTGAACACCAGCACGTCGTCTCGCCCGGCAACGGCTCGGCCGACGATCCGCTCAGACACGCCGTCTCCGTACACCTCGGCCGTGTCCACCCACGTCATGCCCGCGTCGAGCCCCGCGTGGATGGCCGCAATCACCTCCTGCTCGGAGCTGTTCGGGCCCCAGTGCATGCCGCCGGCCTCCCACGAGCCGAACCCGACCACCGAGATCTCGGGACCGCCCGCGCCAAGTTGTCGCATCTGCATACCCGGCACCCTACCCGGCGCGTCAGGCGCGCGCGCCCGGCCCGTAGGCAAGCCTCAGCAGGTCGCCCTCGGCGAAGCGCTCGAACCGGAGTGGGCGCAGGTCGATCCGCGGCTCGCGGCCCGCGATCACGGCGGCGGCCGACTCGGCGATCGCCGGCGCCAGCTTCAGCCCGTGACCCGACAGCCCGGCCACGGCGAACACGCGCTGACGCACCCAGCCCACCACCGGGTTCCAGTCGGGCGTGACGTCGTACGCCCCCGACCAGCCACCGGCGTAGGCGGCGCCGGCGATGCTCGGGTAGCGCAACGCCAGCGACGACCGCACCGCGTCCCGGTAGGCCGGGTCGGGCTCACCATCGCAGTCGTCGCGCTGCGCGTACTGCGTCGACCCGCCGTAGGTGACGACCCAGGCACCGCCGCCCGCCACCGGCCGCGTCACCACGTTCGTGACCGCGTCCGAGACGACGGCCCGCACGGGCGCGTCGCGGAGCACGGCGATCTCGATGCGATGCAGCTCCACCGGCAGTTCCGGCAGCAACTGCTTCGACCAGCACCCGGCCGCGACCACCACGATCGATCCGTCGTCTGGCAGCTCGGCCTCCGCGCCCATCGACACGTCGACGCCCAGCGACACCGCCTCAGCGAACCGCGCGAGCGTGTAGCGCGAGGCATCGACCAGCCCGCCGTCCGGCTCGTGGGCGCCGCAGCCGATGCCCTCTGTGTCGATCAGCGGCTCCACCGCCGCCAGCTCGTCCGGCTCGAGCAGCCGCGTGTCGACGCCCAGACTCTGGCCGAGCGCGACGTTGCCTTCGCAGGCGGCACGCTGCGCCGGTGACACCGTCAGCAGGTAACCGGTGGGCACGAAGGCCGACTCGCGGTCGGACATCAGTAGCTCGCAGCCGCGCTTCGCGAGCGAGACGGTGACGGCGTTCGAGTAGTGCCGGCGAACCATCCCGAACGAGCGGCCGGTATCGCCGGCGGTGGGCGACCGCCGCTCGCAGAGCCGCACGCTCATGCCCTCGCGGGCGAGCGCACAGGCCAGGGAGCTGCCGTACAGGCCCGCTCCCACCACGGTCACATCGGTGCCGGCCATTCGGCGTTGACTGTACACTCGCGCCGGCCATGAGACCGGCAGCCGTGATCTTCGATTTCAACGGCACCATTTCCGACGACGAGGGCCTGCTCGCGGAGCTGTTCGAGCGCATCTTCGGCGAGGTCGGGATCGAGGTGCCGGCATCGCTCTACTTCGAGCAGTTCGCCGGCTACGCCGACGACGAGATCTGCCGGCTGGTGCTGGAACGGTTCGGCCGCAGCGGCGAGCCGGGCCTCCTGGAGCACCTGGTCGAGCGCCGCGCACAGCTGTACATGGAGGCGCAGCGGACGCGCTCGACCGTGCACCCGCAGGCGGCGGACTGCGTGCGCCGGATCGCGGCCCGGGTGCCGGTCGCGATCGCCTCCGGCGCCGCCCGCGTCGAGATCGAGGGCGTGCTCGAGTCCAGCGGCCTGCGCGAGCTGTTTCCCGTGCTCGTCTGCCTCGAGGACGCGCAGCGCGGAAAGCCCGATCCGCAGGGCTACCTGATGGCCCGGGACGAGCTGGCCAGTCACGTCGGACGGCCGCTGCCGGCCGACCGGGTGCTGGTCTTCGAGGACTCCGAGCAGGGCCTGCGCGCGGCGCTGGCCGCCGGGATGCCGTGCATCGTGATCGAGGGCACCGCCCCGGCCGAGCGGCTCACCGGAGCAGCGGGTATCGTACGGGCCTTGGATTGGTCTATACCACTGATCAGGGAGCGGTTCGGTGAGGACTGAGGCACGGGCGGTGGTGATCGGCGGCGGGGTCGGCGGCTGTAGCATCCTCTACCACCTCGCCAAGCTGGGCTGGAGCGACGCCGTGCTGGTCGAGCAGTACGGCCTCACACACGGCTCCACCTGGCACTCGGCCGGCCTGGTCGGCCAGCTCCGCTCGACGGTCAGCCTGACCAAGATGATGCAGTACTCGGTGGGCCTGTACGCCGACCTCAAGAACGAGACCGGCAAGGACCCGGGCTGGCACGAGCTGGGAGGCCTGCGGCTGGCGTCGTCGAAGCCCCGCATGGAGGAGCTGCAGCGCCAGGCCGGCTGGGCCAAGAGCTTCGGGCTGCCGGTCGAACTGATCTCGGCGGCCGAGGCGCAGGAGCTGTTCCCGCCGATGAGCACGGACGGCGTGCTGGGCGCGGCCTTCCTGCCGCAGGACGGCTACCTCGATCCCAGCCAGCTGACGTTCGCGCTGGCCGACGGCGCCCGCCTGCTGGGGGCCGACATCGAGCAGCGCACCCGCGTCGAGGCGATCACCCTCAAGGACGGCCGTGTGCACGAGGTGGTCACGGACAAGGGCACGATCCGCACCGACGTCGTGATCAACGCCGGCGGCATGTACGCGCCGCAGATCGCGCGGATGGTGGGCGTCGACGTCCCGATCATCCCCTACGCCCACGAGTTCCTGGTCACCGAGGCCTTCGACCCTCCGTTGCCGGCGCTGCCAACGCTCCGTGATCCCGACAACCTGGTCTACTGGCGCACCGAGGTGGGCGGGCTGATCATGGGCGGCTACGAGCGCGACCCGGCGCCGTGGGCGCTGGACGGCGTCCCCGACGGATTCGAGGCGCAGCTGCTGCCGGAGGACTGGGAGCGGTTCGACGAGCTGCTCGGAAACTCGATCAAGCGCGTGCCGGCGATGGAGCAGGCCGAGGTCAGGAAGCTGTTCAACGGGCCGGAGGCGTTCACGCCCGACGGCGAGTTCATCCTCGGCGAGTCCGACGTGCCCGGGTTCTGGGTAGCGGCCGGCTTCTGCGCGCACGGCCTGGCCGGCGCCGGCGGCATGGGCTGGCAGATGGCTGAGTGGGTCGTGAACGGCGAGCCCAGCCTCGACCTGTGGCACATGGACATCCGCCGCTTCGGCCGCCAGTACCGCAGCCAGGCCTACACGCTGGCTCGTGCGACCGAGGTCTACGCCACCTACTACGACATCAAGTACCCGAACCACGAGCGCCAGGCCGGGCGGCCGCTGCGGCTGTCGCCGGCCTACCAGCGCCTGATCGAGCTGGGCGCGTCGTTCGGCGAGAAGTCGGCCTGGGAGCGGGCCAACTGGTTCGATCCGAACGCCGCTGAGGGCGATCAGGCGCTGCGCCCGCGCGGCTGGGCCGGCGAGAACTGGTCGCCCGCGATCCACGCCGAGGCGATGGCCACGCGCGAGCGGGTCGGCCTGTTCGACGAGAGCTCGTTCGCCAAGTTCGAGGTGCACGGCCCCGGGTCGCCGCAGCTGCTCGACTACCTCTGCGGCAACGACGTGTCGCGCCCGCCCGGGTCGGTCACCTACACCCAGATGCTGAACGCGCGCGGCGGCATCGAGTGCGACTTCACCGTCACCCGGCTGGAGCAGCACCGCTTCCGGATCGTGACCGGCACCGCCTTCGGCAACCACGACATGGCCTGGGTGCGCAAGCACCTGCCGGCCGACGGCAGCGCCCAGGTCAGCGACGTGACGTCGGCGTACGCCTGCTTCGGCATCTGGGGGCCGCGCGCCCGCGAGGTGCTGGCGCCGCTGACCAGGGGCGACCTCTCCAACGAGGCCTTCCGCTACATGACGGCGCAGGAGATCTCGATCGGCTCGGTGCCGTGCCTGGCGGTGCGGGTCACCTACGTCGGCGAGCTGGGCTGGGAGCTGTACTGCCCCAGCGAGTACGGCCAGGCACTGTGGGACTCGCTGTGGGCCGCGGGCCAGGAGCACGGCATCCGCGCCTGCGGCTACCGCGCGATCGACGCCCTGCGGATCGAGAAGGGCTACCGCGTCTGGGGCGCGGACATGACGCCGGAGGAGACGCCCGACCAGGCCGGCCTGTCGTTCGCGGTGAAACCCGACAAGGGCGACTTCAAGGGCCGCGAGGCGCTGCTCGAGTCGCGTACGCGCGAGCCGGGGCCGAGGCTCTGCTGCCTGCTGCTGGCCGACCCGCGGTCGGTATGCCTGGGCTCGGAGCCGGTGCGGATCGGCGATCAGGTGGTGGGGCGCGTCACCACCGGCAGCTACGGCTACGCCGTCGAGCGCTCGATCGCCTACGCCTACCTGCCGGCCGCATCGGCCGAGGCCGGCACCTTTGTCGAGGTCGAGGTGTTCGGCGAGTGGGTGGCGGCCGAGGTCACCGACGAGCCGCTCTGGGATCCTGCAGGCGCCCGCATCCGAGCCTGAGCCGGCACGACAATCGTGTAACAACCGCTCACTCGCGGCCGTGCCGGGTGACCCATCTCGTACGCTTGGATGGTGGAACAACACACGATCCTGCTGGTCGAGGACGACGCCACCATCCGCGAGATGACGCAGCTGTCGCTCGAGCGCGACGGCTTCGTGGTCGCCACCGCCGCCGACGGCCCCGCCGGGCTCGAGGCGTTCCGCGCCGGCAGCCCCGACCTGGTGCTGCTGGACGTGATGCTGCCAGGGCTGGACGGCGTCTCCGTGTGCCGCGCGATCCGCGAATCGAGCGTGGTGCCGGTGGTGATGCTGACGGCCCGCACCGATGCCGTCGACGTGGTGCTGGGCCTGGAGGCGGGCGCCGACGACTACGTCACGAAGCCGTTCGAGCCGTCGGTTCTGGCGGCCCGGCTGCGGGCGGTGCTGCGGCGCGTCACCCGCGCCGCGCCCCAGCAGCCCCTGCGCTTCGGCGACCTCGAGATCGATCCGCTGGGCATGGTGGTGACCCGCGGGGGCGAGGAGCTATCGCTGACCCCGACCGAGTACCGGCTGCTGCTGATGCTGGCCGAGAACGCCGGCGTCGTGCTCGGCCGCGAACGGCTGCTGGAGGAGGTGTGGGGATACGTGTGGGCCGGCGACACGCGCCTGGTCGACATGCACGTGCGGCGGCTGCGCGGCAAGGTCGGGCCCGAGGTGATCGAGACCGTGCGCGGCGCCGGCTACAAGATGGTGCGGCCGTGAGGTCGCTGCGGGTACGGCTGGCGCTGGCATTCGCGCTGGTGGCGGCGCTGGTCGCGACGTTGGTGGGCGTGGCCGTGTACCAGCTGTCGGCGCAGGACCTGCTCGACCGGGCTCGCGCCAAGTCGGTGGCAAACGTCCGCTCCGCGGCCAGGCTGTACCCGCTGACCAAGCCGCTCACCCCCTACCCGGCCCTGCCCGTGAACGACCGCTCCGTGCCGGCGCCGCTGCGTGCGGCCGTGGCCTCGCGCCACGTCGCCACCTACCGCGGCACCTGGAACGGCAAGCCCGTGATCTGGGCCGGGCGGCCGGCCGCGGACGGCACGCCGCTGTTCGTGCGCGCCTCGTTCCAGGCCGAGCAGCAGTCGCTGAACGATCTGCGCACCAAGCTGATCGCCGCGGCGCTGGCGGCGGCGCTGGCCGGCGCGGTGGTGGGCGTGGCGCTGGCGAGCCGCCTGTCACTGCGTCTCAGACGCGCGGCGGCCACGGCCGAGCGCGTGGCCGGCGGTGACCTGGACGCGCGCATCGGCGCCAGCGGGGGTGATGAGGTGGCGGCCATGAGCGACGCGGTCGACCGGATGGCCGAGGCGCTGCAGCAACGGCTGGAGCGCGAGCAGCGGTTCGTGGCCGACGTCGCCCACGACCTGCGCACGCCGCTGACCGGCCTGACCGCCGCCGCCAGCCTGCTCGACGACGACCAGGTGGGCGGCGCTATCAAGGAGCGCGTGTCGCACCTGAGCGGCCTGGTCGAGGACCTGCTCGAGATCGCGCGGCTGGACAGCGGTTCGGCCACGCCCGACCTGCGGTGGGTGGACGTGGGCGCGCTGGCGGCCGACGTGGCGTCGCGGCACCAGGGGACGCGCAGCGGGACGTCGCAGCCGTGCCGCGCGCTGGTCGACCCGCGCCGGCTGGAGCGGGTGCTCGAGAACGTGATCGGGAACGCCGAGCGACACGGCCGTCCGCCGATCGTGGTCGACGTGGGCGAGACGCGGGTGCGTGTCACCGACAGCGGGCCCGGCTTCTCGCCGGAGATGCTCGAGCGGGCCACCGAGCGGTTCTCGTCGGGCGACCCGGCCCGCGGCGGCGGCATCGGGCTGGGCCTGGCGATCGCGGCGGCCCAGGCGCGGGTGCTGGGCGGGCGGCTGGTGCTGGCGAACGTGCCGGCCGGCGGCGCCGCCGTCACCATCGAGCTGCCGGAGATACCGGCGTGAGAGGACTGGCGGCGATCTCGCTGCTGGTCGTGCTGGTCGCCGGATGCGGCAGCCAGTCCGGCCTGCACGTCGAGAACGGCGGGCACACGGTCGTGGTGGTGCCCGCGGGCAGCTCCGGCGGCGGCCATACCACGACCCCCGCGCTGCCGCAGCGGGTGACGGCGCGGATCCGGCTGGGCGGGGTGCCGGCGATCGCATGGGACGGGGCGACCACGATGTGGGCAGCGGTCTGGGCCGGCGGCCCGCACCTGCTGGGTTCCCTGATCGCGGTGGACACGGCGACAGGCACCGCCGCTCCGCCCACCGTGTTGCCGGCCTCGCATACGCCCTACCTGATCGCAGCCACCGCGTCGTCGGTGTACGTGGCCGGCGGCGGCGCGGTGATGCGGATCGATCCGAGCACCGGCAACGTGATCGAGCGCCGCGACCTGGGCGCGAGGCTGCGCGCGCTGCTGGCCGCGCAGGGCCGGCTGTGGGTGACGGCTGACGGCGGCCGGCTGGTGCAGCTCAACCCGGACACGCTGGGCGTGGTCGCGACGCGGCACGTGACCGGACATCCCGACGCGATCACGACCGACGCCGGCGCCGTGCTGGTGACCGACGACCGCGACCGCACGCTGACGCGGATGGACATCGCTAACAGCAAGCTGACCGGCAGCACCAGCATCGGGGCGGACGGCGCCGGGCGGCCGTCGCAGATCACGGTCTACGCCGGGTCGATCTGGGTCTACGAGGGCACCACCGTGCTGCGGGTGGCGACCGGGGCGCTGCAGCTGCTCGACCGCGTGACGGTGCCGGGCGGGGGCGGGTCGCTCGCGGCCGGCACCGGCGGCGTCTGGGTCAGTGGCAACTTCGGCGTGGCCCGCATCGAACCCGCCACCGGGGCGCTCGACACCCCGGTCGCCGTCGGCCAGGCGGGCGCCGCGATCGCGACCACCGGCGATGCGGTGTGGGTGGTGCAGCGGCCGACGGGCACGCTGCTGCGGCTGGTGCCCTAGCCGCGTCTAGCGCATCCGCCGGAAACGGCCGGCGCGGTCGCGTGCCAGCCAGCCCGGGCGCTGCGCGTTCAGCCAGGACACCAGCGACGAGTACGTCACGCAGCGCACCTCCGGGCGGTTGCACACGGCCTCGACGAACCGCGTCAAGGCGTCCACGTAGGCGCCGTGGTTCCAGGTGGCGAAGTGGTTTCCGACGTCGATCGGGGCGCGGTCGCCGTGGTAGTTGGCGCGGAAGTAGCGCATGTAGCTGGCGAAGACGTCGTCGGCCAGGATGCGGGAGCGGCGCCGTGACACGGTCCGCGCGCCGGACTGGTTGACGTAGAAGTTGTAGTCCATCGAGAGCGATCGCCAGGGCGTGCCGACCAGCCTGATCAGTGCCAGGGGGAAGCTCCAGATGCCGTCGCGCCGGCGCGGCCAATCACCCGGCATGTCGGCCTGGCTGGTGTCGTAGGTCATGCCCTGCGACCGCAGCACCGGGTAGAGCCGGCCGAGCCGGCCCTGCAGGCAGGGGGTGCGGCCCCCGCGGATCTCGCTGTCGGGGACGGCCAGGCCGGCGTGGCGCATCAGCTTGTGGAACTGGCCGATCTCGTCCCGCCAGTCGCGCCTGCTCCAGCTGCCGATGTTGCCCGGGTAGGGCTTGCAGAAGTGGCCGTTGTAGTGCGTCCCGATCTCGTGGCCCTCGGCGTAGCCGAGGTCGATCTGCCGCACCAGCGCCCGCACCGCCGCCGCGCTCGGGCTGAAGCCGATGTCGGAGCTGCCGGCCGGGTGGCGGGGCGGGTGGTAGAGCTGCCTGTCCGCCGGGTCGAGCAGGTACACGCCGGACAGGAAGAAGCTGAAGCGGGCGCCGGTGCGGGCGCCGACCGCGCGCCAGTGCCTCCACAGCCTCGGGTCGCCCGAGCCGTCGAAGGAGACCATCACGAACTGGGGCGGGCGCCGGTAGCGCGGGGCCGGCGGTGGCAGCGCCACCGTGGAGGACGCGGGCGCGCTGGTGGCCGGCGACGGGCCCGTGCCGGAGTCACCTGCCCGGGACCCGCTGCACGCCGTCGCCGCCACCAGCAGCACCGCCATCGCCACACACCTCACGGGCCGCACACTAGAGCCGCGCCGTCACACCACCTGCTCGGACGGGTAACAGCTCGGTAACGCCGGGCCTATGCGGCTGCCAGCACGTCGCGCAGCGTGATGATCTGGTCGCGGCGCTGGCCGATGCCCACGATCGCGACCGGCACGCCCACCTCCTGCTCGATGAAGTCGAGGTAGTCGCGCGCGGCGGTCGGCAGCTGGCCGGCGTCGCGCACCTGCGAGATGTCGGTGTTCCATCCCGGCAGGTCGGTGTAGACCGGCTGGGCATGGTGGAAGTCGCTCTGGTGGCCGGGGAAGTCCTCGGTGACCGAGCCGTCGGGCAGCGTGTAGTGCGTGCAGACCGGGATCGACTCGAAGATCGAGAGCACGTCCAGCTTGGTCACGGCCAGCTGGGTGAAGCCGTTCAGCCGGGTGGCGTAGCGCAGCGCCACCAGGTCGAGCCAGCCGCAGCGGCGCTCGCGGCCGGTGACGGTGCCGTACTCGGCGCCCTGCTCGCGGATCCGCTCGCCCCGCTCCGGGTCCGCCTCGCTGGGGAACCCGCCCGCGCCCACCCGCGTCACGTACGCCTTGGCCACACCCAGCACGGCGTCGATGCGGGTCGGCCCGAAGCCGAGCCCGACGCAGGCGCCGGCGGCGATCGGGTTGGAGCTGGTCACGAACGGGTAGGTACCGTGGTCGAGGTCGAGCAGGGTCGCCTGCGCCCCCTCGCACAGCACCACCTTGCCCTCGTCCAGCGCACGGTTCACGATCAGCGACGTGTCGGCGATGAACGGCCGGATCCGCTCCGCGTAGCGCAGCGTGGCCTCGGTCATCACGTCCTTGTCGATCGGGCGCTGGTGGTAGATCTTGCGCAGCAGCACGTTCTTGACCGACAGCGCCGTCTGGATCTTCTGGCGTAGGATCTTCTCGTCGAGCAGGTCCTGCACGCGGATGCCGACCCGCGAGGCCTTGTCGGCGTAGGCAGGGCCGATGCCGCGGCGGGTGGTGCCGATCTGCAGCCGGCCCAGCATCAGCTCGGAGTCGGCATCGATGATGCGGTGCCAGGGCATGATCAGGTGGGCGTTCCCGGAGATGCGGAAGCCGGCCAGGTCGATGCCGCGCTGCTCGAGGCCATCCAGCTCCTCCATCAGCACCTCGGGGTCGATCACGCAGCCGTTGCCGATCACGCACAGGGTGCCCGGCCAGAGGATGCCGCTCGGCACCAGCCGCAGCTTGTAGGTGTCGTCGCCCAGCACCAGCGTGTGCCCGGCGTTGTTGCCACCCTGGTAGCGGGCGACCACGTCGGCCCGCTCGGCCAGCGTGTCGACGATCTTGCCCTTGCCCTCGTCGCCCCACTGGGCGCCTACGACGACGCTACACGGCATAGCGTTCGATCCCTCTCAGGACGGGCCCTGGGCGAGGTTGGCGAAGCGGGTGTAGCGGCCCTGGTAGGCCAGCTGTACGGTGTCCAGCGGGCCGTTGCGGTGCTTGCTCACGATCAGCTCGGCCTCGCCCTTGTGCTCGCTCTCGGGGTCGTAGTAGTCGTCGCGGTAGATGAACATGACCAGGTCGGCGTCCTGCTCGATCGAGCCCGACTCGCGCAGGTCGGACAGCTGCGGCCGCCGGTCCTTGGCACCGCGCTGCTCGACGGCGCGCGACAGCTGCGACAGCGCCAGCACCGGCACCTCGAGGTCGCGCGCGATCAGCTTCAGCTGCCGTGAGATGTGCGAGATCTCGTTCACCCGGTTCTCGAACCGGGCGCCGCCGCTCATCAGCTGCAGGTAGTCGATCACGACCAGCGCCAGGTTCGGGTGGCGCGCCTTCAGCCGCCGGGTCTTGGCCTTGATCTCGAGCGCGGTGATGCCGGCCGTGTCGTCGATGTAGATCGGCGCCTCCTGCAGGTGCGAGCAGGCGGCCGTCAGCTTCGGCCATTCCTCGGGCGCGAGCTTGCCGGTGCGCAGCCGGCTGGAGTCGACCTTGCCCTCCGAGCACATCAGGCGCTGCGTGACCTCGTCGCGCGACATCTCGATCGTGAAGATCGCGACCGGCAGCTGCTCGCGGATGCCCACGTGGGCGGCCACGTTCAGCGCCAGCGACGTCTTGCCCATGCCCGGGCGGGCGGCCAGAATCACCAGGTTGGATGGCTGCAGCCCGGCCGTGATCTTGTCCAGCTTGCGGAACCCGGTGCCGACACCGGTGATCTCGCGGCCCGACTCGTGCAGCTGGCTGATCCGTTCGAAGGAGTCGTTCAGGAGGCCGGCGATCGGGAAGAAGTCGCTGGTGATGCGCTGGTCGGCGATCCCGAACACGACCTGCTCGGCCTGGTCGACCAGCTCCTGCGGCTCGCCCAGCCGCTCGTACCCGAGCTGCGCGATCTGGGTGCCGGCCCGGATCAGGTTGCGGTAGGTGCTGGCGTCGCGCACGATCTCGGCGTAGCGGTGCGCGTTGGCCACGGCCGGCACGGTCGATGCCAGCGTGTGCACGGCGGCCTTGCCGCCCACCTCGTCCAGCTGCCCCTGGTTCTGAAGGGAGTTGATCAGCGTGATCGAGTCGACCGTGCCACCTTCGGCGTAGACCCGCAGGATCGTCTCGTAGATGGTGGCGTGCGACCGCCGGTAGAAGTCCTCCGGCTGCAGCACCTCGGACACGATCGCGATCGCGTTCGCGGAGACGAGCATCGCGCCCAGCACCGACTCCTCGGCATCGAGGTCGTGCGGCGGGACGGTGGGCGCGCGCTGCTGCTGCTGGTCGACGGCCATCAGGCGGGGCGGATCAGTAGTCGTCCGGCTCGGCTTCGAAGGCTTCCACGTTGCCCTCTTCGCCGGCTTCGCCCGGCACCACCATCACCTTGACGGTGGCCTCGACATCGCCCCACACCGCGATCGAGACGCGATAGGAGCCGAGCGCCTTGATCGCGTCGTCCAGCGACACCTTGCGGCGGTCGACCCGGATCTTGCGGGCTTTCCAGATCGCGTCGGCGATGTCGCTGGACGTGACCGAGCCGTACAGCCGGTCCTCGACTCCGGCGCGGGCCTTGATCGTGAGCACGGTGCGGTTGAGGGTATGGGCGATGTCGCGCGCCTGCTCCTCGCTCTGCGCCTCGTGGCGCCTGCGCATCTCCTCCTGGCGCTGCACCTGCGCGACCATGCCGTCACCGGCGGCCAGCGCCAGCTTGCGCGGCTCCAGGAAGTTGCGCATGTAGCCGGCGGCCACGTTCACGACGTCGCCCTTGCGGCCCAGTTTGTCGACGTCCTGCAGCAGGATCGCCTGTGTTCCCTTGTGTGCCATCACGTCCTCGTCGTCACGCGGCCGGGGCCGCGATCATCGTCCCACGCGCCGGCGGATGCCAGCCCGGCGCGTCCAATTTCACCGCTGCTTGCGGGGATCAGTTGACCGCGTAGGGCAGCAGAGCCACCTCACGTGCGCGCTTCACGGCCACCGCCACCTGGCGCTGGTGCCGCCGGCACGCGCCGGTGATGCGTCGCGACCGGATCTTCCCCTTCTCCGACACGTAGCGCCGGAGCTGGTTGTAGTTCTTGTAGTCGATCTCCTCGACCTTGTCCTTGCAGAAGTAGCAGGACTTGCGTCGAGTCGATGCGCCGGCGCCGGCACGCGTCTTGGCCGGGCGCCGCTTGGGCTTTGATGCCATGTACTGCTCCTTCTAGAACGGAATGTCGTCGTCGCCGCCGCTGGGGCCGAAGGCCGCCGGCACCGGGTCGGGCTTGAGTTCGCCGCCGCGCGGCTCGAAGCTGCGGCCCTGGCCGCCACCCTCGCCACCGCCGCCGCCGTCACGCGAGCCCAGGAACTGGACCGTGTCGGCCACGACCTCGACGGCCTGGCGCTTGGAGCCGTCCTGCGACTCCCACTCACGCCACTCGAGCCGGCCGTCGACCGCGATCGCGCGGCCCTTGGACAGGTAGTTGGCGCAGTTCTCGCCCTGCGCGCCCCAGACCTTGATGTCGAAGTAGTTGGGCTTCTCGACCCACTCTCCGCTGGACTGATCCTTGTAGCGCCGGTTCACGGCCAGCCGCAGCTTGCACACCTGGGTGCCGCTGGGCAGGCTGGACAGCTCGGGATCGCTGGTCAGGTTTCCCGTCAGGATGACTCTGTTGATGTTTGCCACGTGTGTTCCTCCAGTGCCTTTCACCACGAACGTGTGTTCGGGTATGATAGGCGGGGTTGCGGACGGCGTCAGGCGCCGGCCTCGACCGGCTCTGGCTCCGTCCCGGGCTGCTCGGCATGGGTCTCGGCGCGGTCGGCCGGCTTGGCCGGCGAGCTGCCGGGAATGCGGTTGGTGGCCATGAAGCGCATCACGCCATCGGTGATGGCGAGCACGCGGGTGGCCTCGTGCAGCACCGGGGCGGGCGCGTCGAACGTGAGCACGTAGTACCACGCTTCGCCCGTGTGCTTGATCTCGTAGGCGAGCTTGCGACGGCCCCACGGCTCGACGCCACCCCAGCTGCCCTTGCCCTTCTCAACGATCTGCTGGACGCGCTCGATCACCTCGCGGTGCCGTTCCTCCGGCACATCGGGCTCGATCAGCAGCATGATCTCGTATGGGTTGATCCTGATCACCTCCTCTGGTCTCGTGCAGCCCCGGCGGGAGATGCGCGACCATCAGGATCAGGGTCGCGCCGCACCGGAGCAGGAAGCTCTCGATTGTCGAGGCGTCAGTATACTTGCGCCCTTCGAACGGGAGGTCCGGTGGGACGAGCACGATGGTTCATCGTAGGAGCAGCCGCAACGGCCGGGGCACTGGTGGCTGCGCCCGGCGCCTACCAGCGGCTGCGCGGCCTGGTGGCGGCCGGCGACCCACCGCTGCTCGAGCCAGGGCCGGCACCGGAGCCGGCCTACCAGCCACCGCCGTCGCCCGCCGCCGCCTTCGCCACCTACGACCCGCCCGAGCCGGAGCCGTCGGTTGCCGACGAGGACACCGCCGAGCTGCGGCTGCGGATCGACGAGACCCGCGACCGCATCCGCCGGCGCGCCAAGGACGGCGTGGAGGCTGACGCGGAGCCGGAGTAGGGCGGCGTTGGACGCACCGAGGCCATAGACTGCGCGCCTTGGGGCGGCAGGGGCCCGGTGGCCCATCCGGTCTTCAAAACCGGCAGGCCGATGTAGCCCATCGGTTGGTAGGTTCGACTCCTGCGCCGCCTCGTTAGGCGGAATCTCGCTCCCAGAGCGGCCTCCCGCGTTTGCGCCCGCATCGCGTGGTTGGAAGGTAGGCCTCACCAAGGCGCACCAAACCCCTGACAGCCGCCCATCGGTGGGGGCCGCTGGGTGGGCCGCTGGGGGTGTACCCGCGCCCCGGCCGACCGACCTCCGAGGCTCGCCCGGCCTCTAAGCCGCCGGGGCCAGGGGCGGTCCCCCGGGATCGGGAGGTGGGGCCGGGGAGGGCCGGGGAGCGGGCCACCCGAGGTCGAGGCCGTCCCCGAACTACCTACCGGGACGCCGGAGACGCGCTACGCCGGCTCGAGGATCAAGCTGATGAACGTGAGGCTCGCATCTCCGGCCCGGCCGGTGACCTCCCAGCACCCAGGCGTGGGGAACGTCACGGCGGTCGACTGGAATCCCGTGCGACCGTAACCGGTCGGAATCCACGCTGATGCCGGCGGCGCACGCGCGTCGAGCCGTCGCCCAGTGACGGTCAGCCGGCCAACCACGCCCCGCCACCAGGGAACCTTGATCTCGATGCTCCCATCGGTGTGCACGTCCTCGGGGCGCGGGCGGAGCGGGTTGGGGTACAGCTCGGTCCAGAGCGCCTCGTTGCCGAGATACCGTGAGCCCGAGGTTGCGGTCTCGTTTGGCGGAAGATCGCCGTCGGCCGTGTGACGCGACACGGCTCCGCCTCGCCGGAGGACCCACGCTACCTGACGCTGGCCGGCGAGGTGGGCGAGGCGCTGGCGCGGCGGGGCATCGGGCTCGTGTACGGCGGCGGCAAGCTCGGGCTGATGGGCGCGCTGGCCGACGGGGCGCTCGCAGTGGGCGGCGAGGTGATCGGGGTGATCCCGGAAGGCATGGTCAAGGCCGAGGTCGCGAACCTCGCCTGCACCGAGCTGCGCGTGGTGCAGACGATGCACGAGCGCAAGCAGGCGTTCACCGACCTCGCCGACGGGTTCCTCACCCTCCCCGGCGGCGTCGGCACGATGGACGAGTTGTGGGAGGCGGTCAGTTGGGCGCAACTCGGCTATCACGCCAAGCCGGTCGGCTTGCTCAATGCGTTCGGGTTCTACGACGGGCTGAT
>Ga0207657_10002233_pt1 | contig 20999 bp, 19 predicted proteins | sample KBSC33metaG_FD_184316 | JGI IMG/M metagenome (GOLD analysis project Ga0207657, IMG submission 184316) | Corn rhizosphere microbial communities from Kellogg Biological Station, Michigan, USA - KBS C3-3 metaG (SPAdes) (version 2) | ecosystem: Host-associated > Plants > Roots > Rhizosphere > Soil ... | reverse complement strand
ATAAGAACAATCGCGTCTGCTCCTTCTGTTGTTTTTATTGCGTCATCACATAAAGAAACGGAACCATTAAAAATATTTTTTGCCTCATGAAGGGATGCGGGATCGTAAGCCTGAACATTTGCACCGCCTTTTATCAACTCATCAATAATAGTGATGGAGGGCGCTTCACGCATATCATCCGTTTTGGGTTTGAATGCAAGCCCCCACACGGAAAAAGTTTTTCCCTTTATATTATTATCATAGTGTTTTAAGATTTTTTTGACCAGCACTTTTTTCTGATCGTCGTTTACATTATCAACAGCGCTCAAAATGCGAAGTTGGTAATTGTTTTGCTCTGCCGTTTTTATAAGTGCCTTTACATCTTTAGGGAAACACGAACCACCATATCCGATACCGGGATAAATGAATTTTGTGCCGATGCGCGGATCTGAGCCAATGCCTTTACGTACTTCATTTACATTGGCACCGACAAGTTCGCACAAATTTGCAATGTCATTCATGAAAGAAATTTTTGTGGCTAACATTGCGTTTGCTGCATACTTCGTCATCTCCGCGGAAGGAATATCCATAAATAAAACAGGATGGCCATTCAATACGAAAGGATCATACAAAGTGTGCAATAAATTTTTAGCACGGTCGCTTTCGATACCTATAACAATTCTATCAGGCTTCAGGAAATCATCCACTGCTGCGCCTTCTTTTAAAAATTCTGGATTGGACGCAACATCAAAATCTATGTTTTCATTGCGTTCTTTTAACGCATTAGCAATCGTTTCTTTCACTTTTGAGGCAGTTCCTACGGGCACTGTGCTTTTTGTAACCACAACAAGATATCCATTCATGTATTTGCCCATTGTATCGGCAACCTGCAACACATATTGAAGGTCTGCACTTCCATCTTCTCCGGGAGGCGTTCCCACAGCAATAAACACAACCTGCGCATCAACAATAGCCTCAGCAAGATTGGTGCAAAAATGCAAACGTCCTTTTTTGTAATTACGTTCTACAAGTTCATCAAGACCGGGTTCATATATGGGCAATATGCCCTTTTTAAGATTTTCGATCTTTTGAACATTTACATCAACACAAATAACTTCTGTTCCTACTTCTGCCAAACATGCGCCAGTTACAAGACCAACATAGCCGGTGCCAACAACAACAATTTTCATATTTCAATTCTGATTTTATTTCTGTTTAAAGTTTACTGAAGTTTCCAATGAGAAAGGTCCACCCTTAACAGCCTTTCTAATTCTGTTATTTCATCTTTAAAAATTTCGAACGCAAACTTACGGTCTTCAGACGTAATTCTGTCCTTGCTTCCTTCTATATACATTGTATCCAGAATATTTTTCTTGAAACTCTTCGGCATTGCCTTTGACAACAACTTCGAAAACTTTTTATTCTTGCCGAGCACAGGCTCAAGAAATTTTATTTTTGATTTTTTATACGTATTCTTTTGTTCTGTGTTTTGAATTTGAAAAGTATTATCAACATTAATAAAAGTAAAAAGTTCCTTCAAAGTTCCATGCAAGTCTTTTTTTAAAGCATCAAGAAAGATAACTTTTATTTGAGAAGGATGAAACTGTGCATAGTAATTTTTGAGATTGTATGCATACATGCTCCCTTCTATGTATGTTCTGAAACCAGCATCATCCCTTCGATTGTTACGTTTTTGATCATCGTACCATTCCTTTGCTCCTTTCTCACCGATGAAGGAATATGCTTTTCGTTGTTTGATATTTTCCTCTAATGCTTTGCAGAATGGAAGAACTTCGGTGCCATTATTTATCCGCATGCTCCAACCAGAGAATGCCCGCTCGACAGGATCACGCAAACAAAAAATAATTTTCATTTCAGGATTAAATTTTTTTATACGCTCAACAACAAACGGAAGTAAAAAATATGTTGGCGTTGCCTCTCCTGCCATCTTTTCATTGGTGATACCTGAGAAATATGTTTGCAGATAAAAATCGATCCTCTTCTCGTAATCGAGACTGAAAAATTTTGTTTGCTTTACAGGTGACATATATATTTCAGGATGCTGCTTCAAATAAAAATTGAGAGAAGTTGAAGCGCATTTGGGAGGTCCGCCTATAAGAAAATTGGGAATGGCTTTTCGCATTATGATTCCAGATATCGGGTGAAATTATTTTGTTTAAGCAATTGTTCTATCTCTGAAAAATTTTCCACTTCATCCTGCCATCTCGCTGCACTAACCTTTTTCAAAACAGGATTCATTTGTATTGGAGTAACATTTAAAAATGTTTGCACATTGTACATCAGATTATCCCAGTCGCTAAAATCTTCATAGTGGATCAGAAGTCTTTGCATACCTTCTGAAAAATTTACAAGGTTTCTATTCACTGCTTCCAACTCATGCATTTGTTCTATCAATTTCTCGCCCGGCACATAAAATTGAATGAAAGGTGATTCAACCGAAACCGTATGTGCTACCCGGTTTTCAGCTTTGCGAAACCGCGACAAAGTTGTTTTGAAAACATTGTTGCGCACAAGCACTATAACTTTTGTGTTTGTTTGTTTCAAATATTCCCAAAGATGCGGCGCTGTTTTTATATGCGTGAACATTAATTTAAATCCTCTTGCCTTCTCCCCTTTTTCATTCGCTGCAAAAAATTTTTTGATATGAGGCATGGAACGAAAACGAATATTGGGATAATTGATAATCTTATTCAAACGCTGCACTGCGTGGTTTTTTGAATTAAAACCCGACGATGCAAAATGCCACTCAGGATGATGTATTTCTTTTGATGCTTGAAACAATTCGCCGGCACAAAAAATTTCGGGATGTTTATCCAGTGTTCGCGCTAACACTGTCGAGCCGCTGCGCTGTGTGGTGAATATGATAAAATTGATCATCGTGTTTACTCAATAGAATTACTATCAGTACAAATGAGTGACACAACAAAGTTTAATAGTAGCAATGTTGCTCATCACAATAATTATTTTTATTTTTTTGTTATCCGCATTTAAAGCTTTTTTCATCGTCCCTTGTGTCACTCACTTCAGCCGCATAACTATCCTCATCTATAATAAAAACAATTCATTGTACTTTGCCGCGCAACTTACCATGCTGTATTCTTTTTTATACATTTCAAGACAATTGTTTTTCATTTTTTGCAATGTTACTTCGTCTGTACAAAAAAAATTTTTTAACGCTTCAAAAAAACTTTCAAAACTCACATCTTTTGAAAGAAAACCAATATCGCTTGTAATCACATCAATCAGACCGCCAACCGGCGTGCATACAGGAATTACGCCGGCACTCATTGCTTCAAGTAATGCAATTGGCAAGCCTTCATACAAAGATGAAAGTACAAATGCATCTGCATTTAAAATATAATCACCAACATTTTTTACTTTACCAATAAAATGAACATTCTCCGGTTTATTTTGCAAAAGTGAATCACATAAAAATTTATTATCGGCAGCACAATCGCCAAGTATCAATGCAATTACGTTCTCGCCTTCATTTTGCAATGTTCGCATACAATCCAGCAGCAACTGCTGATTCTTTTGTTTGCTGATACGTGCAATATTCAGCAATACTTTTGTATGCTCGTCTTTCTTTAATTTATCGATTGTTTCCTTTACTTCTTCAAATTTTTCTGAAGCTTTTACAGGAACAGAACCATTATGTATAAGCCACCTGACCGAATCACCATATTCTTCTGCTGCTGTTTTGTATGTTTCTTCCGAGATGGTGACGGGTATAACGATATTTTTTTTAAAGAAATAATTATTCACCTTGCGCATCAGCCAATGCGGGCTTTCCATTTTTGCAAGATTATGAAACGTGTGAACTTTTTTTATGGATTTATCTTTTAATCTGAGTGCTGCAAATAAATTATAATGTCCCGCATGAAGATGTGTATGCACCACGTTCGGATGTAACTCCTCCAGCAAATTTGTAATCTTCGAAAAAATTTTTGGATCAGGACCATGCTTTTTACCAAGTGAAATAAATTTCACCTTCTCGTTCAGCAGCGACAAAGGCAAGTGGTTTTTGTTGTGATGATATAGAGAAACAAGCGTTACTTCATAGCCCGGATAAGTCGCCAATTCATTGCAAAGCTGAATACAAAATATCTGCGCTCCTCCCCAACCCAATGCAGGCACGATTTCCACAATTTTAAATTTCTCTTTCACATCGATGCAATTTCTGTCAAGTGTTAGATGATGTTATTGTTGCAAACCATTTCTCCGAGAATGTTGTACCAAGCAATTCGTCCAGTTTTTTGGCATCTTCAATAAAATATTGTGCAAGTTGCTCCTTAATCTTTTGAAGATTTTCGTTTGTTTCTTTTTTGCCTGTATTCATTTCAAACATTTTCTTCTTTAGCGTCTTTCGCTTAGAACGTGGCATCCAAAAATCAATAAAATATTTTACAACAATTTTTTTCAGTTTGCTTTGTTTTATCAATTTCTCCTGCAACCATTGATTTTTGATTTCGCCTGTAATATTTCGCGAAGCAAATTCAGGCTTGAACGACTCATCAACTTCTAAAAAAGAAAAAATTTTTTTTACGACAGTTTGCGGTTGTTTTATAAGTTCATCGTAATCTAAAACGAGCAATTGTTCTTTCGGGAAATAATCAAGGCAACCTTTTATTTGCCTGTGATATAAGCCATGCTCAATATAAGTAAAATCATTATTGAGCTTCGAAAATTTGAGATCATTTTGTGGCTTGTATAATAAAGCTTCTTCAATTGATCTTTGTTCTCTCAACATTTTTTTAAAATAGTAATATGCTGAAATCGCTCTGTCAAAAGGATTGCGAAGAATAACGATCAATTTTGCATCCGGACAATTTTCTTTTATCCCGTTAAGCAGTTGAGAATAGAAAATATAATTCACGGCAGATTGCAGCACAACAGGTTCACCGCTGTATTCAACAGGCTCCTCTAATAATTTTTTTTCAATTTCATCTTTGCTTAAAACACCGAAGAGATGCACATCTTTTAGTGATTCGTAACAATATATCTGCGGATGTTGGCTCAGCCAATCATCTAAAGTGGTTGTGCCTGCTTTTTGCACGCCGATAATGAATGCATTAGGATAATGTGGATTTTCCATTCAGATATATAAAGCACATGCAAGTGCAATTATTTTACTCGTTCAACAACAAACCAGGGATTGAGCAAATTCTCTTTGTTGTAAACAACTTCCTGCTTTGTTTCGTAATTATAAACTGTGCATCCCGCAAACTTCGCAACAGCATGCCCTGCTGCTGTATCCCATTCCATTGTAGGTGCAAGCCGCGGATAAACTTGTGCTTTGCCCTCTGCGACCAAACACAGTTTTAAAGAACTTCCCGAGCTTATCAAATTCACTTCACCATGTTGTTTTCTTTTCTCTTCAATGAACGCTTCTGTTTCAGGTGTATTGTGCGAACGGCTTGCCACTACTGTGAACACAGCAGGTTGTTGTGATGCAGGTAAAACAGTTGCAGTTTGAAACACATCATCAATATTATCTGCGGATAAACTTTTACTCACAGTTGTGCAAAAACTTCCCATTCCTTCTGCACCATAATACAAAACGCCCGTTACCGGAACGTACACTACACCAAGCACAGGCTTGCCTTTTTTCACAAGCGCAATGTTTACAGTAAACTCCCCATTCTTTTTTATAAATTCTTTTGTGCCATCAAGCGGATCAACGAGCCAAAAAGTTTCCCAGTTGTTGCGGTCATTATATTCAAGTTCTTTTCCTTCCTCACTCAAAAGCGGAAAGCCTGTTGCTTTCAAAGCTTCTTTTATCACTTCATGCGAATGTTTGTCTGCAATTGTTAATGGGGAATTGTCAGCTTTTGTTTCAACACTGAAATCCTGTTCGTAAACTTCCAAAATTTTTTTGCCCGCTTCTACTGCGGCGAGCACAGAAACATTTAATAGTTCTTTCATGTTTTTGGTTAATTCGTTTTTCAAGTTCGGCAAGATAAATTTTTATATTAATAAAATCTGCACATTAAGGAGCATTTAAAAATAATTCGTTTAAAAAATGTTACGTTGAATATTTTGTGTAAAGAGTTTTTTGAGCCCGGCTTTAGTTCATTGTGGCATCGTCCCTTGCGTCGCACTCCTGTACTGACAAAACAGCTATGAGCTTTGAGCCACGAGCTACGAGCATTATTGGTCACTGCTCATGGCTCGAAGTTTCCTCTCACGTTTGTCGTTTCACGTCTCACGGTTTCTCCCAATTTCTTCTTAAAGCTTTTTTTATACACGTAAATTAAAATTGAAAATTTATTTTTGCCACCCTTCACGAAAATTCAAAATCTTGACTTATGAAATTTACTTATTACGGTCATGCCTGCTTTTCAGTAGAAACAGGCGGCACAACAATTCTGTTCGATCCATTTATTTCGCCCAATCCAATGGCGAAGAATATTGATGTGAACAGCATAAAGGCGGATTATATTTTTGTTTCCCATGGTCATGGTGATCATGTGGCTGATTTGATCGGCATTGCAAAAAGAACAAATGCAAAATGTGTGGCACCGGCGGAAATTTCATACTGGATTGAGCGTGAAGGTGTGAAAAACGTGCATGGAATGAATCATGGAGGTCCGATTAAATTTGATTTCGGAACGGCAAGAGGTGTAAATGCAATTCACTCTTCTTCTTTGCCCGATGGAAGTTATGCAGGAAATCCAATGGGTTTTGTGTTTACAACCGGTGAAAAAAATTTTTATTACAGCGGGGATACGGCATTAACACTCGATATGCAACTTATTCCACATTGGGTAAAACTTGATTTTGCAGTTATGCCAATCGGAGGCAATTTTACGATGGATGTTGCGGATGCTATTCGTGCGGCAGATTTTGTTCAATGCAATAAAGTGATTGGTGTGCATTACAATACATTTCCGCCAATTGTAATTGATACAGAAAAAGCGATGAGGGATTTCGAAGCTGCAAATAAAACTTTGTTATTGCCGAAGATCGGGGAAACGATAGACCTGTAATTTTAATAACTTTATCATATGAATGATAATAATAAAAACAGGAATGTTATTAAAGCTCTGCCCGGTTCAAAACTCGAACAGGTTGTCGCCAGTTTGATACTGCAAAGAGATGAAAATCGCAAACGTGTACAGGAGAAATACAGGAAAAGTAAAAAGCTTCAAAAAAATTGAAAGTCTTTTATAAATTTTCAATTGAAGGAAATGAATACAAATTGATTACCGAATATGGTTCTGCCTATTCGGTTTCTTTTATTTATGCAGGAATGTACTTTGAAGATTTCGGCGAGGTTGCCCGGTACATTTACAGCATAGATATTATTCTTAATGAACAAGGCAATTACTCTGGAACAGATAGGCGTATAGAAAGTACTGTTACTTTTATTGTTTCAGATTTTATCAGTCGTGAAAACAAAAACATCATCCTATACATTTGTGAAATAGCTGACGGCAAAGGAATGGCAAGAGAAAGAAAATTTAGCAGTTGATTTAAAAATTTCAATAAAGGCGAATTTGAAAAAGTAAATACAATGTTGAAAACTCAAAGCATGAATATTGAATTAACTTTTATTCTTTTGCATAATAATCCATATAAGGACAAATTGCTGCCAATGCTAAATGAATTGGCTAAACAGTTAACAGGTAAATAGTTTTGAATTTGATTTTTTTTGCTGAATGTTTGCGTGATTTACAAGGAAGTTTTGTTCAGCATTGTTCAGAACGTACAAGTGAGTGACACAACGGGCGATGAGTAACATTACAAAAGCTGGTAACAAAAAAATTATACTATAAAAATAATGGCAAGAATAATTGGTGTGGCTAATCAGAAAGGAGGTGTAGGCAAAACAACGACAGCGATTAATTTGGCTGCAAGCCTTGCCGTACTTGAATTTAAAACGCTGCTCGTGGATGCAGACCCGCAGGCAAACAGCACGACAGGCGTAGGCTTTGACCTGCACAATGTAACGCATAGCCTGTATGATTGCATGGTGAACAATGTGCCTGCGTATGATGTGATTTTGAAGAGTGAGATTCCTAATCTCGACTTGATTCCTTCGCATATTGATTTAGTGGGTGCCGAAATTGAAATGATCAATTATCCAAACAGGGAACAAGTGCTGAAAGGAATTTTGGAACCGGTGAGAAGTGATTATGATTTTATCGTGATCGATTGTTCGCCTTCACTTGGATTAATTACAGTGAATGCGCTGGCTGCTTCGGATAGTGTGATTGTTCCTGTGCAGTGCGAATTTTTTGCATTGGAAGGTTTAGGAAAATTACTAAACACAATAAAGATCGTTCAAAGCCGTTTGAATCCACGGCTTGAAATTGAAGGCATTTTAATGACAATGTATGATGGTCGTCTTCGTTTATGCAACCAGGTGGTGAGTGAAGTGCGGCGCCATTTTGACGAAATGGTGTTTACAACGATCATTCATCGCAACACACGTTTAAGCGAAGCGCCAAGTTTTGGCAAACCTGTTATTTTATATGATTCAGACAGCAAAGGTTCTGTGAATTATCTCAATCTTGCAAAAGAAGTGTTGCAGAAAAATGATCTTACAAAAATGAAACAGCAAGAAAGAATTCTCGAATGATTTTGAAAAGTACAATTGGGAAATTTTGGAATTGCAATTCCAAAATTTCGAAATTCCAAAATCTCAAAATTTAAATAATGGTGACTCCAAAAAATAGTAATAAAGAAGCGATAGGCAAAGGAATACGTTCCTTGTTGCAGAATATTGATGCAGATCTTAAAACAACTTCAGGTTCTTTAAAGAGCAATGTGGTTGATGCTGTAACATCTGTAACACGCATTCCGCTTGATCAAATTCAAACCAATCCGAAAAATCCTCGTCATGATTATGATGAAACATCCTTGAATGAACTTGCTGCCTCTATCAAACTGCATGACATCATTCAGCCTTTAACTGTTTCAAAAACTGCTTCAGGAAAATATCAATTAATTGCAGGTGAACGCCGTTATCGTGCTGCAAAAATTGCAGGATTGAAAGATGTGCCTGCATACATTCGTCATGCAAACGATGTGGAACTACTTGAGCTTGCATTGCTCGAAAACTTACAACGCGAAGATCTGAACGCAATTGAAATCGGTCTCAGCTACAAACGCATGATGGATGAATTGCATTACACACAGGAGCAGGTTTCAGAGCGCATGGGCAAAGAAAGAAGTACTGTCACAAACTACATACGTTTATTAAAACTTCCCCCTGATATTCAACTTGCAGTACGCACCGGCACCATAAGCATGGGTCATGCAAGGGCACTCATCAATATTGATACCGTTGACAAGCAATTGTATGTCTTCAACGAAATAAAAGAAAAACAACTGAGTGTGCGGCAAACAGAAGAACTGGTGCGCAAATTGTATAAATCAACAAATGGCACTGCTGTTAAATCTTCTTCAAAATCAGACTTGTCCCCCACTTATAAAAGAATTGAAGATAATTTAGCATCGCATTTCGGCACCAAAGTAAAATTGAGTCATCACAACAAAGGCTATGGAAGCATCACGTTGGAATATTATTCTTTGGAAGAGCTGAATAAGATACTGGACCAAATGAACATTCAGGTAAGCTAATGCGTGGTATAAAAATCGTAATACTATTTGTTTATACTTTTATCGCCTTCAATTTAAACGCACAGAACAACAAGCAACAACTTGCAAACTCCACTCTTATTGATACTTCCATAAAAGTTAAAGCGGACACAACTATTCCAAAAGACATGACTGCAAAAGACACGATTGTCAAAAAGAAACATGACCCGGCAAAAGCAACGCGTCGCTCTGCGATCATTCCCGGTTGGGGCCAGGCATACAATCATCAGTATTGGAAAATTCCGATTGTGTACGGAGTGCTTGCCGTTCCCGCTTCAACATTTATTTACAATAACAAGTGGTACAAAAAGACAAAAGATGCTTATGAAATTGTGGTGAATGAAGAAACAGACAGGTACGATGAAATTGATCCGAAATTAATTGATCCGGCAACAGGAATGCCTTTATCCGCACAGGACCTTCAATATTATCGCAATACTTTCAGAAGGGATCGCGATTATTCTATTCTCTTTTTTCTTATCGCATGGGGAGTAAATGTTGTAGATGCCACTGTTTTCGGGCATTTAAAGGATTTTGATGTAAGCGATGACCTTAGCATGCATCTTCAGCCTGATTATAATCCTGTTACCAAACAACCAGGCATTGGTCTTGCTTTCAACATCAAAAAGCAAACGAAAAAAACTTTACCCGCATTTTAGTTTTATTAAATATATATCACTCGCTATAGTTTTTTATTTTATTTTTTTGTAACGAGCTACAGTAACATCATTCAACTTTCGTTGCGTCGCACACTTGAACAGAAGGAATTTAAATCAACAGCTACGAAGACTCAAAGGTACTTTCCGCATATTTCTATATTTTTAAAAGATGAATGAAAATAATTTTCTGTAATAATTCTTACAATCAACTATGCGTTTACAAAATAAAGTGATCATTGTTACGGGAAGCACAACGGGCATTGGTAAAGCCATTGCCATGAAATGCGTAGAAGAAGGTGCTTGTGTAGTAATACACGGATTAGAAAAAGATTGGGGTGAAGCACTTGTTGCAGAGATCGGAAATGATAAGGCCGTACTGCATATTGAAGATATCACCGCAGAAAGTGTTGCACAAAGGCTTGTTGATGTAGCAATAAAAAATTTTGGTAAGCTTGATGCAATAGTGAACAATGCGGCCTGGGTTGTATCATCAAATATAGAAACAACAGACGCTGCATTTCTTCGTAAAGTGATTGAAATAAATACAATTGCTCCTTTCTTATTGATCAAAACAGCATTGCCTCATTTGCATAAAACCAATGGAAGCATTTTAAATATTGGTTCGGTAAATGCCTACTGCGGTGAACCAAACCTTTTAGCTTACAGCATTTCAAAAGGTGCGCTTATGACAATGACAAGAAATTTGGGTGATACTTTATTCAGAGAATATGGAGTAAGAGTGAATCAAATTAATCCCGGCTGGGTGCTTACTGAAACAGAAATAAAACGAAAGAGGGAACAAGGTTTGCCCGAAGATTGGTATAAAAATTTAAATGATGTTATTGCGCCTGCAGGAAGAATTTTATTGCCTTCTGAAATTGCTGCAGCGGCAATTTATTGGCTGAGTGATGAAAGCAGTTCTGTAAGCGGGCAAGTTGTAGATATTGATCAACATCCTTTTCTTGGACGTAATCCTCCAAAAGATCCTTCAACAATTTATAGGAAATAAATTTTATTGTCAGCTTGCTTTCTTTACACTTGAAGAACCGCTGCTGTTCATATTTTTTATTACACCATTTCCTTTGTAACGAACATCACTGCCGCCGCTTGCACTCACATTCATTTCTTTGTTTGTCGTTATATAAACATCGCTGCCACCATTTGCTTCAACATTACAGATATCAGCTACAAGGTCGTACCCATGAAAATCACTCCCACCGCTTGCTTCAACCGATAATGTGTTTGCCTTGCCCGAAACATAAACATCCGAACCACCGCTTGCTTCCATTTTTAAAGCGCTGCTGTTAATTTTTCCACGAAAATCTGAGCCGCCCGAAAGTCTTACTTCAAGATTGTTTGCATTAATTCCATCTTCCGCATATACATCGGAACCGCCTGATGCATGAAGCGCATCCAATGTTTTAAACGAAACATACGCTTTCATTTTTTTATTTCCCCAATTGAAACCTGCTCCGTGCTCAAAATAAATTTTCAATACTCCGTTTTCTACTTTTGTGATGATCTTATTCCTTACATCTTCACTTGTCGCACTCACTGCAACTGCTTCGTTGCCTTGCGTTAAATAAAGATCAATACCGCTTGAAATTTCAACTGCATGGAAAGATGCAACATTACGTTTTGCCGCATTTGGATCGTTAATAGTTTTTTGTGCTATAGCTGAGGAGCAGATAATGATTGCAGTTAATAGCAAGGTATATTTTTTCATAAAAGAATTTTGCAGTTAGACGAACGATAAAATAAAATGTTACAGGCACAAAAATTTTATTTCGTAAAACAAATACTCCTCTCCTGCTCTCTAAAGTGTACAGCAGCCTGACTCGTAAAACTTTCTCTATTTTAAATTGTATCATAGTTTTGTTCTATGGCTACCAACCAAAAAAGAAAGAAAAAATTTTTGCTGATACTTATTCTCGGATTACTCTCTGCTATTGGCCCTTTTTCCATTGACATGTATTTACCCGGCTTTCCAAACATCGCGGCAGATCTTCACACAACTGTTGCAAATGTTTCATACTCGCTGTCAAGTTTTTTTATAGGCATCTCTGCAGGACAATTGTTGTACGGACCCTTGCTTGACCGCTTTGGACGAAAAAAACCGTTGTACTCAGGACTTGCAGTTTATTTTATCGCTTCTTTGATGTGTGCATTTGTTGCATCAGTGAATTCGTTGATACTACTTCGTTTCTTACAAGCAATAGGAGCATGCGGAGGAATGGTTGCGGCAAGAGCGATGGTTCGTGATCTTTTCCCTGTTGATGAAATTGCGAAAGTCTTTTCAACATTAATGCTTGTGATTGGTGTATCACCTATTATTGCTCCAACTGTAGGCGGTTACATCACTGCATCTATCGGTTGGCATTATGTGTTTATTGCGCTCACTGCAATGGATGCAATTATTTTAGCGCTCGTATTTTTCTTATTACCGGAAACCAAACACGCTGATACATCTGTTTCCTTAAAAGCAAAACCGATTATAAAGAATTTTATTAACGTAATAAGAGAACCACAATTTTTTACATACGCATTCACCGGTGCTATCGCATCTGCGGGTTTGTATGCATATATTGCCGGTTCGCCCGCGGTGTTCATGGAACTTTTTAAAGTATCTGAAAAACAATACGGATGGATATTTGCGTTTAATGCTTTCGGTCTCGTTGCTGCAAGCCAGTTGAACACATTATTATTACGCACAAGAAAAAGCGAGCACATTATTCGCATCGCACTTATTTGTCAAACAATAAGTACAGTTAGCTTTTTTATGGCTGCCATATTTGGTTTATTAAATGTAGTAACCACCATCGCTTTCATTTTTGTTTTTTTATGTTGCCAGGGTTTTATTTTTCCAAATTCAAGTGCACTTTCACTTGCTCCATTCTCACGAAATGCAGGCAGTGCTTCGGCTTTAATGGGCGCCATTCAAATGAGCATAGGCACGCTCAGTTCTGCTATCGTAAGTTTTCTTGCCAACGATACAACTCTTCCAATGACAGGTGTTATGGCTGCATGTACTGTATGCAGTTTAAGTATTTTGTCGGTTGGCAGAAGATTAATTCGCTATCGTGCAAGTCTTGAAAACGTAGAAGAAGAAGCCGCAGAAATGATAAGTACTTTCTGATAAAATTTTGTATAAAATAATTTTGTATTTAGCTGCATTACTACTATTGAGCTTCGTTGTGTCACTCACTTCAACGCTTTGTTCGCTGGTCAGCACTTTAACGTCATCCCTATGAACTCAACAAGAGTATTTCAATGAAACTTCATCAATGATTTATTTCACTTCATTGTTCAATAAAAGGAGAAGCCGGCAGGCATTCACGATAAAGAAGCTTCAGATACCATGTTTTTGATAAAACAAAAAATTGTTTAGTTATTCATGTTATTTGTTCTTCTTCTTTTATTAAAACCAAAAACAAGATAAAATATAAGACCAACAACAGGAGCAAAGAAAATAACGATTGCCCAAAAAATCTTTTCGGGTATCGTAATATCTTTTCGTCGTGAAAGCGAAACGAGGCATACAACAAAAATGATAAACCAAATGATAATGACCACAAATAGAGCATTCATTAGAACAGAATCAAGTAACATAACTTTTTTAAATTAAATCTTCCATTCTTATGCCACAAAACTTTACTTCTTAAATTATTCACTTCTATAAAAGAAGCTTCTTTACAGGGTTGACATAAGAGATTCTGTAGGAATTTGGAATATAATTTGGTTTATATAACTATTCTTTTACAATAAAAGGAATAAGTTATGCATTTATATTATTCTAATTTCGTTGTATGAAACCGTATCGCCTGTTACGAAACAACAAAGAAAGCGGGCCGTATTCCGCGGAAGAGCTTATACGGATGGGGTTAAAAGCTTATGATCTTGTCTGGGAAGATGGCAAAAGCGCATCATGGCGCTACCCATGCGAGATTTCAGCATTGAAACCTTATGCTCCCGAAGTTGAGGAACAACCCTTTGATCGTTTTTATAAAAAACCTTCTTCAGTAGAAACTCAGAAGAAAGAAATTCCTTCATCCGCGGATATCAATGCAATTCCCGACGTGTCTGTAAAGCCGCAAAAACCAAGAATAAGAATAAAGGCTGATAGCAGAATCATCGAGGTTACTCCACCATTGCCGAAGTTGAAAAAAGAAAATGCTCCTCAAAGAGAAGTTCCAACGCCAATACAAAAAGAAGCACCGGCAAAACCGGCAAAAGAAATAATAAGACCTTCAATTTCTCCCGCACAAAACAATCCGGATTGGAAAGACATGTGGCTGAACTGGGAGGAAGAAAAGAAAGCTGTTAAGGCTGCTAAACATATCAATGTTCAATCTACACTTAACAGCATTAACAGGGTTCAATCAACTGTTAATGATAATGAACTTGAAACGAAATTTTCTCAATCACTTGACGATATAAAAGAACGATATGTTGAAACTGTTTTAAAACAGAAAAAAAATTCAAACAGGAAATCAGGAAGTTTTGTAACGGTGGTTGTATTGGTAATTGCAATTTTAGGAATGGGTGTTTATATGGGTTTGAAATGGGGCGGACCTGGTCCTTCAGTCGAAGAAAAAATTGTAACTCCGAAATCTCAGCAAGTGAGTGAACCAACTGCTCAAAAGGAGGAAAACAACAGTGAATTAAATAATAATAATGATGAACTAAAGCAGGTTAACGAAAAAGAAGACCAGCCAACAGTTTCAACTGTAAAAAATTCAAATTCGAATGAAGCCGCGCATATTACTCAGGCAAAAAAGAATTTCACTTCTGCTCATGCAAAACCACTGAATAAAAAAACGCAGCAACAAAAAAATATTTCTGACAGTTATACTTATCAGTCAACGGCTCCTATCAACAAACCGGTCAACAACGGAGTAGTGCAAAATAACGCAAGCGGTTCCCTTAATGTTAACAGTGACGTGCAAGCAACGGCAATCGCAAAATATAAAAAATCAGCGCCAAAAATTGCAGATTATATAAATGTTGATGCCCTTACTCCTTATTCAAACAGCGCCGTTGGAGTGAAATTAAAAATTCAAAACGTTAGTGACATTCCTGTTGATCTTGTAATGATGGATCTTCAATACTATGATGTAAATGGAAGATTTGAAAAGGGTGAAACAATCTATGTAAGAAATATCGGTGCAGGCTCGTCTGTTACCATAGCAGCACCTGATTATGATAAAGCATCAAAGGTGAATTATAAAGTATCAATGGTTAGCTCTGAGAGAAATAACCTTTACCTCATAGCTGATTAATTCAATTGTTATATCGCTTACTCATATTAACTTCGCTGAAACCTTGATTCAGCGAGGTTTTTTATTTTATACAAAGGAAACAATTGGTCGAGTTTAAGGTTATTGAGAAATGCTTTCTTAAGCACGGTATTGAATTTGTTGATAAAGTTGAACACACAAGTAAAGATTGTAAAACAAGTTCGGTTCAAAAAGTTCACTTGTTAAATTGAAAACAGAACGATGAACGTAATGCGACGCAACAGACGATGCCACAAGCAAAAAAGCCGGTATCCAAAAAATAAATACAATTAAATCACACTATAAAATTATCCTGCTGCGCTTTAAAATTTTATAATGAGCAACCTGAAACATATTGTATTATTTGGTGCAGGAAAATCTGCCACTGTTCTTATTGAATACCTGAAAGAAATTGCAACTGAAAATATATGGCAGGTGATTGTTGCAGACAACAATCTTGAAACAGCGCAAGCTAAAGTGGGTGAGCACGCATTGGTAAAAGCGGTTTCTATGAACATTGAAAACGCTGACGAGCGAAAAGAATTGATTGAGCAGGCTGATGTGGTAATTTCTTTAATGCCTCCGCATCTGCACTATTTGCTGGCACTTGATTGTCTTGAATTGAATAAGCATTTGCTGACTGCATCTTACGTTGATGAACAAATAAAAAGTTTGCAACCAGAAATTGAAAAACGCAACTTACTTTTTCTGTGCGAAATGGGACTCGATCCCGGTATTGATCACATGAGTGCAATGCAATTATTTCATCGCATAAAGGAAGAAGGCGGAACTATTACTTCTTTTAAATCTCATTGCGGAGGTCTTGTTGCGCCGGAAAGCGATGACAATCCCTGGCATTATAAAATAAGCTGGAACCCGCGCAACATTGTTATGGCAGGCAAATCCGGCGCTGTATATAAAGAGAACGGGAAAGAAGTTCACTTGCCTTATGAAAATTTATTTAATGCTGAACGAATAGTTTCGCTGCCTGGCGGAGAAGTGTATGCATATTATCCCAACAGAGATTCATTGCATTATATTGACCTGTATGATCTGCATCATATAAATACATTTGTAAGAACAACTTTGCGGCACCCTGAATTTTGTTTTGGATGGAAAAATATTGTTGACCTGAAATTGACCGAAGAACAAAAAGTTTACCAAACAGACGGATTATCGTTTGCAAATTTTTTTCGTCAGCATTTTGAAAAGCATGGTTTTGGTGAATGGTTAAACAACATGCTTTCAACACGTCTTGCCTACGCAACTGAAATGATGCAGAAATTAATGCAGTTAATAGAAGCAGAGCAGGAGGCTGCAAATGAAGGTGTCGAAACGGATGAAGAGATTATGATGATTGATGAGAAGGGCGATCTTACAACTATTGATGTGGAAGAAGTGAAAGATAAAGCTGCCGAATCGGTTGCATACAAAATGCATGAAGCAAACGTTAGCATGAAACAATTGTTTTATCTCGGGCTTGATGATGAAACGCTTATCAATAACGGATTGTGCAGTGCTGCAGAGGTGTTGCAAATTATTCTTGAAAAAAAGTTGGCACTGCTGCCGAAGGATAAAGATATGATAGTAATGATGCATGAAATAAATTATGAAGTGAAAGGAAAGAAATCAAAAATCAAAAGTACGTTGGTTGTAAAGGGAACGGACAATCTTCACACCGCGATGGCTAAAACAGTCGGCTTGCCGCTTGGAATTGCTGCAAAACTTATCCTTGAAGAAAAGATAAAAGAAACAGGTTTACATATTCCAGTAAAGCCTGCAATCTATGAGCCTGTATTGAAGGAATTAGAAAAGCAAGGAATTGTTTTTCATGAGCAAGAGCAATGAGTTGAAGAATGTCTTGAATTGATTTGCTTTGCGTCTTTTGCGATACTCTGCGTTCTTTGCGTCGCTTTATTCGGACGCAAAGGCCGCTAAGAAGATGCAAAGAACGCAAAGTTGTAATGAATGAAACATCGGTGCTGGATATAAACAGACGATTTTGCACTTTCAATAACTGCTCATGGAAAAATTTCACATCATTCTTGCCAATGCTGTTGATAAGTTGAGAAAGGAGCCATCAGGTGAATTTACCATGTTGATGAAACATGGAACGATGAGTATTGAATATTATGCACCAAAAAAAATTGACAGGCAAACACCCCATAAGCAAGATGAAATTTATGTTATTGCAAGCGGTTCAGGAACATTTTTCGGTGATGGAGAAAGAGTAAAATTCAATACAGGCGATGTTTTGTTTGTACCTGCGGGAATAGAACATCGCTTTGAAAATTTTACCAGCGATTTTGCAACCTGGGTGATCTTTTACGGAAAAGAAGGCGGAGAGAAAAATCAATAAGAATTAGCAACAACCTTAAACCTTAATCCAACCCCTTCAACCGTTTCTGCAACTCTTTCACACCTTCTGTAGCGGGCATTTCAATAGCAGTAAGATTATACAGTGAGGATGTGTAAGGAACTTTTTTATCTACAATAAATTTCGGAATCTGCCATGGCGCAAAATTTACCAACCCCGCTGCCGGATACACAACCAACGATGTTCCTACAACTACAAAAATTTCTGCAGTACGTGTGATTTTCATTGCTTCTTCAATCATCGGTACTGGTTCTTCAAACCAAACAATATGCGGACGAAGCTGAAAACCTTTTTCGGATTTATCACCCCAATTTATATCGTCTCTTATTTCATAAACGAGTTCTTCGTTTCTTTCACAACGCATTTTAAAAATCTCGCCATGTAAGTGCAAAACTTTCTTCGAACCAGCACGCTCATGAAGGTCATCAATATTTTGGGTTATGATGTGTACATCAAAATCATCCTGCAATTCTGCAAGCCCTGTGTGCGCTGCATTTGGCTGTGCTTTCGCAACCTCTCTCCTTCTATAATTATAAAATTCCAAAACAAGCTGAGGGTTCTTTTCCCATGCACGTGGCGTAGCAACATCTTCAATATCGTAACCTTCCCATAAACCATCACTATCGCGAAAAGTTTTCAAACCACTTTCTGCACTTATACCTGCACCTGTAAGCACAACGAGTTTCTTTTTTGACATGGGAAATTTTGAAATTTGAGATCATAATTTAAATAAGTAATCATTCATTCATTGTAATCATTCAAATCATTAATTAATCACCTGTTCATCTCTCCCAACTCCATAATCACATTCCATTCATCTTCTGTAACAGGCTGCACGCTTAGTCTTCCAAGTCTTACAAGCGCCATCTCTTTTAGTCGTTTGTCTGCTTTTACCTGTTCAAGGCTAACAGGTTTTTTTATGCGCTTGTATGGTTTAAGATCTACAACAACCCAAGCGTCTTCATCTGTTGTTGGATCTTGATAAGCTTCCTTTGCAACTTTTGCGATGCCCACAATTTCAAGACCTTCATTGCTGTGATAAAATAAAACCTGGTCACCTTTTTTCATTGCTTTTAAATGATTGCGTGCCGCATAATTTCTAACGCCGTCCCAGAAAGTTTGCTTGTCTTTTTCAAGCTGTTCGTAACTGTATTTAAAAGGTTCTGATTTTACTAACCAATAAGCCATAAGTAATTGTTTTGAAGTTGTGTTTTTTATTGTTGCATAAAGATAGAATGCAATAACATTAAATTAAAGAGCTTTCAGTCGTTTAATTTCTTCTTTTATCTCTTCAATTACTTCCTTGTTATAAATTTCTTTTCTTTCACCCACTTTTATCGAATAGATATAAAACACTTTTCCTCCAAACACTTCGGTAAACTGTTTATGCGTTTCTTCCTGAATCATTTTTTCTTTAAAAATTTCGGGCAGTTGAATTGTGCCGCCATTAAATGTCACAGGTTTTATTTGAAGACCGATAAATTTATCTTTAATCTTAATAAAGAAATCAACATTAAACAATCGGTCCCATTCATCCGGAGCAGGTTCAATTTTTGCGTTTAATTCTTTTTGAAGTAAACCATACACCGTGTTTATTTCAGTTTGATATCCATCATAAGTCCTGTCAATAACAAGTTGCATGATATAATCAATACAGTCTTGTTCTGTTACTTCTGCGATCTCTGCTTGAATCACTTCAGTAATTTTTGTATAAAGTTTTTTTCCTAAAGATTCAATATGATCTTTTGATCTGACATTTGAGAAATAATATTCTCTCCACTCGTTAAGATTTTTTGGTGAGCATTTTCTTATTGATTCAGAAGTAGGACCAACGTTTCTTTTGAAGTTGAGTTGAAAGCGATTCATTACGCTATTCAGAATCCATTCTTTTGCCATTTGCTTCGTTGAACAGAGTTGAAAATTTGTTTCTGTATTTATAATTTATTGAATCGTCAAGTTGAACAAGACGATTTTTTATTAAATGAGCGTTGATAAAAGTTTTATTTTCCAAATACAAGTAACAAAGCAAATTATTTTGTTTATCATATTTCTGTTCATCAAATTTTATAAAAACCTTATTTCCTTTGATTTTCTCTTTTAAAAAATCTACTGCTTTGCCGTTAATGAAAGGATCTTCTTTTATTCCGATCAACTTTACAACAAGGTCATTACTTAATCTAATTTTTTCCGGGCTTATAATTTCTTTTACTGAATAAAGTTCTTCTCTTTCGGTAGAACTATCTTTATCAATCTTAGATCCGAATTGCAATTTTTTAGGATCAATTTTCTTATCTAATGCGTGAGGATCCTTAAAAATGTAAGGAAGCTTCTTAATCTCATCTTCAAAATCAACTACCGCTTCCTGCTTTATAAACTCATAAGAAGTTTCAAGAATGTCTGTTTGATTCGCTCCTAATTTTTGTTTTATAATTGGAAAAAATTCGGCATTAATTTCAAATCCTATTGAACTACGGGAAAGATTTTTTGCAGCAAGATTAGTTGTTCCACTGCCTGCAAAAGGGTCAAGAACAGTGTCACCGACGAAAGAAAACATCTTTATTAATCGTCGTGGTAATTCTTCAGGGAACATGGCGATATGATTATCTTGTTTTACTCCTGCAAAATTCCAATGACCAACGAAAAATGAATTCCATTCTTCAGCAGTCATTTTTGAAAGCTCTTTATTTTCCTTCGAAGGTTTTGGTGCGTCTCCAAGTTTTTTAAAAATGAGAATAAACTCATAATCCAATTTTAGAATTCCATTCCGCGGATATGGATACGAACCCATTTGCACTCCACCTCCCGTCGTATTTGATGTAGTTACTTTTTGCCAAATAATTGCTCCCATATAATCGAATCCTGCATTCTCACAAAACTTGATAATCTCTTCTCTGATAGGAATTACTTTATACCGTCCATAATAAACTGAACGTGCAAACTGATCTCCAATGTTTACGCAAAGTCTGCAACCCGGATATAAAACTCTGTAACATTCTTTCCAAACAAGATTCAGATTATTAATGTAACTCTCATAGCTTTCATGATAACCTATTTGATTAGCGGAACCATAATCTTTAAGTT
>Ga0207657_10002231_pt1 | contig 21007 bp, 18 predicted proteins | sample KBSC33metaG_FD_184316 | JGI IMG/M metagenome (GOLD analysis project Ga0207657, IMG submission 184316) | Corn rhizosphere microbial communities from Kellogg Biological Station, Michigan, USA - KBS C3-3 metaG (SPAdes) (version 2) | ecosystem: Host-associated > Plants > Roots > Rhizosphere > Soil ... | reverse complement strand
AGGATCGAGGCTGCGGTCCGCGCCGGACATCTGCCCGCGCAGGACACTGCGCTGGCGGCGTCCGCGCTGCTTGGGGCGTTGCATGAATCGCTGGTCGGGCCATTGGCGCCGGACCATATGGACGATCCCGTAAAACTGCGCGACGCCGTTCAAACCGTGACGCTGCTGGCGTTGCGCGCCGTCGGCGTGATGGACGCCCGCGCCCGCGGCCTCGTGGTGCAGGCGGTGCTGCCGGCGAAAACGCTGGTCGGAGCGTAAGAAAATCCCAACTCGGCATGGCTTCGACGCAACGAAGCGCCATGTAACGCGTTGCGCCCGATCTTCGGCGTAACAGACGATGGAGTCACACATGCCAACGACATCAGGATCGGCCAAATGGCAGGGCGGCATCAAGGACGGCAAGGGCGCGATCTCGACCAAAAGCGGCGCGCTGAAGGATTATCCTTACGGCTTCGCCAGCCGCTTCGAGGGCAAGCCGGGCTCGAACCCGGAGGAGCTGATCGGAGCAGCCCACGCCGCCTGTTTCACCATGGCGCTGTCGCTGATCCTCGGCGAAGCCAAGCTCGTCGCCGAGCAAATGGAGACCAAGGCCGACGTCACGCTTGAAAAGCAGGGCGATGGCTTTGCCATCACCTCCGTGCATCTCGCGTTGAATGCGAAAATCCCCGGGGCCGACAAGGCCAAATTCGCGGAACTGGCGGACAAGGCGAAGGCCGGCTGCCCGGTATCGAAGCTGTTCAATGCCAGGATCACGCTGGATGCGACGCTGCTGAGCTGAGTGGCGTTTAGATTGTCGTCGTTCCGGGGCGCGCGTAAGGGCGAACCCGGAATCTCGTGCCGCAACTTCTGGATTCCGGGTACGGACGCGCGAGGCGCGCGTACGCCCCGGAATGACGCCGGACCGGCAAAGCGCCGCTTACATATCCGCGTCGCCGTCCGGGCCGACAGAGGCGATGCGCAGCATGTTGGTGGTGCCGGGAGCGCGGAGCGGCACGCCGGCGACAATGATGACGCGCTGGCCGGCCCTGGCAAAACCGTCGCGAAAGGCGATTGAGCCGGCGCGGCTGACCATGTCGTCCAGATCCTTGGCGTCTTCCGCGACCACGCAATGCACGCCCCAGACCGCCGATAGCTTGCGCCCTGTAGCGAGGTTCGGCGTGATCGCCACCACCGGCGGTTTTGGCCGCTCGCGTGCGACCCGCAGCGCGGTCGATCCTGAACTGGTCCAGCAAATGATCGCGGACAGATCGAGGGTCTCGGCAATTTGCCGTGCGGCGTCGGCAATGGCGTCGCCGACGGTCGGCTCCGGTTCCGCCCGCTGCGCGTTGAGCACGCCGCGATAGGTCGGATCGCGCTCCACTTCCTCGCCGATGCGATTCATGGTCGAAACCGCTTCGACCGGATACTTGCCGGCAGCCGATTCTGCCGACAGCATGATGGCGTCGGCGCCCTCATAGACAGCGGTGGCAACGTCGGAGACCTCGGCGCGCGTCGGCACCGGGCTTTGGATCATCGATTCCAGCATCTGGGTGGCGATCACGACCGGCTTGCCGGCGCGACGCGCCAGCCGCGTCATCTGCTTCTGCAGGCTTGGCACCCGCTCTAGCGGCAACTCGACCCCGAGATCGCCGCGCGCCACCATCAAGGCGTCGGACGCCTCCAGGATCTCGGGGAGCCGGTCGATCGCCTGCGGCTTTTCGATCTTGGCCATGACAGCGGCGCGGCCTCGGATTATTTTCTTGGCTTCGTTGACGTCCTCGGCGCGCTGCACGAACGACAGCGCGACCCAGTCGATTCCGGTCACCAGGGCGGCTTCGAGGTCGGCGCGGTCCTTTGGCGTCATCGCCGATACCGGCAGATCGGTGTCGGGCAGGCTGACTCCCTTGCGGTCCGACATCCTGCCGCCGATCACGACGCGGGTGACGGCGCGCTCCGGCGAGGTTTCCTCGGCGATCAGCCGCACCTTGCCGTCGTCGAGCAATAGCGCATGACCCGGCCGCAGCGCTGCCAGAATTTCCGGGTGCGGAAGCTGGACGCGGGTATTGCCGCCGGGAGCCTTGTCGGAATCGAGGACAAAGCTTTCGCCGTTGTTGAGCTGGATCGAGCCTTCGGCGAAAGACCCCAGCCGAAGCTTCGGGCCCTGAAGATCGACCAGAATGCCGATCGGCCGCCCGTAGCTACTCTCGACATTGCGGATGGTCTTGACCAGTTCGCGCATCTTGTCGTGCGAGGTATGGCTCATATTGATGCGGAAGACGTCGGCGCCGGCCTCGAACAGGCGTCGGATCATCGCGCTGTCGGAGGACGCAGGGCCAAGCGTTGCAAGGATTTTGATGCGGCGCAGTCGTCTCATGGCTTGCTTCCGGGTGCGACGCCTGGCGGCAGACCAGACGCGCCCGGAGGCGTTCCGCGCGGCGAATTGGACATGCCGGGCGCTCCGCCCGGCGAATTGGACATGCCGGGAAGGTTGCCGGGCCCGCCGGGTCCGACCGTTCCCGGAATACCCGGCACCCGCTGCGCCGGCTGTTCACTGGTTTCGGTCAGTTGCACGGTCCAGGCGCGCTGCTCGCCGGTATCGACCTCGAAGAAACCGGTCCGGTCGAAACCGCGCGCCAGGCAATTCTCGGTGCCTTTGATGGTGAATTCCTTGTCGCGCGAACACATGAAGGCTTGTCCTGACCATTCGCCGCCGCGGTCGTAATCCAGCGCATAGATATAATAGAACCGTGCGACCAGCGTGCCGCGCAGCAGGGTCTCGCAGCTCCGCGAGGACACGTTCCACCAGCCCTCGGTGGTCCAGCCGTCGGCGTCTTTGTAGCCCAGCGCGATGCCGACCCGGCTCGAGGTGTTATTGCAAAGACGGAAGTCCGCCGCCGCCGGGCTGCTCCACAGGCACAGAAACGCAAGCGCCAGCGCCGGCAGCAAACCGGCGGTCATGCCAACAGGGAATGGATTGCGGCGATGGGAATCTTTTGGGATCATTCAGGAAAGCTATATCAAATCATTGATGATTTCGCGTGAGCCAGCGGGGACTGTCAACGGTCATGCGGGCATTTTAAGGCAATGGGTAGCCGAAATCCCCCCGTTGGCGCCCTGTTTGCGCTGCGATATGGCAAAATCTGTGACAACGCCCACTTAATATCGATATCTCCTCAGGAAACGGCGGGTAACGGCCATGGCGATTGATGACAAAACCAGAACGGAACTTGAAGCTGCCGTGTTCCGGCGCCTTGTGGAGCATCTGCGCGTCCGCACCGATGTCCAGAACATCGACCTGATGAATCTCGCGGGCTTCTGCCGCAACTGCCTGTCCAACTGGCTCAAGGAGGAGGCCGACGCCAAGGGCGCTGACATGAGCAAGGACGAAAGCCGCGAGGTCGTCTACGGCATGCCCTACGAGACCTGGAAGTCGACCCATCAGGGCAAGGCCAGCCCCGAACAGCTCGCGGCTATGAAGAAAAGTCATAGCGGCCATTGACGCTGGCGGAGGATGTAGCCCGGATGGAGCGAAGCGAAATCCGGGAACATACGTGACGCCGCACCCGGATTGCGCTTCGCTCCATCCGGGCTGCGATTTTCCAATTTCCCTTTTTCTCCTGTGGGCGCGCTGTGGATGAGCGCGATGTTGCCTTGACGCAAGGCACCGCACTCTTGAGGGTCATTCCAGGATGCGGTGCGTGGCGAAGCGTGCGGCGCTTCCGCCTTTCACCTCATTGCTCAGTTCCATTCAGGAGTACCCGATGGCCACCACTGCTGCCGCCGTCAAGGAAGCGCCCGCGACAAAATTTGCCAAAGACCAGCTCAAGGCCATCGTCGAGCGCATCGAGCGGCTGGAAGAAGAAAAGAAGACGATCTCGGACGACATCCGGGACGTTTATGCGGAGGCCAAGGGCAACGGCTTCGACGTCAAGGCGCTGCGCAGCATCGTTCGAATGCGCAAGCAGGATGCCAACGAGCGGGCCGAGCAGGAGACCATCCTGGAAACCTACATGCAGGCCTTGGGAATGCTGTGAGGCGCCAGCCGGCAGAGCAGGATCCAGATCGACCCTACCGCGACGTGATATGATCATCTTCCGCTCTACCGGCAGCCATCCAGATAATAATTAGGCTAGCCCGAGCGTTCCTTCGTTCCATGACGAAAGAACGCTATGCTACGACAAGACCCGTTGGGCGCGATTGAACCGCGGCAGACGTGATCGTTTATGAGTGCAGCGGTCTGATGTTCTGGTTGACGCAGAAGAAGTTCGTCGGGTCGTATTTGTCCTTCAAGGCGACAAGGCGATCGTAGTTGTCGCCATAGGTGGCCTTGAGCCTGCTGTCGTCCCCATCGTCCATCATGAAGTTCACATAGCCGCCGTCAGCCGAGTAAGGATGCACGGCCTCCCAGTATCCTTTGGTCCAGCGCGTGATCTCGCCCGCCTTTTGCGGATTGGAGTCGATGCCGGCGATGACCATCGACCAGGTCGCGTCGCGCGTGTTCCAGGCGGTGTCGCCCTTGCCGACGCGACGGACAGCGCCGTCGATCGGATAAAGATGCATGAGCGAAAGCGTGCTCGGCAGTTTCCGTGCCTGGGCAATATGCGCGTCAATTGCTTCGTCGGTCAGTTCTTTCACGAAATCGCCGCGCCAGTACCATTGCAGGCCCTTGGGGAAGAACGGATCGAACATGGACTGGAGAGCCGGATAGGGCATTTCGCCCATCCAGTTGAAGAACGGCGCGGGCAGCTCTTCGAGCAACTTGGCCATGACCGCATGGCCATCCGCTATCGGACCATTGTAGCAGGCGATGACGGCGCAGGCGCGCTTGCCCTGATGTTCCGCCGGGAACGGGTCCACCGGTGGAACAGTCTTTAATCCAACAAAGGCTCCGAGTTCCTCGGGAGCGCTGGGCAGGAAATCCCTGTACTTCTGCATGACAGTCCGGGCATTTTCGAGATCCCAGAACACTGGACCGGCATAGACCATATTCACCGGATGAGCCTGGAACTGAAAGCTCGTGACGATGCCGAAATTGCCGCCGCCGCCTCGCAGGCCCCAGTAGAGATCAGGGTTCTCTGACTTGTTGGCGGTGACAATGCGGCCGTCGGCGAGCACGACATCCGCCTCGAGCAGATTGTCGATGGTGAGGCCATGCTTGCGGGTGAGGTAACCGGTGCCGCCGCCAAGCGTGAGGCCGGCGATACCCGTCGTCGAGACAATGCCGGCCGGCACGGCGAGCCCGTAGATATGCGTCGCGTGGTCGACATCGCCTTGCGTGCAGCCGGGACCGACGCGGACGGTGTGGGTGGCGGGATTGACCCGCACGCCCTTCATCATCGACATGTCGATCATCAGCCCGTCGTCGACACTACTAAGGCCAGGCCCGTTGTGCCCGCCTCCGCGGATTGCGACCTTGAGATCGTTCTGCCTCGCAAAATTGACCGCAGTGACAACGTCAGCGACGTCGGTACATCGCGCAATCATGGCGGGACTCTTGTCGATCATCCCGTTGTAGAGACTCCTCACAGCGTCATAATCGGCATCCATTGGCCTGATGACCGGACCGCGCATGTTGCCGATGAAGGTTTCGGTGGCCATGGCTTGCATGACATCCTCCTGTTCCACACACAATGATCGGCTGGTTGATCCTGAGGTTACTCCCATCCTTGGGCATTGGCAAAATCGGGCCTTCGCCGTTGGATGCCCTTTCCCGGAGGTTGCTCAGTAAACGAGGAGTCTGCGAACGTCATCACGAGCTTGGGCATCAGCCTCTTATCTGTTAGACTGGTCGGTGAAGGAAACCGAAGAGGTGGACGTGCCTGGACCAGAGCGCAGGCTGGCAGCGGTCCTCGCCGCCGACATGGTCGGCTACAGTCGGCTGATGGAGGCCGACGAGACGGGGACACTCGCGCGTCTCAGAACCCATCGGATCGAACTCATCGATCCGGCCATCGAGAAGAACCGCGGCCGCATCATTAAAACCACCGGCGACGGCATGCTGGTCGAGTTCCACAGCGTCGCCGACGCGGTGCTGTGCGCGGCCGAGGTTCAGCGCCGGATGGCACGACGCAACACGGATGTCTCGCCGGCGCGGTGGATACAGTTCCGTATCGGCATCAATCTGGGCGACGTGATCGTTGAGGAAAACGACATCTTCGGCGACGGCGTCAACGTGGCGGCGCGCCTCGAAATGCTCGCCGATCCCGGCGGCATCTGTGTCTCGGGAGCGGTGCGAGATCAGGTCGGCAACCGACTGGACGACGTCGCATTCGAGGATCTCGGCGAGCAGAGCGTCAAGAATATCGCCCGTCCAATCCGTGTCTTTCGGGTCCGGTTCGAGTCAGATGCAACGACCGCGCCAGAGGGCGAGAAGGATGCTGCGGTGGCGACAACGCTCGCCAAGAAGCCGTCCATCGCGGTGCTGCCGCTCGTCAACATGAGCGGCGATCCGGAGCAGGAGTTCTTCGCGGACGGCCTCACCGAGGACATCATTACGGAGCTGTCGCGCTTCCGCGACCTGCTCGTCATCTCGCGCAACTCGACCTTCGTGCACAAGGGCAAGGCAGTGAAGGTGCAGGAGGTCGCGCGCGAATTTGGAGTCGAATACGTTCTCGAGGGAAGCGTGCGAAAGGCGGGTGATCGCATCCGCGTCACCGTGCAGCTGATCGACGCAGAAACCGACCGGCACATTTGGGCTGAACGCTATGACCGCGAGCTTGAGGATATCTTCGCCATTCAGGACGAGATGACCCGCGCGATCGTCGCGACGCTGCCCGGCCGCGTCGAGGCCGCCACGCATGACCGTGCGAAGCGCAAGCCGACGGACAACATGGCCGCTTATGAGTGCGTGCTGACCGCCAAAGTGCTGCACCACCGCTCGATCCGGGAGGACAATGCCGAGGCGCAGCACCTGCTCGACCGCGCCATCGCGCTCGACCCGAACTATGCCCACGCCCACGCCTGGAAGGGATGCGTGTTGGGCCAGATGTGGACATATGGGTGGTGCGCGGATCGCGACGCCACCTTTCAGCAGGTGGCCGCGGAGCTGGAGATCGCCCTGGCGCTCGATGACAACGACAGCGACGTGCATCGAATCCTCGCGGCACTGAGCTTGAACCGCGACGAGCACGACAAGGCCGCGTACCATCAGGAACGGGCGCTCGCGCTCAACCCCAACTACGACCTTGTCGTGGTGCAGCAGGGCGAGCTTCTAACGTGGCTGGGGCGGCCGGAGGAGGGCATCGATTGGATCAAGAAGGCGATGCGTCTCAACCCGTACCACCCAGAGCGCTTCTGGAGCCACCTCGGGCGCGCCTGCTATTGCGCCGAAAAATATGCCGAAGCCGCCGAGGCCTTTTCGCGGATCACGCGGCCTGACCACACCCATCATGCCTTCCTCGCCGCCACGTTCGCGCACATGGGCAACGCGACCGCGGCTGCGGCGCACGCGGCAGAGGTCCTGAAGCGCGAGCCGAAATTCTCGGTTGCCGTCTACCTGGCCACCCAGCACTACAAGCGCGAAGTCGACCGCAAGCGCCATGAGGCTGGCCTGCTCATGGCAGGCCTGCCGGTCTGACTCGACCAAGCGCCAGCGCCGAGCGGAAACGGGCGGAAGGGGGGATGGGTGAGCGGATTGGCTCAGTCTCAACCAACAGCATCGAGGGCGGATGAAGGGCTCTTATTACCGTGAGGTTCGAAACCACTCGCCCGGCTCGCACCTAACGATGCTCGCCACCCCTCCCAAGGGACGAGGGAAAAAACCAGCTCGCGAATGTCCGGAAAAGCCGTAAGCGCTCAGCGCAGCGATGCGGTCTGCATCACGAAGGACTGCGTCGTGAGCCTGGCGGTCGCCGATCCCGTGAAGCGGTCGCAGACCAGTCCCATCTGCGGATCGTCCGAGAAGCCCATCGCGATCGCGGCCTGCGGCTTGACGAAATGCGCGCGCATCAACGTCATGTCGGTATCGCCCAGCACGGTCGCGGACATCGACGTGCTCGCGCTTGGCGCCAGGATCATCATCCGCATCCAGACGTCGTTGCTGCGGGAAGCAGCGATCCGCGTCGACGTCGCAACTAGGCTGCCTTGACCCTGCGCTCCCTTGGCGACAACGGAATCGATCGTGGTGACGGCCACGGGATTGCGAGCAGGCCGGATGCTGCGGGGAATTGGTGCGCTGGCCGCGACGATGTTCGACCGTTCAACCGGCGAGGCCGCCGCCGGCGCGTAGGCCAGCGCCTCGAACGCGGCGGAAATGCTTGCGGTCGATTGCGGGTCGGCGGAGATCAGCGCCTCGCGGGCTCTGATGGCGGCGACCTGCGCCGGCGTTGCCTGTTTCGGCGTCGTGGGGGCATCGCCCCAGAAGCCGCGGGCATTGATGATGTCAGCCGGGGTCTGCGGTTTCGCTTCGGCCTTTTCAGCCGATGTTGCGGCAGCCTGTTTGGCTTTCGCCGGCTGCACGGCCTGTACGTCGGCCGAGGCTAGCTGGAAGGTCGCGGCCGCTGCCGGCTTTGCGCGGGGCATCGGCACCGGGTCTGCGGATTTGGCGGGAGCGGCGGCGATCACGCCGACCGGAGAAGTTTTTTCGCTGGCAGCCGGGGCGTTGGCAGCCTCGTCATCCTCGTCGTTCGACCTGCCTCTGAACAAGGCGGCGAACAGGCTAAATTTGCTCTTTGTCGAGGCGTCGTCGCCGTTGCCGCGTTTTTCGATGTCGGCGCGGGCAAGTTCGTAACCCTTCAGCGGAGTGCCGTCGGACGGAACGTGCACGGTGCGGCCGTCGGGGAATACGCGGGCGAGCTGATCGTGGGTCATCCGCGGCCAGTGACGAATGCTGCCGGTATCGAGATGGACGAAAGGCGATCCCGATGTCGGGTAGAACCCGACGCCGCCGCGCTGCAGGCGAAGCCCGGCGTAGCGGATTTGCTCAAGCGGCACGTCTGGAATGAAAAAATCCATGGCGTGGCCGAGCATGTGCTGGCTGAAACGCGCCACGCCTGAAGAACGGCGGCGGAGCATGGCGTTGGTCGCGGGGGAGCGGTACGAGGAGATGATCTGGATCGGCTTCTTGCCGTCGACGTCGCGGTAGACTTCCCACAGGATGTCGAACAGGTGACGATCCATCTCGGTCTGTTCCTGGCTGCGCCAGTCGCGAAGATAGTGATTGAGCTGCTTTAGCGCCTCTTCGTCGTAGCGCCCGTCACGCTTGAAGGTGACGGTGATATCTTCATCGGAATGGGTGTGGTGGAAGGAAAGGGTGCGGGTTTCGTTGAGCGCGGTCGCATCGTGGACCGATCCGGCTCCCATCAGGAGCAACAGCGAGGTCAAGCCGGCGTGATAGCCGGCCTTGGATAACGACAGCGAATTGAATTGGCGTGCGAAACCAGCCAACACGTATGTGCCCACCCAAGAGGACGACCGATCGACGAACTCTTTCGCTACCCCGTGTGGCGAAAGAGGGTTAATGCAGTCTTAACGCGGGTGGGTTAATCGAGACTTAAGCCCCACCCCCCAAGTCAGTCTTAACCTAACCCGCCGAGTGTGGCGAAAACTAGCCCACTGGTAGAATCCGGGTGGACGGTGGTGAATGCGGCCGTCTCCAGGCGCGATGACACCATTGATATCGTTGGCAATTCAAGCCTGATGTCCCACGATGGTGGGTCAAGACCTGCCTCGTTTTGCTCGAAACCTGGTTAGCCAATTCGCGCTCAAATCATTAAAACTGCGCATTACTACCTAAAGGCGATATCTATTGACGCTACACTTTGAGAGAGTTCGTCCCCCCGGTGCTTCAGCGTAAATCGAAAGGAGGCGTCCGATCGCTGCCGCGCCGACCAACGAACTGCAGCGACGAAACCTTCGCTGCAATCCTGGCCTTGTGCGAGTGTACCGCGCGTCGGTGGATATCGCTGATCAGCGGGTAAACAGCCGCCGCTGCTGCTGCCGTCGGCCCGGGATCGGAGCAGGCGGCGTCGGCGCTCCGAACAGCCGTTCGAAGAACGAAGGCCCGGAATAAGATGGTCCCCCGGAACCGTAATAGCTCCCTCCGGAACCGTAATAGCTGTTGTCGCTGGCAAAGTTGACGCCTGCCGGCACATTGCCGATCGGATGGGCGTAGCTCGGCTGCGAATGCGCAACCACGTTTTCCAGATCCCTGCTTCGGCTGTTCTTGAGCAGCGCCAGCATGGTGGCGTCGCGGCCATAGACATCCTTGCGGATTTGCAGCTTGCCCGCCTCGTCCACAAACGCCGTCTGGTAGGTGATATTGACCGGGATCGGCGTCGGGAATTTGATGTCGATCTCGCTGTGGCCATACATGCTGCGGATCTTGTCCGGCGTGTAGCGCTCGTTTGGCATCGTGATGTTGAGCAGCGTCGCGGCGTATTGATCCGGATTCTGCACCCGCATGCAGCCGTGGCTGAACGCGCGCTCTTCCTTGGCGAACAGATTCTTGTCCGGGGTGTCGTGCTGATACACCAGGAACTTGTTCGGGAAATTGAAGCGGATGCGGCCGAGCGCATTGGCTTCGCCGGGTGGCTGCGAAATGTGAATGCTGCCGTCGCTGGCGCGCTCGAGCTTCAGTCCCATGCGCTCCAGGACCGTTGGATCCTGTTGCAGCGCCGGCAGATATTCGTTGTAGATGATCGACGGCGGCACGTTCCAGGTCGGATTGACGGTGATGAATTTCATCGTCTCCGTCAAAAGCGGCGTCGCATGAACGCCGGGTTTTCCGGTGACCACCTTGGTGGTCCAGACCGGCGCGCCGTTCTGCATCACTTTGAGCGTATAGTCGGGAATGTTGAGGATGACGTAGGCATTGCCGAGCGACGGCGCGCCGAGTTGGCGCGGCAGCCAGCGCCAGCGTTCCATGTTGACGATCACGGTGTCGATCTGTCGGTCGCGCTTCGGGCTGTTCAAGGCCTTGACGGTGCGATCGTCGAGCACGCCGGTGACTTTGAGTTCAGCGCCTTCCTGGAATTTGCGCACGGCCTCGGCGACCTTGGCGTCGTAGCGGGCGTCGTTGGCGTTTTCAGAGATGCCGAGCTTGGCACGCAATTGCGGCACGCGCGGATCTTCCGGTGCGACCGCCGCTTGCTTCCTGGTGGCCGGCTTGAACACAAGCGCCGGACCTTCCGCGATCTGAATCACCGGCCCGTCACCCTGGCCGCGCAACTGGGCGAGCTTCGCCTTCAATTCGCGATAGAGCTTTTGCGGCGGGTTATAGCTCTCAAGCGCCGCGGACGCATCCTTGGCGGTAGTGACATTCGCCAGCACTTCCGAAGGGTCGATCGGATGCTCCGGGTACTGGATGTCCGCGCTGACCTGCGACCAGTGCATCCGGCCGCTCTGCGCCTGGCGCGCGTAGTCCAGCATGCTGGCCGTCAGTTTCAGCTCGGCGTCCGCCAGCTGATCCGGCGTGGTTGCCGCGGCGAATTCAGGCACCGGATAGTCCGATGCATTCAAGCCGTCGGAAGCCGCATCCTTCAGACGCGCGATGACGCCTTTTCCGCTCTCGGTCACGGTTCCGCCTTGCGTCCACAGCGGCGCAAACTCGCGCGCGATGTAAAACTTCTCCACCGCTGTTCGTTCAGCCTTGCGGTCGAAAAAGCGCAACGATTTCGCACCCAGCATTTCGCGCAGTCTGTCGGCGACCGGCTGATCTGCGGGCGGGACGTTGCTTGCGGCCTTGACCGGCTCCTTGGCGGGTTCTGTGGCCGGCGCTGCAGCTGCCGCAGCCGGAGGCGACGCGGGCGTGGGGGTCGCGCTGTCGTTTTTGCTCGTGTCGTTTTTGCCGGTGTCGGCAGCCGGAGCGGTGACGATATCGGCCGGTTTGGTCTCGGCGGCCTTCTCCGTTGTCTTCGCCTCCGTTGTCTTCGCCGCGTCGGGCACGGACGCAGTGGCTTCGGGTTTGAAGTCGTTGACGGTCGGAGGCGGGACGTTTGCAGGTTCGGGGCGTGGGATCGCCGCGTCGATCGCGAGTTCCGCGGCGCTGGTGCGGGCCGGATCGGCCTGGGCGAGCGCCGAGGTCGCGGAAACCGTGAGGAAGGTCGCCGCGACGGCCATCAGCACGCGGTCAAATCCAGCACGGTTCTTCAAGCAGTCACGCATCATCGCACCCCTTGGGCGAAGCTGCCCGGCATGGAACAGCCCTTGGTATCGTCCGTCACTGCTTTCGCTAAAGCGCCGGCCTGATTGGTATTAAGCCCATTCAACGTCATTGGTTCACGTCGGAATGCGCTTTCTCTAAAGTTGCTACGCCTGCACGCCCCGATTCATACGCAGACGATACACAGGCCCCACTGATGCAGCCAGCTTCATGCGGGGCAACTCACGACAAACTGACTTCAAGGGACCCCCTTTGCAACGGATTGTGCGCTTTTGCCACGTGGTTTTCCCTTTGTCTGTCACCGTCAAGCAACGGTTCAAATGTTCCAGAATAGCTGACGTTGTTCAGCCTTTTGGTCTTGGACACGCGAGCGCCGCAATCGGACATTTGTCTCAGCTCGCCTCGTCTGCGCCGCCGGCGGCCGGATCGTCGGCGGCTGCTTCATCGAGCTTGCGGTAAAGCGTCGAGCGGCCGATCTTCAACCTCCGCGCGACTTCCGACATCTGCCCGCGATAATGCGAAATCGCGAACCGGATGATCTCGGTCTCCATCTCTTCGAGTGGCCGCATTTCTCCTGCGCTCGTCAGCATCGCCAAGGTCCCGGCTGACGACAGTGGAGCGATAGGTATTTCATTACCGGAAACCATCGCCGGCGCAGTCGAATGAAACGCGGGCCCGACAATGAGCGGTTCGCCGTGTTGGCTGTGCGCTTCCGAGAGAGCCAGTGATTGCGCAGCGGCGAGCGGAAAATCCGCCAGCCCAAGCTGGTCGCTCTCGCTCATGACGACGGCGCGATAAACCGCGTTCTCGAGCTGGCGGATATTGCCGGGCCACTCCAGTTGCGACAGGTGAGCCATCGCCTCGCCGCTGATGCCGGTAATGGGGCGATTTTCTTCGGCGCAGAATCTCGCCAGAAAATGCCGCAGCAGATGCGGGATATCTTCGCGGCGCATCCGCAAGGCAGGTATCGTCAGCGGCAGCACGTGAAGGCGATAGAACAGGTCTTCCCGAAACTGTCCGCCCTTGACGCGGTCGAGCAATTTGCGGTTGGTCGCGGAAATGATGCGGACGTCGACTTTCACCGGCTTGCGCCCGCCGACCGCCTCGACTGCGCCTTCCTGCAGCGCGCGAAGCAGTTTCACCTGGGCTGCCAGCGGCAATTCGCTGACCTCGTCGAGGAACAGCGTGCCGCCGGAGGCCTCGACGAATTTGCCGGTGTGGCGTTCGGTGGCGCCGGTAAAGGCGCCCTTCTCGTGGCCGAACAGGATCGACTCCACCAGATTGTCGGGGATCGCGCCGCAATTGACCGCAATGAACGGCTTCGATTTGCGCTCGCCGCTGCCATGGATGGCGCGCGCGAACAATTCCTTGCCGACGCCGGATTCTCCCTCGATCAGCACCGGGATGGTGGAGCTAGCTGCCTTTTGCGCGGTGCGCAGCACGCCCGCCATGGTTTCGCTGCGAGTGATGATATCGGCAAAGGTCAATCGGCCTTCGCGGCTGTGGCGGATGCGCTGCAGCTCGCCTTTCAGCGCGCTGGCGTTGAGCGCATTGCGCAGCGACACCTGCAGCCGCTCGATGCCGACCGGCTTCACCACGAAATCCTGGGCGCCGGCGCGCATCGCCGACACCACATTGTCGATGCCGCCATGGGCCGTCTGCACGATGACGGGGATGTTGAGGCCGGCTTCGCGGATTTTTGCCAGCACGCCCATGCCGTCGAGGCCGGGCATCACCAGATCGAGCACCATGGCATCGATCGCCTGCGCGTCCGGTGCCGTCAGCATCGCGATGGCCGCATCGCCGGAGTCGACGACGATTGTCTCATAGCCGCATTTCTGCACCATGTTTTCGACCAGACGGCGCGCTACCGCGTCGTCGTCGGCAATCAAAATGCTGGCAGCCATGGCTTTCCCCGCACGCTACAACTATCTGTCTCGAATCGGGGCACTCTCGCTGATGCCGATTAACGCCCTCTTAAACGTTGACGTCCGGCCAGCGCTCCCTCGCCGCAGCTGTTCAGGTTGAAAACGCATACACAGGCTCGAACAAGATGACCTCGCGCTCCTCATCCGCTCTCCGTAAGTCGACTGCCCAACGCAAACCGAACGCCAGGAAATCAGCGGCCAAATCCAAAACCGGCAAGTTGCCGGAATGGAACCTGGCCGATCTCTATTCCGGTATCGACGCGCCGGAAGTCACGCGCGACCTCACAAGGATGGATGCGGAATGCGTCGCGTTTGAGACCGACTACAAGGGCAAGCTCGCGGAACAAACGGCAAAGCAGGGAGGCGGCAAGTGGCTCGCCGAGGCGATAAGGCGCTACGAGGCGATCGACGATCTGGCCGGGCGTCTCGGCTCGTATGCCGGCTTGATTCACGCCGGCGACAGCGTCGATCCCGCCATCTCCAAATTCTATGGCGACGTCTCCGAGCGGCTGACCAATGCGTCTGTGCATCTGCTGTTCTTCGCGCTCGAACTCAACCGCATCGACGATGCCGCGATCGAAGGTGCGATGCAGACGCCCGAACTCGCGCATTATCGTCCGTGGGTCGAAGATCTGCGCAAGGAAAAGCCGTATCAGCTGGAGGATCGCGTCGAGCAACTGTTTCACGAAAAATCCCAGAGCGGCTATGCCGCCTGGAACCGTCTGTTCGATCAGACCATCTCGGGCCTGCGCTTCAAGGTCTCGGGGCGCGAACTGGCGATCGAGCCGACGCTGAGCTTGCTGCAGGACCGCGCGGGCGAAAAGCGCAAGGCGGCGGGGCAGGCGCTGGCGAAGACTTTCAAGGCCAACGAGCGGACCTTTGCGCTGATCACCAATACGCTCGCCAAGGACAAGGAGATTTCCGATCGCTGGCGCGGTTTCCAGGACGTTGCGGATTCCCGGCATCTCGCCAATCGGGTCGAACGCGAGGTGGTCGATGCGCTGGTCGGTTCGGTTCGCGCAGCCTATCCGCGGCTGTCGCATCGCTATTATCAGTTAAAGGCGGGCTGGTTCAAAAAGAAGAAACTCCCGCACTGGGATCGCAACGCGCCGCTACCGTTTGCCGCCACCGGCAGTATCGCCTGGCCCGACGCAAGGAACATGGTGCTGACCGCCTACCGCGGATTCTCGCCAGAGATGGCCAGCATTGCCGAGCGATTCTTCACCGATCGCTGGATCGATGCGCCGGTGCGGCCCGGAAAGGCGCCGGGCGCATTCTCGCACCCCACCACGCCGTCGGCGCACCCTTACGTGCTGATGAATTATCAGGGCAAGCCGCGCGACGTGATGACGCTCGCCCACGAACTCGGCCACGGCGTGCACCAGGTGCTGGCGGCCAAGAACGGCGCGCTGATGGCGCCGACGCCGCTGACGCTCGCGGAAACCGCCAGCGTGTTCGGCGAAATGCTGACCTTCAAGCGGCTGCTGGCGCAGACCTCGAGCGCCAGAACGCGCCAGGCGCTGCTCGCCGGCAAGGTCGAGGACATGATCAATACGGTGGTGCGGCAGATCGCGTTCTATACCTTCGAGCGCGCCATTCACACCGAGCGGCGCAACGGCGAATTGACCGCCGAGCGCATCGGCGAAATCTGGCTTAGCGTGCAAGGCGAGAGCCTCGGCCCGGGCATCGATATCCGCCCGGGCTACGAGAACTTCTGGATGTATATTCCCCACTTCATCCATTCGCCGTTCTACGTCTACGCCTATGCGTTCGGCGATTGCCTGGTGAACTCGCTCTACGCGGTCTACGAAAACGCCCAAGCCGGCTTTGCCGAGCGCTATCTGGCGATGCTCGCTGCCGGCGGCACCAAGCATTATTCCGAGCTGCTCAAGCCGTTCGGGCTGGACGCCAGGGACCCAAAGTTCTGGGACGGCGGGCTCTCGGTGATCGCGGGCATGATCGACGAACTGGAACGGATGGGCTGACGAGGTCGCCCACGCGTACGTCCAGCATAGTAGCTTCAAGGCAGCCGCGGCCAATTTCGGCCGTTATCGCACCCGATGATCGCGACCACAGGAGTGGAGTGGCCATGATCGACACCCCGACGCGACGCGCTGTACTTGGAGTGGGCGTTCTTGCCGCCGGCTCGCTGCTCAGGATCGATGGTAGTCTTGCTCAGGCTCCGCTGCTCCCCACGCCCGCATGCCGCGACGGCGACGAACTAACATTGCGGCAGACCGAGGGCCCGTTCTTCAAGCCGTCCTCGCCCGAGCGGACTGACCTGGTTGAAGTAGGTATGGCAGGGCAAACAGTCGAATTGGTCGGGTTCGTACTCTCCCGCGCCTGCAAACCGCTCACTGGCGCCCTGCTTGATTTCTGGCAGGCCGACGACAAGGGCCAGTATGACAATTCCGGGTTCCGTCTGCGCGGCCATCAGTTCTCGGACGCGGAGGGGCGCTATCGATTGCGCAGCATCGTGCCCGGCGCCTATGTTGGCCGCACACGCCACATTCATGTGAAGGCGCAACCGCGCGGCGGTCGCTTGCTGACTACCCAGCTCTATTTCCCCGGCGAGCCAAAGAATCGTTCCGATGGCCTCTTCCGTACCGGGTTGTTGATGCGCACGGCGGAGAATCCGGGATTGCTCGCCGCTCGTTTCGACTTCGTGCTCGATTAGGCGACGAAATCCTTTCGCCGATCGGATCAACTCGCCCGGCTAACGTTCCTCCCGAGCGTGTCGGGTCCGGCCACCGGTTCGTTGACGTCAACAAAACCCAGCATCGCGCCAAGGCGATCGGTTGCCGGCTTGTCGAATCCGACCGGTCCTTCGAAACTCGCCGGGTTGCGGAATGTGCCGAACAACATGTCCCAGATCGGCAGGTCACCATAATTGTAGGCGTGCACGTCACGCTGATGATGGATGCAATGGGCTTCCGGCCGCTGGATAACGACTCCGAGCCATTGCGGCGTCCGGACATTCATATGCTGGAAGTAGCCGTAGAACGCGGCGATATAGCCGGTCAGCGCCGCGGCGACCGGATCGAGGCCGAGCATGAGCGTCGTTACGATCGCGGACATCAGGAAAAACACGATGGTCTCCAGAGGATGGAACAGTGCGGCGCCGGACATGTCCACCCGCTGCGGGCTGTGATGAATTTGATGAAACAGCCGCCACATCAGCGGGAAGGTATGCGCGCTGCGGTGCCAGGCGTAACTTGCGAGCGACACCACCGCGTAGCCGAGCAGGGCGCCGCCAATCACGCCGAGGCTCTCGAGGTTCATCAGCCGGTGCGCCTGCAGCCAACGTTCGGGGATCAACAGCGGCGTCAGCGTGGCCAGCAGTCCCTGCACCGTCAGGAAACAAAAACCCTTCGAGCGCCAATAGGGAATCCGGGGAAATTGGCGCGCCGGAAACAAACTCTCGATCCCCAGCATTGCCAGATAGGTCACCGGCACCAGCAGACCGAAAAAATCGATGGCCGACATCAGAAAATCCTCCTGCCTTACACTGTAAGTTTCTCATAGGGCCTTTCGGTGTAAGGTTGCAAGCGTGCAAGAGGGTGGCGCGTGATCACAAAACCGAAATCGAAGGGTTCCCCGCAGCCATTGCGCGGCCGGGCTCGCGGCAAGAATCAAACGCGGGCGGCGCTGGCGTTGTCGCGGGACCGGATCGCCGCGGCGGCGCTAGGGCTGGTCGATCGGGAGGGGCTGTTGGCGCTCAGCACCCGCCGGCTCGGTGACGAACTCGGCTGCGAGGCCATGAGCGTGTATCACCACTTCCCGAGCAAGGCACATCTGATGGATGCCTTGCTCGACTTGATGCTGGCGGAGGCGCGGGTCCCCGCGGCTCACGAGGGGGACTGGCTCGAGCGCCTGCGGGGGGCGGCGCACGGGTTTCGTGCGATGGCACTGAAACACCCGAAATTCTTTCCGTTCTTCGCGGTGCACCGTCTGAATACGCCGTCTGGCGTCGCCTACATCGACAGCATTATCGGCATCCTGCGCGATGCCGGGTTTTCCGATCGCGATGCCGCACGGTATTTTCGTGAGATCGGCTATTATCTGACCGGCGCTGCACTCGATGAGACGGCCGGTTATGCCGTCGGGCCGTCGGCAGCGGAGCCGGTGTCCAACGCTACCATCGTCGCGAGCTTTAGGCATCTCGCGGCGGTGGCCCCTTACTTTCAGCCGGACCATTTTCGGGCCACGTTCGAGACGGGCCTCGAAATATTGCTGGAGGGGATCAAACGAGCTCGGAACACGGGTGGATAGAGTGCGGCCGGGGGGCGGAATCCGGAACCCGTTGAGCTGACTGCGGCGTAAAACATTTGTTGAACAAGGTAGGGGATTTGTGTTATACAATTTGTATAACGTTGTATAACGGAGTTGTGCCATGAACGAAGCCACGCGCGATCTCAAGATCGAAAGCACTGCCCTTCAAATCCGCAAGATCGGCAATTCGGTTGGTGTAATCCTGCCGAAGGAGCTGCTGGCACGGCTAAATCTCAAGGAAGGGGACAAGTTCTATCCGGTCGAGCAACCGGATGGCAGCTTGCGGCTGACGCCCTTCAATCCGAAGCACGCCCGGACAATGGAAATCGCCCGCAAAATCATGCACGAATATCGTGATACGTTTGCAGCCCTTGCAAAATGAGGGAGCCGATCTGGCTCGATGTCGACGAAGTCATCGACATGCATGCCGAGCAACTGGCGAGATTTGGTGGGCCTGAAGGCGTCCGGGATCGTGGCCTTCTCGAGTCGGCGATGTCGCGGCCGGTCAACCAATGGCACTACGGACAAACTGATATGGCCGCGCTTGCGGCAGCCTATGCGTTCGGCCTCGCCCGCAATCATGCCTTTGTGGATGGTAACAAGCGCATCGCCTTCCACGCGATGATGGTCTTTCTGCGTGGCAATGCCATCGAATTCGCTCCCGAGCCCGCACATGCTACGGCCATCATCCTGTCCCTCGCTGCCGGCGAGGTCAGCGAAGAAAGCCTGACGCGCTGGATCAGGGACAATTGGCCTGCCGAACCTTCCAGGTAGATGGCGGGGCCGGCGCACAAACGGCCCCCCGCCGTTGCCCTCCCGTCAGGATTGCGGTAATTGCACGCGAGATCAGAATATTGACCGGGGAGACCGATGGCAGAGCATAACGAAGTGGCCTACACGACCGCCGACGGCAACGATTATCCGGCCCACGAACAGACCTATGAGGGCTTCATCAAGCTGGTGAAATACGGCGTCGCCGCTGTCGTCTTCATTCTCGCCATGATGGCGATTTTCCTGACCTGATGCATCGCCGGACGCGTCGCCGCCCGGCGGCGCGATTCTAAAAAATGCACGCACTCCGGTGGCAAAACCGGTATCCATCTTTGCGGAATAAGCGCTAGTTTGCACACGCGCGAGCGCGCCCCGCGCCGCCGGAGGCTCCATGAAGATTGCCGTCGCCAAGGAAATCGATCCGTCGGAGCCGCGGGTCGCCGCTTCGCCCGACACGGTGAAAAAATTCAAGGCGCTCGGCGTCGATATCGCGGTCGAGCCGGGCGCGGGCATCAAGTCGGGCCTGCCGGATTCGGAGTTCACCGCGGCCGGCGCGACCGTCAGCGCCGATGCGCTCAAAGACGCCGACATCGTCATCAAGGTGAAGCGGCCCGAGCCTTCCGAACTTGCGAATTACAAGCGCGGTGCGCTGGTCATCGCCATCATGGATCCCTATGGCAACGACGCCGCGCTGAAGGCGATGGCGGACGCCGGCATATCGGCGTTCGCGATGGAGTTGATGCCGCGCATCACCCGCGCCCAGGTGATGGACGTGCTGTCGAGCCAGGCCAACCTCGCCGGTTACCGCGCGGTGATCGAGGCGGCGGAGGCATTCGGCCGCGCCTTTCCGATGATGATGACGGCTGCGGGCACTATCCCGGCGGCAAAGGTGTTCGTGATGGGCGTCGGCGTCGCCGGCCTGCAGGCGATCGCGACCGCGCGGCGGCTTGGCGCCGTCGTCACCGCAACCGACGTCCGCCCTGCGGTGAAAGAGCAGGTCGAAAGCCTGGGCGCCAAATTCCTCGCGGTCGAGGACGAGGAGTTCAAGCAGGCCGAGACATCAGGCGGCTACGCCAAGGAAATGTCGAAAGAGTATCAGGCCAAGCAGGCGGCGCTCACCGCCGAGCATATCAAGAAGCAGGACATCATCATCACGACCGCGCTGATTCCGGGCCGGCCCGCGCCGCGCCTCGTCACCTCGGAGATGGTGAAGTCGATGAAGCCCGGCTCGGTGCTGGTCGATCTCGCGGTCGAGCGCGGCGGCAATGTCGAGGGCGCCAGGGCCGGCGAAGTCGCCGACGTCGGCGGCATCAAGATTGTCGGCTATACCAACGTTGCGGGCCGCGTCGCGGCGTCGGCATCGAGCCTGTATGCGCGCAACCTGTTTTCCTTCATCGAGACGCTGGTCGACAAATCGACCAAAGCCTTGGCGGTGAAGTGGGACGACGAACTGGTCAAGGCTACCTTGCTGACCAGGGACGGCGCCGTCATTCATCCGAACTTCCAGCCGAAGAGCGCGTGAATGATAGGGGCGCGGACAGGATTTTTTCGTCATTCCGGGGCGCGTCGAAGACGCGAACCCGGAATCTCCATTGCAGACCAATCTCGGGATTCCGGGTCCGGCGCGCCGCGCCGTCCGGAATGACGCGTTAACAGGAGAAACGCCATGGATCATATCGCGCAGGCCGTCGATCCCTTCGTGTTCCGGCTGTCGATTTTCGTGCTCGCCGTGTTCGTCGGCTATTTCGTGGTGTGGTCGGTGACCCCGGCCTTGCATACGCCGCTGATGTCGGTGACCAACGCGATCTCCTCGGTGATCGTGGTCGGTGCGCTGCTCGCGGTCGGCGTCGCGATGGTCGGCAGCGGCGGGGGCTGGGCGCGCGGTTTCGGCTTCATCGCGCTGACGTTCGCATCCGTGAATATTTTCGGCGGCTTTCTGGTGACGCAGCGCATGCTC
>Ga0207657_10002230_pt1 | contig 21009 bp, 18 predicted proteins | sample KBSC33metaG_FD_184316 | JGI IMG/M metagenome (GOLD analysis project Ga0207657, IMG submission 184316) | Corn rhizosphere microbial communities from Kellogg Biological Station, Michigan, USA - KBS C3-3 metaG (SPAdes) (version 2) | ecosystem: Host-associated > Plants > Roots > Rhizosphere > Soil ... | reverse complement strand
GGATAAACTGCTCAGCCGCTATAAAAGTGCAACGTCGAACTGAGCGTAGCAACAGACGATGCCACAAGCACTGTGGCTGGTAACATAAAAATTATCTCCTTGATATTTTCCTCCAAAATTTTACATCGCAACCCAGTAAGCAATGAGCTGGCAAAGTGCACCAACAATTAAACCACTGTAAACATCAAGATTGGTGTGGTCCGACACAATGAATCTTGATGTGCATACAATTCCCGCAAGCAACGTAATGATCGCAATATCGGCACCGAGATAAAGCTGATAGAAAAAACAGGTGAGCAACACAAATGTAAGCGCGGCACCAACGCCGATGGCATGCATGCTTATCTTAAAAAAATTATTCAGGATGAGCGATGGAACGGTTGCGTAAAAAATTCCAAGAAAGAAAAATCGCAATGCCATTGGCTGATCGGAAAAGTTGCGGCTGAGATACCACATCCACCAATAAAATATCATGATGATAATGTATGGAATAATGCGTTCGTTTTGGGTTTTAAGAAAAATACTATTGATAAATTTTAAACGCCACAAGAGAAAAACAGAGAATGCTGGAAAGAATGCGGTTATCCAAAACACTGAAATTTTACGAAGCATTAGTCCCGTTGGCGTAATGCCGGCAAACTCAAACGGAAAGCGCAATGCAAGCCACAAAAAAACATAAGTGGGAATAAAAAGCGGGTGAAAAATGTAAGAAATAATTTTTGCAATTACTTTCAGATATAAAGGCTGTCCCGCAGTAACTACCAGATTTTTTTCCATAAATTATTTCCCGGTGGGAGTGAGGAGTTTATAATTCTTTTCTCAATCTTGCAACAGGTATGTTTAATTGCTCACGATATTTTGCTACCGTTCTTCTTGCGATGTTGTAACCTTTTTCCTGCAGCAGTTCCGTAAGCCGTTCATCGCTTAAAGGTTTTTTCTTGTCTTCCGATTCGATGAGATCACTAAGAATTTTTTTCACTTCACGTGTACTTACTTCTTCGCCTGTGTCTGTACTCAGTGATTCACTGAAGAAAAACTTCAAACGATAAGTTCCGAATTCAGTTTGCACGAATTTGCTGTTAGCAACTCGGCTTACGGTTGAAATATCAAGACCGGTCATCTCGGCAATATCTTTTAAGATCATTGGTTTTAAATTGGTTTGATCACCTGTAAGAAAAAATTCTTTCTGGTAATTCATGATTGCTTCCATTGTACTTAACAACGTATGCTGACGTTGTCGGATCATATCAATAAACCATTTTGCCGAATCTATTTTCTGCTTGATAAACAACACCGCTTCTTTTTGGCGCTTATCTTTTTTTGAACCTTTATCATATTCTTTCAGCATGTCGCGATAACCTTCGCTGATGCGCAGATCGGGAGCATTTCTTGAGTTAAGTGTTAATTCAAGAATGCCATTATTGTTCACGATAAAAAAATCAGGGACAATATAACTCTCTGCTTTGTTTATTTCACCGACATTTCCACCCGGCTTCGGGTTTAAACGAATGATTGCATTGATCACATCTCTAAGATCATCATCAGTAAGATTGAGACCGCGTTGAATTTTTTCATAGTGTTTCTTGGTGAACTCTTCAAAATATTTATCAAGCACTAATATGGCAAGAGAAACATCTTTCCCTCCTGCAAGTTGGCGTTGCAATTGAAGAAGCAAACATTCCTTTAAATCTCTTGCCCCAATTCCGGGCGGATCGAACTGCTGGATTCTTTTTATGATGGCTTCAATTTCTTTTTCACTTGTTTCAACATTCTGCCGAAACGCAAGATCGTCTGCAATTGAAGCGATCTCTCTTCTTAAATATCCATCATCATCAATGCTTCCTACAATCTGCTCAGCTATTTTAAAATTTTTTTCATCAAGCGATAACATGCCTAATTGATCAAGCAGCATATCATGAAAAGTTGTTTCAACTTTGTAAGGCAATGTTTTTTGCTCATCCATTTCAGGATAGTTCTCATCTCTTGTTTTATAATCCGCTATTTCATCATCACCTTCGGAAATATAATCGCTTATATCAATACTCTCATATTCATTTTCACTTCCTTCCATGTCATAATCTTCTTCTCCTTCTACTTCTTCGTAAGGATCGTTATTTTCAGACATTTCAAATTCTTCGTCATTCTTTTCTTCTTCACCTACTTCAAGTGCGGGATTTTCTTCCAATTCTTCTTTAATTCTTTCTTCAAGATGAGCAGTAGGAATTTGCAACAGCTTCATTAACTGAATTTGTTGCGGTGATAATTTTTGTAAAAGCTTTTGTTGTAATGATTGACTTAATGACATGGTTTAATTCCACAATTCTTAAATTAAAAATATTAATGCCAGATACTCCAAGCCTTTCCACACTTCTTGTAATCATTGATATATTCAACGTTAATATAGTAAAACTGTTGTATTTATTCAGCATGTGCAAGTTATGGAATGCTGTAAATTTACACACAATTACGTGTTACAAATCTGTGAAGAAGCTAATGCTGATTTAGGTTTTGTGTTCACGATTCCTTTTACAAAATTTTCTACAAAAAATGGGGAAAAACTTGTCGCAGTTTAATCCAGTATCATTTTTTTAATTTAGGATTGATATGATATATAGCAGAAATGTTTATTGTTTTTAAAATAAATGTGTGAATTTTTTGAAACCGGCAGCAGAATAAAATTAATCTTCCGTTGCGTCGCACTCTTGTACTGCAATAATTATTTCAGCATTAAGAAATTTAATTCACTTCCTAAAAATCATTCGATAAAAAAATTTAAAAGCCACAAACGTGGCTTTTAAATCATCTTTACTTAACCTGTATTTCTTTTGTGGCTTTTGTGGGCGTAGAAGTTTTTGGCAGACAAAGTTTAAGCATGCCATCTTCATAACTTGCTGAAATCTGATCATCTTTTACATTATCGGGCAAACGAAACGAGCGACTAAAGCTGCTGTAGCTATATTCCTGGCGGGTGTATTCTTTATTTTCTTCTTTGTTTTCCGTTTTAGCTTCGGCGCTTACTGTAAGCACGTCGTCATTTACCTTAATTTTAAAATCTTCTTTTTTGTAGCCCGGCACTGCAAGGTCAATATCATACTCATTATCTTTTTCTGCAACATTTACTGCCGGAAAACTATTTCGCCCTGCTAACCAGTTTGTATTAAAAAAATTATCCGCGTCAAAAAAATCACGGAAGAAAGGACGCACAGGGTTGCCTGAGGATTTCATTAGATTAGCCATAATAAAATTTTTTTGGTGAACAATAATTTTTCTGCCGCACACATTATGCCATTAAAAGCTATTTGTAGCGGAGAGAACGAATGAATAAACAAAGCAATCAGTGATAGGTTTATCAAGAAAGCTTTTTTAAAACAATTTTTACTTCTTCTTACATTTTAGAAAGATAAAACTGTTCACAGGCTTTTTGAAGTGCAAAATATTTTCAACACAATTTCTTAAAATCTGTATTCAAAGGGGAACCTTTTACTTTACTAAGCATTTAATTTGGTAGTTCTTTTCATAGCCTTTACCTTTGCCGTCCTTAAATTTTAAGTCATGAACGCGGTTCAATTTGTTCACGAAAAGCTTACAGCAAAAAAAGAGTATCCCAAATTTAAAGCGGGTGATAATATTACCGTTAACTATAAGATTATCGAAGGTGGAAAAGAAAGGATACAAGGTTTTCGTGGTGATGTTGTGAAAATACAAGGCACAGGCGCTACAGCAACCTTTACAGTACGCAAAATATCAGATGGAGTCGGTGTTGAAAGAGCTTTCCCTTTCTTTTCGCCCAATGTTGAGTCTGTATTATTAAATAAGGTTGGTAAAGTGCGTCGTGCAAAACTCTATTATCTTCGTGACCGCAGCGGTAAGAGCGCAAGAATTAAAGAAAAACGCATGTAGTGTTTCGCTTAAAATAATTTGAAGCAGAAATTTGTGAAGTTTCTGCTTTTTTATTGATGCCATTTGCTTTACAGTTGAAGTGAGTGACACAACAGGCGATGACCAAAGAACCAAAGAGAGGTACCAAAAAGCTATTTTAAATATTTTTATCCATTAACAATAAATAATGGTTTTGAGTATAATTTATAATTACCTTCGTTTTTCACATCTCAAATTTTTTATATGGGCAATTTAGGTTTTCAGGAAATTCTGCTGATTGCAGTTGTAATTCTTGTTTTATTTGGTGGCCGTAAAATACCTGAATTCATGCGTGGCTTGGGCAAAGGTATCCGTGAGTTTAACGATGCAAAAAGTAATGTAAAGAAAGAACTGGAAGAAGGCTTGAATGAAAAAGATACTGCTCCTAAAGCAACAGCAACAACTACAACCACAAGTACTCATCAGTAATTTTTTCCCGTTTTAAAATTCAGACCAGACATTGTTTAGTTTTTTGTCTATCAAAGACTATCAAAACTCTTTGTTAAACGGCCAAACCACCTGCGTTGAGGCCGTTTCTTTTTATTTGCAACGCATCGCTAAAAATGCTCATCTCAATTCGTTTCTTGAAGTGTATGCAGAGGAAGCTTTACAGCGTGCCAAGGAATTGGATGAATTACAAGACAGTAAAGTTGGTAAACTTCACGGTGTTGTGGTTGCAATAAAAGATGTGATATGTTACAAAGAGCACCATGTTTCAGCCGCTTCAAAAATATTAGAAGGATTTTCTTCCATTTATAATGCTTCCGCTGTTGAACGACTATTAGCTGAAGGAGCAATCATTATCGGTCGCAATAATTGTGATGAATTTGCAATGGGCAGCAGTAATGAAAATTCTGCTTTCGGCAATGTGTTGAATGCAAAAGATAGTGAGCGTGTGCCCGGCGGTTCTTCGGGTGGTTCGGCTGTGGCAGTGCAAGCGGATTTATGTATGATAAGTTTGGGAAGTGACACCGGTGGATCGGTTCGTCAGCCGGCTGATTTTTGCGGCATCGTTGGTCTAAAACCTTCCTATGGAAAAATTTCACGTTATGGTTTGATCGCGTATGCTTCTTCGTTTGATCAAATAGGAATTTTTGGTAAGTCTGTTGAAGACGTTGCCTTGGTTTTGGAAGTAATTGCGGGCGCCGATGATTTTGATAGCACAGTGAGCACAAAAGACATTCCCTCATACTCACAAATGCTGAATGATGCAAATAAAAAGTACAAGATCGCTTATTTTGAAGATGCGATCAATCATTCCAGTCTTGATTCGGAGATAAGATCTTCGATAAAATCTTTTATCGAAGAATTAAAAGATGATGGTCATATTGTTGAAGCGGTTCCTTTTGAATTGATCGATTACATTGTTCCGGCATATTATATTTTAACGACTGCTGAAGCATCGAGCAATCTTTCACGTTTTGACGGAATAAAATATGGTTATGCCGCCAAAGAAGATTTTGATGATCTTACAGAATTTTATAAAAAAACACGCAGCGCAGGTTTTGGTAAAGAAGTAAAGCGGCGTATCATGCTCGGCACTTTTGTATTAAGCGCCGGTTATTACGATGCGTACTTTACCAAAGCACAGCAGGTTAGAAGAATTTTGTTTGATACCACCCAAAAAATTTTTAAAGAATACGATGCCATAATTTCCCCGACCGTTCCCTCACCTGCATTTAAGTTTGGAGAAAAAAGTAATGATCCGGTGGAAATGTTTCTCGCGGATATTTATACCGTTTTTGCAAATCTTGTTGGAGTACCAGGTATTTCTCTTCCATTATTTTCGCATAGCTCGGGAATGCCCTTTGGTTTGCAACTGATGACTTCACATGACGAAGAAGGAACACTATTAAACATTTCGCGAAGCTTTATAAAGCTGAATAAAGTCCGAAACGTAGAAGTGAATACAACAAACATTGGCTAAAGAATCTGCAGCTCGTCGATAAAAAAAAGCTTTCCGTCAATAAGTCAGAAGTGAAAATCCTTTTAGGCTTGATTATTGATTGGTATGGGATTCAGTCAAAAATCATAGCCTATGCGACTTAACATCTCCAAGCACTTTTCAATGCTTGTTCTATTGATGCTGATCACGACTTTTCTGACTGCCTATACAAATGATAACGGTGATAAATCCAAAAAGAATGATCCCGTTGAAAGCCCTTTCAATAATACTGAACCCGGTATAAATATTTCTGCTCAATTTGAATTAAATCCTGCTGTTGTTCCTTTCGTAAACGATTATCTTTTAAAAGAATCGTATGATCTGGAAAGCATGAAGCAATGGGGGAAGCCCTATTTCGCCATTTATGATAAAATATTAGCTGCTAATAATTTACCCGTTCAGTTAAAATATTTATCGGTTATTGAAAGCAGCCTCAATGCGAATTGCTCCTCAGGAAAGGGTGCCTTAGGTCCTTGGCAGCTTATGCCGGACGAGGCAAAAAGGTTTGGTTTAAAAATGGGCAAAGACTACGATGAGCGGACAAGTTTTAGTAAAAGCACCAGGGTTGCGGCAAAAATTTTAAAGGAATTATACAATGATCTTGGTGATTGGCTGTTGGTGATAGCAGCTTACAATGCAGGAGAAGGCCGCGTAAGGCAAGCCCGGAAGAAGGCAGGCTCTGACAATTTCTGGGATATTCAAAAATATCTGCCTGAAGAAACACGCAACCATGTTAAAAGATACATTGCCATACATTATTTTTTTGAAGGCAGCGGCGGATGGACAACTTTAACTGCCGCAGAAACAAGGGAAAGGAAATCAGTGCTAGCTGCAATGCAAAGGAGGCTTGATTCGCTGATTGCAACGGCCAATGTTGCTACAATGCAAATCGTAGGCAAATACAATGCGGAAGCGGTTGCAAAATATCTTTCTATGAATATTGCTGAATTCAATAAACTTAATCCCGCTTTTGATAAGATACTTTCTAAAGGAGAATTTTATAATATCCGTCTCCCGTTGGATAAGATGGCAATCTTTGAAGACAAAAGACAATTCATTTTGCAGGAAAGCGTGCAAAAGGTTTTATCGGAAGAAGTTGCGTCGCATTAATTTTATCGGGGATTTTTTATGTACTATACTATATTGCTGCTATCAGCACATGTTGTGTCACTCTCTTGTAGGCTTTGTTCTTTACTCTGCAATTTTTCAAACCGCTCAATTTTTCGAACATTTAATAATTTATGAGCCGCTGAACATATTCATGCAATCTTTTTTTTGCTAAAAAATTTTTTTCCAATTCAAGATTAAAAGGAACAGGTGTATCGAGCGAAGCGCAACGCATCACTGGTGCATCAAGCAGTTCAAAGCAATGTTCCGTTATCCACGCACTTACTTCTGCCCCAATGCCGCCGATCAAAGTATCTTCATGAAGTATCAATACTTTTCCTGTTCTTGCAACCGATGTTCCTATCGCTTCGTAATCCAAAGGCAACAAAGTTCGCAGGTCAAGTATATCTATTGAAATATCAGGATGTTGTTGTGTATATTCAGTTGCCCAATGCACGCCGCTTCCATAAGTGATGATGCTTATGTCTTCGCCCTGCAACACATGCTTTGCCTTTCCGATTTCTATTTCATAATATTCTTCAGGAACAGTGCCGCTTATACTTCTATACAAAACTTTGTGTTCAAAATAGATAACAGGATTAGGATCATTTATAGCCGCAATCAATAAACCTTTTGCATCAATTGGAGTTGACGGATAAACAATCTTTAAACCCGGCGTATGCACAAACCATGCTTCATTGCTTTGTGAATGAAACGGACCTGCACCCACACCTGCACCTGTAGGCATGCGAATTACAACATCTGCATTTTGATTCCAGCGATAATGAATTTTTGCAAGGTTGTTTATAATTTGATTGAAACCCATCGTTACAAAATCTGCAAACTGCATTTCAACCACTGTTTTAAAACCTTCAAGGCTTAAACCCGTAGCGCAACCAATAATAGCACTTTCGCAAAGCGGTGTATTGCGTACTCTTGCTTTGCCAAATTCATTTAGAAATCCTTCCGTAATTTTAAATGCGCCGCCGTACTCTGCAATGTCTTGCCCCATTAAAATCAAATTCCCTTGTTGTTGCATCGATTGGTACAAACCTTCTTTAATCGCATCGATAAACCGTTTTTCAGTTTCCCGTTTCCTGTTGCCTGTTTCCGGTTGAGAATTATCTACTACGGTAATTGTCGATTGTAGATTGCTGATTTCAGATTTTTTTTCATATACATCATTCAATTCTTCATCGCTGTTTGGGATTAATGATTCTGCAGCGAAAGCAATTTGTAATTCTCTTTCAATGCAATGTTTTGTTTCTTCTTTTATATGATTCACTTCATCTTCTTTCAAAACATTTTGCTGTAGCAAATAATTTTCAAAATTGATCACCGGATCTTTCAGCGCCCATTCTTCAAACAATTCTTTGGGAACGTATTTAGTGCCGCTTGCCTCTTCATGTCCGCGCATTCTGAAGGTCATGCACTCGATCAAATATGGTTTTTGATTTTTGATGCAGTAATCACGAACTCCTTTCACTGTATCAATTACAGTAAGAACATTGTTGCCATCGATTCTTACACCTTCCATTCCATATCCTTTTGCGCGATCAACAAGACTTTCACACCGGTATTGTTCATAAGTTGGCGTGCTTAATCCGTAACCATTGTTTTCGATAATAAAAACCACGGGCAGATCCCACACCGCAGCAACGTTCAACGCTTCATGAAAATCTCCTTCACTTGTGCCGCCTTCACCGGTAAAGGCAAGCGAGATTTTGTTTTCTGCTTTTAATTTATAAGCGAGTGAAACACCATCTGCAATTGCAAGCTGCGGACCAAGATGAGAGATCATTCCGCAGATATGAAATTCTTTTGTGCCGAAATGAAAACTTCTTTCTCTTCCTTTGCTGTAACTATCTTTATTGCCCTGCCATTGCATGAACAACTTATGCAGCGGCATACTGCGTGTTGTAAAAACCCCAAGATTGCGATGCAAAGGCATTATCCATTCATCTTGTTGCAATGCATAAGTACAACCAACCGCAATTGCTTCCTGCCCGATGCCGCTGAACCATTTGCTTATTTTTCCTTGTCGAAGCAGCACAAGCATTTTTTCTTCTATTAATCGCGGCAACAATATTTTTTTATAGATGGAGACAAGCTCTTGATCAGAAAAATGCTTCCTGTCGAAATGCATGGCAATCAATTTGATTGTTACGAAGGTAATTTATCACATGTTTGATTGCTGAGAAATTATTCAAACTTTTTTGCAGAAATACTGTTGTATATGTGTAAGTAATTGTTGCCATCTATTCTTAGTACAAGAGTGCGACGCAAGGAACGATGCCATAAAAAAACCATAGCTGACTGCATAAAAAAATTCCTTTAAAATAGAAAGGCTGTGGAATGAAATCTACACGAACATTGATGAAAATTGATTATCAATCTCAAATTTAAAAGGCATACTTTATGAAGCGAAATACTTAGTTCATTGATATTAAGAACAACAATAAAAAAGGTTAATTTATGATAAAGAAAGATCACTGAAGAACGAGTAACTTATTATTGTTTTTACTTTTGTTTGGAAATAATTTTTTGAATTTAAAGATTGCTTGTTAAGCAGAAAATGAAGATGAATCGTAAAATTATTTTTCTCGTCAATCCTATTTCCGGTACTGTAAAGAAAGACACAGTATTGAAATACATCGAGACGACCTTTAGAAAAAAGAACATACCCTTTGAAATTTTGCCTACCAATGCTGCAGGTGATTATGATTTTTTGAAACAAAAGATCCATGATGAACATATTACGGATGTGATTGTGATCGGCGGCGACGGCTCTGTAAATCATGCAGTGCAGTCTTTGCGTGATGCTCCTGTAAAATTTGGGATCATACCGGTTGGAAGCGGCAACGGCTTTGCTTTCGCAGCGCGCATTCCGAAGAATCTAAAAAAAGCGATTGACATTATTATTAATGGTCATTCGCAAACTGTTGATGCATTTGCAGTAAATAACCATTTTTCCTGCATGCTTAGCGGGCTTGGTTTTGATGCGAAGGTTGCACATGATTTTGCCAGCAAAGCGTCACGCGGTTTGCTAACTTACACGCAACAGAGCATTATGAATTTTTTCAAAGCACAGCCTTATCAATTTGAAATTGTGCTGGATGGTTTTTCGTTTTTCACCGATGCATATTTTATCAGCGTTGCTAACGGAAATCAATTCGGAAATAATTTTACAATTGCCCCAAAAGCAATTTTAAATGATGGTTTGCTTGATGTGGTGATCGTTCAAAAAATGAACAAAGCAAAACTGCCGTTTGCGATTTTAAAACAGTTGCGGGGGAATAATCGATTGCAGCAATTGGTGGAAGATATTTCAAGAAAGAATGTGCTTTATTTTCAAACACGCTCACTGAAAATAAACAACCTTAAATATGCGCCGTTGCACATTGATGGCGAACCGATGGAAACTGCGAAAGAAGTAAAGTTTGAAATAATAAAAGATTGTTTTGAATTAATACAGCCTTTGCATTACAGTAAAAATTAGAGTAGAATTTTATTGAACCACATAGGAACATAGAAACATAGATTGCACATAGAATGGTTTCAAAGCATCTATGTGTTTTTCTTATGTGTCTTATGTGGCTATGTGGTGAAATTTTTTGTGCATGAACTCATTTTATATCATAATCAATCACCACCTTCTCCGTTTTTGGATGTGATTGACAGGTGAGAATATAACCCTGTTCAATTTCTTCAGGTTCTAAGGCATAATGTGCATCCATCTCAACTTCACCTTCCAAAAGTTTTGCTTTGCATGTGCCGCAGACACCACCTTTGCAACTATAGGGAAGCTCTATTCCCTGGAATAATGCTGCATCAATAATTGAATCGCCATCGTATTCAACATCAAAATCAAAAATAACTCCGTCAAGTTTTGCAGTTACTTTACTTTTTTGTTTATCTGCTTCCTGTTTCTTTTCAATTTTTGTTTTGACCTTTTTTGTTTCAGGGGTAGTAAATAATTCGAAGTGAATTTTCTTTTCATCAACTTGATGTTGCAGCAAATAATCTTTTATGGTAAAGATCATTTCTTCGGGTCCGCAAATAAAAAACTCATCGGCATTTTTATCAACAACATTTTTATCAAACAATAAAGTGATTTTGTTTGTGTCAATTCTTCCATGATTAATTTCCGCATCAGTCATTTCCCTGCTCAAAACATGAATAATGCTGAAACGGTTGATATATTTATTTTTCAGCGCTTCAAGTTCTTCACGAAAAATAATAGAGCTTCTGTTTTTATTACCATAAACGAGAGTGAAATCACTTTGAGGTTCAGTTGCCAAAACTGTTTTGATAATAGATATTACAGGCGTTATTCCACTTCCGGCTGCAAATGCTACATAAGATTTTTTTTGAGCAGGATCTACTTCTGTATAAAAATGTCCCAGCGGAGGCATCACTTCAAGGATATCTCCTTCTTTTAATCGCTCGTTTGCGAACATGGAGAACAAACCACTCTCAGCTTTCTTTACCGCAACACGCCATTCTTTGTCTAAAGGAGAACTACATAACGAGTAGGAGCGACGAACTTCTTCATCGTTTATAAAAGTGCGCATGGTAAGATGTTGTCCATGCTTATAAAAAAAATGTTGCTGAAGATTATCGGGAACATCAAAAACTATCAATACACAATCGGGCGTTTCTTTTTTTATTTGTTTTATGCGAAGCTTTTCAAAATGAACTGACATCAGTTACAATCATTTGATCAATCAAAATCACTATCTCTTTTTTAAACCTTCAATAAGAATACTTATCATATTTTCTTCCAGTTCTTCGCCGCTTACTTTATGCGTGCTGCGATGCCATGAATCAATTCCGCCAACTGCATGCAACACGATCAGCACAGCTGTGGATGCATCAATTTTATTGATCTCTCCTTGTTCAATTCCTTGCTGAATAATTGCAGCAAAACGTCTTCTATAACTGCGGCGCTGGTTGCGATAATTGGAAAAATATGGTTCAGCCAAATATCTCCACTCACGATCACTTACATGCACTTCCTCAAAGTTCTCAAGCATCTGGCGAATATGAAAACGTAACAATGTTTCCAGCTTTTGAATGGGTGACATATCTGAAGCTTCTACCGTAGAAAGATGTTCAAAAAAAAGATTGGCGACGTTGAAACAAATGTCATGGAGCAATTCAGCCTTGGAACGAATATGATTATAAAGACTTGCTGCTTCCACGCCTACCTTTACGGCAAGGTCACGCATACTTGCTGCTTTGTAACCTTTTTCTCTGAACAGTTTTGCAGAAGCTTTCAGAATCACTTCTTTGCGGGATACATCTTTTTCAGTTTGTATTCTTGCCATGCTGCAAAAATAAACGTTCATTAGCAAATTTGTTGTAGTGATTTTTGTGATGAACTGTAGTGCATGTGGCATCGTCTGTTGCTACGCTCAGTTCAAAGTTCCACTTTCATAGGGACTGGTCGTAGCCGTTTATCCTGAGCTTGTCGAAGGATCACTCATTTCAACGTTCCGAACTTTATCGGGCAGTTAAGCAGCTTACCTGTTCGTGACCTTGGTCAAATTCTCTTTATAAAAATCACTTACAGGAATTTCGTGAGGACCTATATTGATAAGATCTCTTTTTATTACCGTTATCTTGTCAGCGGCAACGATGTAAGATTTATGAATGCGGATAAATTTATCAGCCGGAAGTTTTTCTTCCATTGCTTTCAAACTAATTTTTGTAAGAACGGGCTTAGGAGAAGATGCAAGATGAATCTTGATATAATCTTTTAATCCTTCAATAAAAAGAATATCGGAAAACAAAATTTTTACAAGCGTGTATTCAACATTCACAAAAAGATGATCAGGAGATTCTTCTTTTGCAGCGGTTTTATCACTTCGCAGATCAAATAATTCTTTTGCTTTATTGCAGGCTTTCAAAAATCTTTCAAATGAAACGGGCTTCAATAAGTAATCGACAATATTCAGGTTGTAACCTTCCAATGCATATTGCTCATAGGCAGTGATGAGTATTACCATCGGCGGTTGTTGCAATGTTTGTATCAATTGCAAACCGCTGAGCTTGGGCATTTGAATATCGAGAAAGATTAGATCGATCTTTTCTTTTTGCAACACTTCAATTGCTTCTATAGCATTTCTGCAAGCCTTTACCAATTGCAGGTAAGGCACTTGCTTAATGTTGTCAACTACCAGATCAAGCACTAGCTTTTCATCATCCACGGCAATACATTGCATCATTTTAATTGAAGCGTTAAATGAACATGAAATAAATTATTTTCTTCTTTCAAAATCAGATCGTGCTCCTTCGGATACAACAACATCAATCTCGATTGCACATTCTCTAAACCAATTCCGGAACTCTCATCTTTACTTTCATTCAGGTCATTGGCAAATTTATTTTTTACATCAAATTCAAGTTTACCATTGTTTGCAGTAAGATGAATCTGAATAAATGGTTCATCAACTCCCCTACCATGTTTAAATGCGTTCTCCACAAAAGGTATCAGCAACATCGGTTCAATATTTTGTTGTTTATCTTTTTCAGAAAGGTCAATCGTTGTCTCAATCTCTGCATCATATCCGAATCGTAATTTCTGCAACTCAATATAGCTTTTCAGATAATCAATTTCATTTGATAAAGTAACTTTCTTCTCATCAGATTCATACAACATGTAACGCATCAGATCAGAAAGCCTAATCAGCGCAGGTTCTAATTGTTCCGATTTTTTTCTTGCCAGTGAAACAAGGTTTGTCAGTACATTAAAAATAAAATGCGGACTTATCTGCGATCTTAAAAATTTCAATTTTATTGACAATTGTTGTGCAACAATTTCTTTTTGCTTTTTATCATAAGCAATTTTATCAACGATCAACCTGTATATTATGCTCGCAATAAGAAACGGGATTGGGGGAAAAAATAAAATGCGGTAAGCCCATGTATCCATTACAACTTCGGAATACCATTGCCGCACCATGAACAGTTTTAAATAATAAGAAACTATCATTACCACTGCAATCATTAAAACATATATCCACCATTTTCTTTTATTAAAGAATAAAGGATACAAAACAAAGGCATTCAAATAAAATAGCCCAATGTGATAAAGATTAGTGATAATAAAAAACGAACCGGGAAAAAATCCGGGTTTTGTATTTCTTGTATCGATAACAAGATGCGGCAGTGCAAAGAGCATGCTCCATATTATCAAATGAAGCGCTAAGGATGTATATCTCGAATTAAATTTAACCGCCATTGATAATTTTAAAACACGAAGTTAGAGAGCGAAACTATTGAATGCGGTAAGAGCAAATCAAAAAACGAATTGTGTATGCAATATCAACAAATGTGTAGATGAAAATTTTAAATGATAACAGAGCAGTAAAAAAGGGCAGCTTTATCAACTGCCCTTGGATAATTATCATAAAATACTTTTAACTATTGCCGACAACGGCTGTAGCCTCTGTTGTTACTGGGGCTGTATCTTCCGTATCGTCATCTTCATTTTTAAACTTGTGCGTATAATACCATTGTAAAATATAAGTGCCGTCTTTCCAATCAAGTTTTCCGTCTGATGCTACTTGTGCAATAAGAATAGAAAGGTCATGCAAAAATGCGCTTTTAAAATCTCCTTCTATTTGCTGCAATGTTTGAACAGCGCATTTTACAATTTCGGAAGGATCGGTGAGCTGTCCGCATTTATCAGCCAACTTTAATTCAGTAAGGATTTTTGGAAGGTTTGCGCGAAGCCTTGCTTTTATTACATCATCCACTTCAGTTGGAATGATGGCAGTTAAAATATCGGCACCGGGACTGTCAACAAATTTTTTTACATTTTCAGTAACCACTACGCCAATGTGAACGGCATTTTTTAAATCGTTGGGCAGATCATTGAAAACGCTTTTTATTCCGCCCCAAACTTTTTTCAGGAAATTTCCAAAACTCATAATAGTAAGTTTTAACGTGAGGAATTATGTTTATTATTTTTTACGGGCAGGATATTTATTGCGCGCTGGCGTTTTTATTTTTCAGGGTAAGAGTAGTAGAATTGCAAGCAATTTGTCAACTATTAAAGATAATAAAATCGAAAGCGAAATAAAAGAAAGCAAGTGATTTTTTTGATATTAATTTTCATGAAATAAAAAAGCATGAAGAGTTTTAATCTCTCCATGCTCAATAAAGTTCAGAACGTACAAGTGAGTGACACAACAGGCGATGCAATCTGAATTGCAGTTCAGTACAGAAATTTTACTTCAGCTTTGAAACCTCGTCGTTATAAAATTGAACTGTTTGAATTACATCAGGCAAATTGTGATACCAATTTGATTCATGCTCGATAGACATCATGCCATTGAAATTCTGGCGTTTTAACTCTGCAAAGATGGGATCAAATTTAATTACACCTTTACCAACGATAGTATCAGCCGCATTAACATCGTCAAACTTTACAATGTCTTTCAAATGCACGCCGTACACGTGACCTTCAAGCTTTTTCAAACATTCAACAGGATCTAAACCATTGCGTGCCCAATGGCCAACATCTGCACATGCGCCGATGTTTGGATGACCTTGCATTGCAGCGATGACCGTATCAGGATTCCAATACATATCAGGTTTCGGATGATCATGAATGGCAAGCTTGATTCCATATTCGCCGGCCATTTTATCGATCATGTCATACTGATTTTTTGCAGGCTCGCAGGTAATGTAACTTAAACCAAATTCTTTTGCGAGATCAAAAGCCTTTCTCCACTCCGTACTATCTTTTGGAGAAATTACGCCCATCGCCACAATTTGAATTCCTTTCTGTTGCAACAATTGTTTCAGTTTCGCACGTGTGTCGGAAGACATTTTTATTCCAAATTCACCCGTCATTCCCCCACCAAGTTTCTGACCAAAAAATGCTTCAATGTTTTTCACACCGGCACTGTCAACTTTATTCAAAGCATCTGCAAAAGGAAACATCCTGAATGTCCACATTTGTATGCCAATTTTAAAACCCGCAGTGGAACCGCCCGAAGAAGAATCTGTTGATGCAGTGGTTGCGGAAGTGGTGTCTGTAGAAGTAGTCGAGCTTTGATTACTGCCGCAGCTTACTGCAAGCAGGCAAAGCGCACTTAAACTCAAAGAGGCAAGCATTCTCATGGTTGTAAAAAATTTTAAGATGAAAACAAAGGTTAATTAAAGCAGCAAGATAAATATTTAGTCGCACTATGATTTTTATGATTAGAATGTTTTTTTTGATACCGGCCTTAGTTTTTTATGTCATCTTCGTTGCGTCGCAATCACTTTGTCTGCAGTGCATGTAGCAACTGCAGTTTCAAATTCCGGGTTTCGCCCAAATATACAATCTTCATAAAAGTTTCTCACGTCTGTCGTTTCACGTTTCACGATCTCAATATTCTTTCTTTGCCTTCACTTCAGTTGTGTCTGTAGCAAGTGTTGGAACAATATAACCACCCGAATCAATGTATGTCTTTCTAAAAACATTTTTTATTGTTGCAAAATCATTTCGGCTGATGTTTGTTTGATACAAATACAATTGCTGCAAACGCGGCAATGATTTTAATTGTATCACACCCTGCGATGTAATTTTTGTTCCCACAAGGTTTAAGTATTGAAGATTGGATAAATTTTTTAATTGTAGCAAACCTTTATCACTAACAAAAGTATTTTCTAAATGCAAACGTGTAAGATTGTTTAATTGTGCAACCGTTGCAAGCGTGCTATCGTTTGCGTTTGTATTGGCAAGGTTAAGCCATATCAATTGTTTTTTCAATTGCAATAACGATTTTAAAACATCATCAGTAACCACAGAATCAGTTACAAAATTTGCATAGAGATAATTTGTGCTTTGTGCAACAGGCAAAGCAACAACACCATTTTGTTTTAGTTTTTCTAATACTGCATTGTCTGCCTGTTCAACGGGTGTTTTTGGTACATCAGTTAATTCATGTTTTACTTCCGGCGCTTTTTGTAAGGCAAGTAATACAGGTTTTATTGTATCCGGTTGCTTCAACTCTTTAACTCTTTTGGCAAGATCAGCACCATTAGCGATCCACCAATGTATCAAAGCAATTTGTTGTTTGGTTGGTTGTGATTTTTCTTTTGGCGGCATGTGGTCATCATCATCCGGTGGTAACATTAACCTTTTTATTATTTCACTTGCATCTGCTTTGCCCGGTTCAATAACAATTCCATCTTTGCCGCCTTTCATCAATCGCAAACTGTCATCCATACGTAAACCTCCTTTCTGTTTGTTTGGTCCATGACATGAATAACATTTTGTTTGAAGAATTGGTTTTACAACATTTTCATACGCATAAGCTTCCTGCACATTTGGAATTGGTTTTATTGTTGCAGTTGAAAATGTGTCGTGAGAAAAAATATTGGCGATAGGCTTTGTATAATAATCTGAACCATGTGTAAGTGAACCACCGAGATGCCCCGTAACAAAAACAAAAACCAGCAAGCCTATTGATAATAATTTTTTGTTAACAGCGAATTGAGGATTTTTTTCTTTTGCATACAACATGAATGAAACAAGCGTTGTTGCAAAACCCATCCACATGTGAAAAGTAACGAGTGTTTTATCATATTCATCCGTTGTTGATAAAACATATCCTGTTATACTTGAAAACAAAGCTGTGATGGCACCGCATAATAAAGCAACAGGCACCGCAAGTTTTAAGGCCTTGTATTTTTCTTTGCGGGCAAACCACTGCATTAACAATGCGATCAATAAAATACCAATAGGTAAATGAACTAAAGCAGGATGTAAGTGACCAATTAATTCTAAAACACTAAGTAACATGAACACGAATTACACGATTTTTTTCGAATTACACGAATTGATTTGCGTGAATTGAAGAGAGAAGGCTTGATTATTGCGAACTTTCAAAGTCTCCCTTTAGGGAGATTTAGGGAGTATATCTTTTCCTTATCAAATCCTTCATGTGAACATTTATCGCCCATTGATCTGCTAAAGGTTGTTGTGTATAAGGTAAAGTAGGCATATATGTGGGTGGGCCAAATTCTGTAAGTATTGTTAAACGATCATTTTGTTGTTTTTTTAGTTCAACCACTTTATCCCACCACGCAAAATGTGCTTTCATTGCATCATCCCATTCAGGGGCACGGGGATCATTTACTTGCGGACCTTCGGGATGACCAATGCGTGCATGAATATGATCCACTCTTTGCAAAGTGAGATCAACTGTTTCCTGCTGATCCTGTAATAAAGTTTCACTCACATTGCACCAATGCGAAACATCAAATGTTACACGCAATTCAGGAACAGTATCAAGATAATGTCTTGCGACAGGCGCAGCAAACAACATTCGTGAACGATGTGTTTCATGACAAATTTTTATTCCTGTTTCTTTTGCAAGCGCAACAGTATAATCGATGAAGGTTTTGTTTTGTTCATAAGAAAAATAATCTCTTCCTGAATGACAATTTATGTACAAAGGTTTTTGAACCGTATTTTGTGCTGCCGCATCGATCATGTTCGTGAATGTTTTAAAATGATCTTCATACTTGCTTTCATGACCTGCAGTAAGAAATCCAACTTCCAGATTATTTTTTTTCAACGCAGCAAATAATGCATCCTGGTCTTTCTTTTCTGTGGGCCACCAGATTTCTATGCCATCGTATCCATCTTCTTTTACTTTGGTACAATATTCATCAATAGTACCATTGAAGCCCCAGTTAGTGGCAAGCACTTTTAATTCAAAGTTTTTGTTCATGCTGAAGTTTGGTTTGTGTGATGATGCAAATGTATCAAGCGATGCAAGCAACATCGCCGTTGTTGCAGTTGTAGTTGTTTGTAAAAAATTTCTTCTGTTCAAGTATGTTGCTATTAAAGTGTGCAAATGAATTTTATTTAACTTCTTCTGCGCTTTTGATTCTAAAAAATTATAAATAAGGTAATAAGGTTGCTTTTTATTTGTTGTGTTACTAAGGTCAAATCTATTGGACCTGATAAACCTCATTACCTTAGTAAAAGAACAAAATCAAAAACTTTTAACCTTATTACCTTATTACAACAAAAATATTTTGTCGAAAAATGTTCAGAACGTTGAAGTGAGTGACACAACAGATGATGCCATGTAAAACAAAAGTTTGTTACAAAAAAATTCTTCTACGCAATAATATCATTGATCACTTTTCCTTTTACATCAGTCAACCTGAATGGTCTCCCCTGGAATTCGTACGTGAACTTCTCATGATCAAAACCAAGCTGGTTAAGGATCGTGGCCTGCACATCAAAACAATCAACCTTGCCGCTAATCGCGCTGTAACCGATCTCATCTGTTTCTCCATAACTGAAACCTTTTTTTATTCCTGCACCGGCCATCCATATCGTAAATGCATCAGTATGATGATCGCGACCCTTGAAAGGATTTTGTTTTCCTTCACGATTTTCCATCATTGGTGTTCGGCCAAATTCTCCTCCCCATATCACCAATGTTTCATCAAGCAAGCCACGTTGTTTAAGATCGAGTATCAATGCGGTTGCTGCTTTATCAACCTGCCGGCATTTATTGATGAAACCGATATCAATTGCAAGATTTGCATCAGTGCCATGACTGTCCCAGCCCCAATCAAAAATTTGCACAAAGCGAACACCTTTCTCAACAAGTTTTCGCGCAAGCAAAATATTGTTTGACAAACATGCCTTGCCCGGTTGCGTGCCATACATCTCATGAATGTATTGCGGCTCGTCGTTAATGTTCATCACTTCGGGCACAGAGATCTGCATCTTGTACGCCATCTCGTATTGCGAAATGCGTGAAAGAATTTCAGGATCATTATACTCATTATATTCCTGTGCATTCACTTCATTGATCGCCTCAATGCTTGCTTTGCGCAGATCACGATTCATCCCATCGGGGTCATTCAAAAACAAAACAGGATCGCCTTCACTTCTGCATTGCACACCCTGGTAAACGCTTGGCAAAAATCCGCTGCCCCAAACGCTTTTGCCGGCGTCTGGATTTTTTCCACCTGAAGTCAATACAACAAATCCCGGTAAGTTTTGATTCTCTGTTCCCAAACCATATGTAACCCAACTGCCAAGGCTTGGTCTGCCCAAACGCGGACCACCGGTATGCACAAGCAATTGCGCCGGTGCGTGGTTGAATTGATCGGTTGTAACCGCTTTTAAAAAACTTATTTCATCAACGATGCTTGCAAGATGTGGCATATTCTCACTTACCCAAGCACCGCATTGTCCGTGCTGCGCAAATTTTGCCTGCGGACCCAACATCTTCGGTACGCCCCGGATGAAAGCAAAACGTTTTCCTTCGAGCAATGATTCAGGACATAATTGTCCATCCATTTTCATTAACTCAGGTTTGTAATCGAACAACTCCAATTGTGAAGGTGCGCCTGCCATATGCAAATAAATTACGCTCTTCGCTTTGCCCGGGAATGGCGGCAATTTTGGCGCAAGCGGATGTGCGGGATCAAATGCAATTTGTGTTGCGCTTGATTTTTGTCCGCAGCCCAGCAATGCGCCCAATGCCAATGCGCCCATGCCCATTGCACTTTCTTTAATGAAATGTCTGCGTGTATGCATGTGCAAAGCGGTATGCTGCGCCTCTTTCACTAATCTTTGCGTGTATAGATCTTTTCGTGTCATGTTGCAGTTGTATAATTTTTATGAACCCAACATTTGTTCTTTAATCAACTTCCGTTGCGTCGCACTCGTGTGCGGTTTGATCTTTAATCATCATTCAAATCCATCTTCGTACTTTTTTTCTGTATGCATTATATTCTTCTCCAAATGCTCTTTGCAAATAATTTTCTTCTCCCCGTATGACATAAGACTGAACAATAATTATAATGAGCGGAATAAAAATAAATGTCCACCAATTTCCTTCCAGCATAGCAATACCTGAATATAAAATCAGCAAGCCCATGTACATCGGATTTCTTGTTAAAGAATATATTCCTTTTGTTTGAAGGGAGGTTGCAGATTTTATTGTCACCAAAGTATTTTTTGATTGAACAAATTTAATCAAAGCAGGTAGTATAAACAGAAG
>Ga0207657_10002229_pt1 | contig 21012 bp, 26 predicted proteins | sample KBSC33metaG_FD_184316 | JGI IMG/M metagenome (GOLD analysis project Ga0207657, IMG submission 184316) | Corn rhizosphere microbial communities from Kellogg Biological Station, Michigan, USA - KBS C3-3 metaG (SPAdes) (version 2) | ecosystem: Host-associated > Plants > Roots > Rhizosphere > Soil ... | reverse complement strand
GCGGAGGAACAGCGCAAGGCGGCGGAGCTCAGCGCCGCGCGTAAAGCGGTCGACGAAGCCTTGAACCGTTATCGCACCGCTTTTGAGAACAAAGATCCCGAGGCACTCAAAAGTGTCTGGCCGAGTTTGGGGCGCAACGAACTTTCTTCGTTCCAGAATTTCTTCAAGATCGCGCGCAGCATTAAACTGCAACTGCGGCCGCTAGGCGACGCGGAGATTAGCGCCACTGGCGCCACCATCCGAGCCCGCCGCACCATGGCTGCAACAGATGAACGTGGCGCTCTACCGACGCAGGATCAGACTGTGAACATCCATCTGCGCCGGGCGGGGAGCGGCATGGTAATCGAGTCCATTGATATTGCTGGGAAGTAGTCGGCGGCAGGAGCCGCCGGCAAAGCCAATTTAAGGAGCTAGCGAGTGTTTCGATTCCGTTTCTTTGCGTTGTTGGTTTGCGTTTGCGCGATGGTTCAAGGCCAGACGCCCTCGAATTCGCCCACCAAGTTGGCCTTTGCCATTCCCAACTTGTTTGGCCCGGGTGGTTTGACGCTGCCGAACCCCACTCACAAGGCACATTTCGACAGCGACTTCCAGGCTAATTTCGGCCCCTTTAATGCCGCCATCGGGAGCCAATTGACGTCGCTGCCGCTGCCCTCTCCGGCTTCCGGATTCACTTACACTTTCGATCCCGACCTGGGAGTCTATACACGGTCGGCGCAGAGCTACGGCCCGATCCTGGCGGAGCGCGCCGAGACCATCGGCAAGGGAAAATTCTACGCCGGGTTCAGCTTCCAGCACTTCCGCTTCGGCACTCTCGATGGCGTCGACTTGCACAAATTCAATAGCGTGTTCCGGCACGCGCAAACCACGCCGGACCCTATCATTAAGGAAGATCTGATCACGACCAATACATTTCTGGACGCCCAGATCGACCAGTCCACGGCGTTCTTTACCTACGGATTAACCGACCGGATCGACGTGTCGGTAGCGCTCCCGATGGTGAATGCAAGTCTCTCGGTGGTCTCCAACGCAACCATTCAGCGCATCGGAACCGCCAGCGATCCCACCATTCATTATTTTCTGGATGAGAATGGCAATCCGACCACCCAGAAGCAATTTTCCATCTCAGGATCCGCATCCGGATTGGGGGACGTGCTGGTGCGGCTGAAAGGAACCGTGTTAAAAACCAAGCCCGCCTGGCTGGCATTGGGTGTGGACGTGCGTCTGCCGACCGGGGATGCGTATAATTTCTTGGGTTCCGGCGCGCTGGGGCTCAAGCCCTTCATCGCGATTTCGGGCCGCACGCAAAGGATCACTCCGCACGTGAACGTAGGGTATCAATGGAACGATTCCAGCCCGCTCGCCGGCGATATATTCACCGGCTCCAAGGGACATCTGCCGAATCAGTTGGAATATGCGGTGGGCTTCGACGCCGGAGTGAGCAAGAAGTTTTCCTTCGCAGCCGACGTGCTGGGGCAAGATATATTTCACGCCCAGGGCGTCAGGCCTTCCACTTTTACGGCCGCTAACGGAACCCAATTTGCGGATAACAACTTCGTGCGCGAAACGGCCAACATTGTCAACGGGTCCTTGGGCTTCAAGGTGAATCCGATCAGCACCCTGCTGGTCTCGTTTAACGTTTTGATTCAATTGAACGATGCTGGCCTGCGCAGCCGGGTAGTGCCGCTGGTGGGCTTTTCCTACTCATTCTGAGGGTTGCAAAACCGAACGCCTGAAGGATCATGCGGGGGTGCGGCGGCGGGCTGGGGCGCTGTGCGTTTCGCCTTCTCCGGTGGCCGGTCGATTGCTACACTGAGTAGGGCTATTTATGCTGACCAGCGCTGCCACGGACCCTGAACTTCGCGAGCTTCCGACCCGGTTGGAAGCTCCAGATCTGATCCGCGCATTTCGCATCATGTATATGTCGCGGCGCATTGACGACCGCGAGATCCTCCTGAAGCGGCAGAACAAGATCTTTTTCCAGGTGAGCGGCGCGGGTCACGAAGGCATTCAGACGGCGGCAGGTATGGCGCTGCGGGCCGGGCATGACTGGTTTTTCCCGTACTATCGCGACCGCGCGCTCTCGCTGGCGTTGGGCATGACTAGCGAGGACATGCTGCTGCAGGCGGTGGGCGCGGAATCCGACCCGTCTTCGGGCGGACGCCAGATGCCCTCGCACTGGAGCTCCACGAAATTGCACATCGTGTCGCCATCCTCGGCGACCGGCACGCAATTGCTACCGGCGGTGGGCTGCGCGCACGCGAACCGCTACCTGGACCCGGCGTCGGATGCAGTCACCCTCACCAGCACCGGCGAAGGAGCCACCAGCGAAGGCGAGTTCTGGGAGGCGATCAACGCGGCGTGCCTGGAATCGCTGCCCGTGATCTTCCTGGTGCAGGATAATGGCTTCGCCATCTCGGTTCCGGTGGAGGACCAAACTCCGGGCGGCGACATTTCGAAACTGGTGGACGGGCATCCCAACCTGCGGACGTTCCGCTGCGATGGAACGGATTTCGTGGCCTCCTACCGCACTTTTACAGAAGCAGTGAATTACTGCCGGCGGGAGCGTAAGCCGGCCTTCGTCCACGCCTACTGTACGCGGCCGTACTCGCACTCGCTCTCCGACGACGAGCGGCTCTACAAAACCGCGGCCGAGCGCGAGCAGGAAGCGCGGCATGATCCGCTGACGAAGTTTCCCGAATACCTCTTGTCGAGCGGAGTGATGAACCGCGGAGATTTGGAACAGTTGATGCAGGAAGTGGACCTCGAAATCCAGCAGGCCACGGAGCGTGTTCTGAAGGCTCCGCAGCCGCACAAAGGCAGCGCGCTGCGGTATCTGTATTCCGAAAGCGTCGATCCCACTTCGAGCGCGTTCGAGACCGAAGCCAAGTGCGCCGGCGACCCGCGAACGATGGTGGATACCATCACGCTCACCATCCACGAAGAGATGGCTCGCAACTCGAACGTGGTGGTCTTCGGCGAGGATGTGGCCGATTGCAGCCGCGAGGAACACCTGAAAGAAGTGAAGGGCAAGGGCGGTGTTTTCAAGGCGACGCAGGGCTTGCAGACCGCGTTTGGTTCGGAGCGCGTTTTCAATACGCCGATCGCAGAGGCGGCCATTGTCGGCCGCGCGGCGGGCATGGCGATGCGGGGGCTGAAGCCGGTGGTGGAGATCCAGTTCCTGGATTACATCTGGCCCGCGATGATGCAGATTCGCGATGAGCTGGCGTCGCTGCGCTGGCGCTCGAATAACGCGTGGTCGGCGCCGCTGGTGATTCGCGTCGCAGCCGGCGGCTACCTGAATGGTGGGGCGATCTATCATAGCCAGAGCGCCGAGTCGGTGTTCACGCATATTCCGGGCATCCGGGTGGTTTTTCCATCGAACGCGCTGGATGCCTGCGGTCTGTTGCGTACGGCCATACGCTGCGACGATCCGGTGCTGTTCATGGAGCACAAGCGCCTGTATCGTGAACCCTACAATCGCACGCAGCACCCGGGTCCGGATTACCTGATCCCGTTCGGCAAGGCCAAGGTGGTGAAGCCGGGCGCGAACCTGACAATTGTGACGTTCGGCGCGCTGGTGCAGAAGTCGCTGCAGGCGGCGGTACAAATCGAGCAGCAAAATCCGCGGGCGACGGTGGAGGTGATCGATCTGCGGACCTTAAATCCGTACGATTGGGCGGCCATCCAGGCGTCGGTCGAAAAGACCAGCCGCGTAATGGTGGTGCACGAAGACACGCTTTCCTGGGGCTTCGGCGCGGAAATCTCAGCGCGTATCGCCAGGGAGCTGTTCGGGCGACTGGACGCGCCGGTGGGGCGGATCGGGGCGCTCGACACGTGGATCGGCTACGCTCCATCGCTCGAAAACGAGATTCTTCCGCAAGTGGAGAATATCGTCGAAGAAGCCGCGCGCATTCTGGCGTATTAAGGCGCGCGCCGCCGATCACGGGTCTCCGCCAGAAATCTCATGCTCCGGCGCAACAATTATTCCCCGGCGAGCATCTGATGACCGGACAGATCATCATCCGACGGAGGTTTCTAGTGAAAGTATCAAAGATGCTGGCATGGGCCGCGTTCGGTCTCGCGATGGCAGGGTTCGTTTCGATGCTGCCGGACATTAAACGCTACATCAGAATCAGCACAATGTAAATTGGCGCGGGATTTAGATCGAGATTTAAGCTAGCCGGCGAACCAGTATGAAGGGAAGGGTCACGATGGCCCACACCAGCTTCAGGGCACCTTCGACCGCGATGCCCAGGATCCGGAACGGCAATAGCAGAAGCCAGACGATCGGATAAAGCACCAGGGCGATCAGAGCAAGCGGCCAGCACAGAACGAAAAGCAGACACCAGAGCAGGAAAGTGAACATCGCGGAGTCTCTGATTCTGGTACGAGGGCGGATCAAAAAAAGTTCCGCCAGACGCGCCAGACGTGGTCCTGGAGGTTTAGGGCGACCTAATGCTTGCGGGCGTCCGTCATGGTCTGGATGGAACTGCGGGCCAGACCCATCACGATTAATCCCACTACGCATTTCTTGAGAGATGGAACATACGCGTTGGGCAGGACCAGTGCCAGTGGAGTCAGCACGGCGAAGATGATGAACAGCACATTGATCAGGCTGTGAAACCGCTGGTGCAGGCTGGTTTTAGTTTCTTTTTCCGGCACCGCCGCGCTGCATCCCCAGCATTCTTTTTCACCTGGTTTGAGCGTCGCGTTACACGAACCGCAGTGTTCCATACTTCCATTTGGCACTTTTTTGGCCTGAATGACCATCGAGCGTTCGCCTTACGATTGCTTAGGGAGCAGTTCTAGGTACACTGGACTCAACCAATGCTCCGGCGTCTGCTGCTTTCCCTGTTTCTGTGCCTGGCGCCCGTGGCGGCGCAGGTCAAGCCGCTCACAATTCTCCATTCCAACGATCTGCATGCTCACCTGATGCCGGACGATCGTGATAACGGTGGGTTTGCGCGGCTGGCCACGGAAGTCCGGCGGCAGAAGGCGCAGTGCGCCGCGTGCCTCTACCTGAACGCCGGCGATCTGGTGCAGGGAACGCCGGTTTCGACGCTGTTCCATGGGACCCCGATTTATGAGATCGCCAATCTTCTGGGCTTCGATGCCTCGACACTCGGCAATCACGATTTCGATTACGGATGGCGCCGCACCGAGGAGTTCATACGCATCGCGCATTTCCCGATTGTGTCGGCGAATATCGTGGACAAAGACGGCAAGACGATGGCGCGGCCTTATGTCATCAAGACCGTGGGCGGTATCCGGGTTGGAATCATCGGCGCGATTTTGGGAGATCTCGTGGGCACGGTGATCCTTCCCGAACAGGCAGGCCCCTGGCATATATTGCCGGTGTTGGAGACGGTGCGCAAATATGCGAAAGAGTTGCGGGATCGCACGGATCTGATCGTGGTGCTGGCGCATATCCATGACCAGGGCGAAGTGGACGCGATCCTGCGCGATGTGCCGGAAGTTTCCGTGGTGGTTGCAGGCCACAGTCACGAAGGCTATCTGGCGATGATGAAAGTAGACGGGCGCGTCGCCGTGCTGGTGCGCGCAAACGGAGATCAATTGGGGCGGTTGGACCTGCAAGTGGATCTCGGCGCCAAAAAGCTTAGCTCCGCAGAATGGACCAAGATTCCGATCGACTCGAAGATCATGCCGGCGCCGGATGTCGCGCGGCAAGTGGCCAAGTGGGAGAGCAAAGTTTCGAAACTGGTGGACGTTCCCATCGGAGAATCCACCATGCGCATGGAGCGGAACAGCCCGGAGCTGCGCAAGATGGTGGAGCGCGCCATGGCGGAGCAAACCGGGTCGGATATCGCGTGGATCAACACCGGCAATCTGCGCGATACACTGCCGAAGGGCCAGATCCTGATTCGCAACATCTGGAATCTGCTGCCGTTCGACGACTATATCGTGATGGGGAAATTCAAGGGCAGCGAACTGCCGCCGGCGATTACCAGGCGCTATCCGGTGGAAGCGGATCGCGAGTACACCGTGGCGACTACTGACTTCACCGCCACTAACCAAGCGGCCAAGGAGCAGTTGGACGCCAGCGGGCTGCGCTTCCCACGCACCGGACCGCTGCAGCGCGACGCTGTTATTGATTGGATCAAGAAGAAAAAAATTGTGCCGTAGGTGGGCGCGCGGACGCCGATCGCATCGAAGGCTAGTATGTTTTATAAATTGATCGCGACCTCAAACGACTGGACCCTGACAATCCTGCGGCTGGCCGCCGGCATCATGATCTTCCCGCACGGCCTGCAAAAAACCTTTGGCTGGTTCGGCGGCGCGGGATTTTCAGCGCAGATGGCTGGATTCGAGCAAATGCATATCCCTGCAATATTCGCTTTCCTGGCAATCATGACGGAATTCCTGGGCGGCCTCGGCCTCATTCTCGGAGTCCTTACACGCATTGCCGCCTTGGGCCTCGCCGTCGACATGATAGTCGGCGTTTACCTGGTGCACTGGCATAACGGCTTTTTTATGAATTGGAGCGGTCATCAAAAGGGCGAGGGCTTCGAGTTCCACATCTTAGTGGTCGCGATGGCGATCGTCCTGATGGCGCGCGGCGGGGGTGCGGCATCTGTCGACCGCGCGCTTGCGAAACGGTAGCGGCTTCCCCAGCGAGAATTACCCCAGCGACGTTTTCGGCATCGACAGAAACGCATGGAGCGCATGCCAGAACACCTGGCGGTTTGTTCCCTGCGCCATCGCATGGGCCAACCCCGGCAGAACCACGAACTGGCGATCGCCGTTGGGAAGCTGCAGGAAGAAGTCCGACAAGTCATTCATGGTAGCTATGCCGTCGTACTCGCCGCGCACCAGCATCACGGGCGCGAGCAGTTTTTTGGGGTCGACCAGCGGCAGCTTCGAAGTCATGTCGAGGTAGGTTCCGGTCGGGACCTGATCGCCGAATTTTAACTCTTCGTCGGCCAGGAACTCGGCGATGGCGGGATCGGTGGTTCCCGGTTTATCGCGCGTAAAAATGCTTCGGATCATGGCGCGATCACGCAGACGGCGGTTGTGGGTGCGATACAACTCCAGGTTCTTGGCACGCTGGGTCAAGGTCGGCGAGTTCTCGCCTTTGTACGTGAAAGCGCCGAGCGCCAGGCGATCGACGCGCTCCGGTTCCAGCATCGCGTAGACTCCGGCGCGAAGCGCGCCCGCGGATTCGCCGAACAGGTGCAGCTTCTGTGCGCCGGTTTCCTTAGCGATTACGGCGACTCCCGCTTTGATGTCCTGAGCGCCGCTGGCGATATCCGAGTTGCTGTCGGTCCGGCTGGAGCGCCCGTAGTTTTCATGGTCCATGGTCCAGACGTCGTAGCCCAGCCCCGCGAACACGTTCATCAATGAGTATTCGCCTTTGCCTGGCGTCGCCAAATCGAAAGAAGACCGGCCGGAGTTGGACGAACCGTGAATCAGCAACAGTACCGGCAGCGCCTTCTCGCCCGCCTTGGGGGCGGCGGCGCGCTTGCGAAACATGTAGAGCTTGACGTCGCCCTTTTGCGCCCAATATTCGTTGGACCACACTTTGGTGGCCGCCGCGCTCTTTGCGAAGGCCTTATGCGGATCGCGAGCTGAGCTTTGGGCTAACGCCGCCGCTGGAGCCAGCAAAGTTCCGGCCACCATACTGCGGCGCGAAATGTCCTGGCGCGTGTTTTTCATTACTTCACCCCCACTGAATTATATCTTTATCGCGGCGTGGGGCGGGTTTGGGAATGGACGTGGCGCGGGACTCGGTTCTGCGGAAACTGCCACCAGCGTCAATGCAGTCGGGCCAACTCTTCGCCGTAAAGCCGATTGTGAGGAAACTGGTGCGATAATTCGGTCAGAATTTCGCGCGCCTTGGTGGTGTCTTTCCGGCGGAGTGCGTCCACGGCCAGCAGCAGGCGGGCGTAGGGTTTCAGCAGGTGTCCCTTTTCGGCGGTGACATTCAACTGCTCGAGGCCAACCTCGCGGTCGGCTTGTGCGCCGGCCAGTTGCAGGAACCAGCGTATCGGCGCCGGTTTCAGACTCAGCATGTAGTTTTCGACGCCGACTGCGAGATGCGCGTCGTAATAGGACGGATCGATCGCCAGCAATTTCTCCGCGATCACGCGGCTGGTTTTGACGGATGAAAGCGCGGCCAGATCGTGTTTATCGATCAAGCCATCGAAATCGGCACGCAACCCCAACACCAGAATGGAAGCGAACAGCGCGTTCGGGTCACGCGGCGTGGAGCCGAGAACGCCCGAGGCGAGACCATCGGCTTTCGCCAGATCCGCGTCGAAAAGGCGCCGCACACCGGGGTCGGAATACAATTTCTTCGGATGGCGGAAGTTATCGTCGTGCACAAAGAATTCCGATTGCAGAATGTGGAGGCGATCGAATTCGGCGAACAGATAGGCCGCGGCATCCGACGCCGGGACGAGTGGATCGTTAGGATGCGATTGCGCGTAGTCGGCAAAAGTCTTATGCGCCGCGGTGAACTGCAGATCATACATCTGCAGGTAACCCAAGTCGAGCCCGGCGGGGGGGCTCGCTATGTCGGCGGCCAGAAAAAGGGCCAGCGCGGGAATGGCGGCATAAATCACGTTGAAACTACCACTACTTTAGACATTTTCGCAACGGCCGCGCTACTGGTCCCGCAATGAGTAGACGCGATCCGGGGGTAGAGAGTTTCCCGCAGCTTGAGCTGCGCATCGTGGTAATCTACCTTTCGACGGGCCATGTGAGCTTTCCATTGCGGAATGACCGGCGTCCCGCAGAAAGACTTGTCTCAGGAGTTAAGGTCAATGAAGCGCACATTGCTTGCACTGATCATCACGGCGGGCGCGAGCATTTCCGTTGGCCGCGCTTACGCGCACCACTCATTCGCGGCCACCTATTTGGAAGACAAAACCCAAAAGGTGGAGGGCAAGGTAGTGCAATTCCTCTTCCGCAACCCGCATTCCTTCGTGCAGGTGGATGCCCGGGACGAAAAGGGCGTGATGCAGCGCTGGTCTGTCGAATGGGGCCCTAGCGGACAGTTGGGCCGTCAGGGAGTCACGCGCGACACCTTGAAGGTGGGCGAGCACGTGGTCATCATAGGCAACCCCGGACGCGCGGCCGAAGATCACCGGATGCACATGGTGAGCATTACTCGTCCATCGGATGGATGGAAGTGGGGCGGCAACTACGAATAGCCGGGCCGCGTCCAGACAATGCTAGCGCTAAGATAAAGTAGCCATGCAGATTCTGCGAGCGACACGCGCCGTTCCAGTTTTGATGCTCGCGGCGGCGCTTGTGCTGGGGTCGCAAAGCTTGCATGCTCAAGGACGCGACGCGCGCAGACAGGCGCTCCCGCCCGACCCCAGTCATGACCCAAATATGGACTGGCCCGTGGACCTTACCGGGCAGTGGGTGGCGGCGGTAACCGAAGACTGGAATTACCGCATGAAGACGCCCGCCAAGGGAGACTACACGGGTGTTCCGCTCAATGCGGAGGGCCGCAAGGTGGCCGACGCTTGGGACCCAGCCAAAGATGAAGCCGCGGGCAATCAGTGCAAGGCTTACGGCGCGCCGGCGATCATGCGCGTCCCGGGACGGATTCGAATTTCCTGGGCCGATGCAGGAGTCATGAAAATCGAAACTGACTCCGGCAAACAGACGCGGTTGCTTTATTTCCAGGATCCCAACAGCCTGGGTGGCGATCTGCAGGGAGTGTCGCGCGCCGTCTGGGATGTGAAGGGCCGGCGGGGACCAGTGCGCGGGGGGTTGCTGACGGTAGTCACTACCAAACTCAAGCCGGGTTATCTGCGCAAAAACGGCGTGCCCTATAGCGACAAGACCGAGTTGACGGAATACTATACCCGCACCGATAACCCGAACGGTGATAGCTGGCTGGTTATCATGACGGTGGTGAACGACCCCACGTATCTGACCGAGCCCTACACCACCACCTCTCAATTCAAAAAACAGGACGACGAGTCCGGCTGGAATCCAACTCCTTGTTCGGCGCGGTAAGCTCGCCGTGACAGACGCGAACCACATCTTCTTCTCAACCACTTCCCACCGTCGGGCGAAGGCCGCCGAAATCACCCGCCGATTCAATTTTAACTGTAAAGATTCCGGCGACAGTAGCAAGGCGAACCTTTTGGGAGTATAATTCGAGGTGGAGATCCTACCGTAGTAGATGTTATCCCCAAGGTTCAAATTATGAGCGGCCGCGTCCTCGGCGAGTATCTCGAGTTGACCAAGCCTCGCATCACCTGCTTCATTCTGATGAGCATGGCAATCGGCTTTCTGTGCGCCGAACATCTGGTGGGTAGCTTTAGTTGGCTGGTTCTGTTTCACGCGCTGATGGGCACGGCGCTCCTCGCGAGCGGAACGGCTGCGCTGAATCAATGGTACGAGCGCGAAGGCGACGCCAAGATGCGGCGCACGCGCCAGCGCCCGATTCCATCCGGCCGCATGACCCCGAAGGCGGCTTTCGAATTTGGCCTGGTGCTGTCGATCTGTGGTTTTCTGGAACTCTGGTTCGGCGCCAATCTGCTGACGGCGATGCTGGGGGCGTTCACCGAATTCAGTTACCTCTTCTTATACACGCCGCTGAAAAAGATTTCGCCGCATTCGACCACTATCGGCGCGATTCCTGGAGCCATGCCTCCGCTGATCGGCTACGCCGCCGCCAGCGGCTTGCTCAACTGGGAAGCGGGGGTGCTCTACGCCATCCTGTTTCTGTGGCAATTCCCGCACTTTTACGCCATTGCGTGGATGTATCGCGAAGACTACGCCAAGGCCGGCATCCGGATGCTGCCGGTGGTGGAGCCATCCAACGAATCCACCGCGCGGCGTATCGTATGGTGCAGCGTGGTTCTGATTCCCATCAGCTTGCTGCCCAGATATTTCGACATGGTCGGCTATTTCTACGTTTACGGAGCGGTGGCCGTCGGATTGTACTTTCTCTACGCGGGCGTGCGGGCCTCCTATGACCGCACGGTGCCGCGGGCCCGTCAGGTACTGCTGGCGAGCGTGGTTTATCTTCCGGTGCTTTATGGCCTCCTGGTGTTCGACGGCACTCGCTACTAGCGCGGTTTGCGGCGCGTTGTTATTGGCCGGATGCAGCGGCAAGCCTCCGCTGCCTTCGTATGGCGTGGTCCCGGATTTCACGCTTACCGATCAAACCGGCGCCGCGTTTCAAAGCGCCGCCAAGCTCGACAAGAAAATTTGGATCGCGGATTTTATTTTCACGAATTGCCCGGGCCCGTGCCCGCGCATGAGCTCGCAGATGCACCAGGTGCAGGCGGCGCTTGCAGGAAGCGACGCGGTACGCTTCGTATCGTTCACGGTTGACCCCGCTCGCGATACGCCGACGGTGCTCGCCGCCTATGCGCAGCACTTTGAAGCTACTCCCGGGAAATGGTATTTCCTCACCGGGGCTCAAGCCGACCTGAACCGCATGAGCCGCGGCGTTTTCATGCTGGGCAACGTCGATGGCAGCCTGGAACACTCGACGCGCTTCGCCTTAATCGACGGCTCCGGGCGCATTCGCGGCTATTATCTGACTTCGGAGCCGGAAGCGATTCCCACCTTGATTGCCGACGCCAAGCGCTTGCTCAAGGAGCGGCTCTGATCGGCATCCACGATCTTCCAAAGATCGACGCCGTATTGAACGCGACCGCCGCCGTACTGCTGGTCACCGCCTTCATATTCATCAAACAAGGACGCCGCGAGGCCCACAAGCGCACGATGTTGGGCGCGTTTGCGGTATCGAGCGTGTTCCTGGTGTGCTACCTGATTTATCACTCGCAAGTGGGTTCGGTGCATTATCAGCACACCGGTCTGATTCGCACCGTCTACCTGACCATCTTGACGACGCATACCATCCTCGCCGCGAGCGTTCCGGTACTGGCGATCATGACGCTGCGCCGCGGGCTCAAAAGCGACTTCGTGCGCCACAAGGCCATTGCCCGCTGGACCTTCCCCATCTGGCTCTACGTGAGTGTGACCGGCGTGGTGGTGTACCTGATGCTGTACCAGTTCTGAACCTCTTAGTACCTTAAAGCCCAAAGTTTCGCGTCTATAATCGGGTAGGACGGTTTCAACATCATGCGCCTCCTCACGCTCGCTGCCGCGCTCGCTTTCATGCCCGCTGCGTTCGCGCAACACAACCCCACCGGATCGTATGGCAATGTCTTACACCCCGGGGTTCCGTCGCCCGGTGCGCTGCGTCCGCCTGCCCCCGTTCCTCCGATGGCTGGCGGTGCAAGAATCGGCGGCGGCGGACGAATCGGTGGCGGACGGATCGGTGGCGGACTAACCGGCGGACGGCGTTCCTTCGGCGGCGGCGCGGTTTACATTCCGTATCCGGTTTATGGCGGCTATGGGATGGGCTATGGTTTCGACGGCTTCTACGCGAGTGACTATCCTGTTCCAGGCGGCTCCAATCCGGGGCCGGGATACACCGAACCCTACTCGGAAGGCCCATACTCGAGCGGACCGCCTGTGCCCACCGTCATCATCAACCAAAATTTCCAGACCGACAGCGTTCGTCCGCAGCTCCGCGATTACTCGAACGTTCCGTTGCCGGAGCCGGGCGCGGTGGCGGTTCCGCCCGCGTCGGCGGCTCAGCCCGCAACCCCGGTGCAGGGCGCTCTGGCAGACGATCAGCCCACCATCTTCCTGATCGCGATGCAGGATCACACCATTCTTCCGGTGATCGCTTACTGGGTGCAGGGAGACACACTCAATTACATCAGCCTGGAGGGCGCCCCGAACCATGTGAGCCTGGCGCTGGTGGATCGCAACTTCTCCAAGCAGCTTAATGCCGAACGGAACGTCCCGTTCGCGCTTCCCGCCGCCCGTTAAGGGACGGATCCTGCGCTGCGAATAGGCGCTTGAACCGGTCCTGGCGGGACTATCATTCTATCTATGACCCACGATTTCGTCACCACTGCCTTCACGCTGGATGGTTTTCGCATCACCCATAACCTGGGCTTGGTGCGCGGCATTATCGTGCGCTCTCGCTCGATTTTCGGCACCCTCGGCGCCAGTCTGCAAACCATCGTTGGAGGAAACATCAGCCTCCTCACCGACCTGTGCGAGAAAACGCGCGAGCAGGCGTTTGAGAAGATGGTGAGCCACGCCATCATGATGGGAGCGGATGCTGTGATCGGCGTCCGCTACGACGCTACTGAAGTCATGCAGGGCGTCACCGAGGTCCTGTGCTACGGCACCGCTGTGCGGATCGAGAAGATTGCGGCCTAGAGCTAGTTAAAGATCCCCAGCGGCACTGATACATTGATCTGCGGGCCGGTATACGAGCCTGCGATGTACGGTGACACTCGGGTGTACTTGTAACCGGAGAGCTGTACGTTGAGGACATAATTGTCGGTCCCCACGCCTGGGTTCGTCACGAATACATTGGCTGAAGTCAGGTTGAAATAACCCGTTCCCGAGCCGGTGGGCGCATTGTATAGCACCATGTTGGTGATAGCGGTTCCGTTCGTGGGGTCACTAATGGCGCCCCACCTCGCCGCATAGCGGGCGCGCTCCACCAGCGCTTGGTGGACGAACAGGAATTGCCCGAAATCGAAAGCGCCCAGCAGCAGGCAGGCAAACACCAGGAAGATCAGCGCGGTCTCGACGATCACGCTGCCGCCGGATGAAGTTTCTCGCGGTGACTTCACACTGCGCGGCGAATTGCTACCGCGCGGCGACTTGCCGCCGGACAGCGGGTTCATCCAGCGCAACGGGCGCGCGCCGCGACGCTGCTGAACGATTTTTATATTGGAGTCCATATTCCCTGGTACGCATAAGTGACTTTCGGTTTATTGGTGAGCGTCGACGTCGCGACAATTGAATTGATGGAGTACCCGCTGATCGAAACCGTCATGGCGCTCGGAACCCCATTTGCGAACGTCACCGTCAAGTTGACATTGGTGGTTGTCAAGCCGGGAAGAGCCGGCGAGGTGCCGGCGGTGGAGCTGCCGTACAAAACCATGTTCTTTACTGCCGACGAAAACGCGGCCGACGGCGCCGTAGTGGTGGAATCGTAGGGAATCAGAGAAGCGTAGCGCGCCCCCCGAGCCACCGCATTTTGCAGATTGTTGTATTGCAGAAACGTGTAGCCGAACTGGAAGGTTCCGACGAACGCCATCACCAAGATGCCCGATCCCAGGGCAAACTCGATCATGATGTTAGCGGCGCGATCGCGCGCGAACTGCGCCGTTCTCCCGAGCCGCGGTTTCATTGAACCAATTTCACGCGGGATCCGCCCGATGTGCCTCCCACGCCCGGATTCGGGCTGCCGATGTCATATGTCCCCGCGTAAATGGCACAGTAAGGGTCATTGCCGTTGGTGAAGGATTTGTAGTAATCGCTCGGCTGGCCGTTCGCTTGCAGCAGAAACACTCCATAGCCGATGACACTTGTAGTGTTTGGATTGATCGGATCCACCACCGGCACCGCTAGCAGCCGACGGCCATTGTGGGCGGCTGCAAGGTAACTGGCCACGGTGTTGTCGGTAGTGTCGATGTCCTCGCTCGCGCGTTGATCCAAAATGCTCGCTTCGCTTTGTTTGGTCCCGTTGGTAAGAATCGGAGCGATGTTATCGCCTACGGCGACTCCCTGTATCTGAATGAGATCGAGAACTTCTTGTTTGATGATGGCGTTGGAATTACTGCCCCAGAAGCCGCTATTGCTATCCCCCCAATTTGAAACCACCGCAGTCTTGGAAGCAGCGGAATCATCGGCACACGGGGGCGAGTTGAAACAAAAGTTGGGAGTGGTTGGGTCGCAGTCCTTGCGATGGGAATTGAATTGCGGCCAATGAAGATCGTAAGAACCGCCCACCACCAGTCCAAAATTCGGTCCCGTCGTATCGGTGCTGACTGCGGTATAGGGCGCCAAGCCGACTGGAATCGAGGTCAGGTCGACTTGCGCGGCAGTCGCGATCGAATTGACGTTCGCCACGGTTTGCGCGACCAGCACTGGGATAAAGTAAAGCTGCATCGGCACTGTAACGTTGACTCTCACGAACGAATACCCGGCTGCGGGATTCGGATTGCTCTGCCAGGGGCCGGCCAGCGCAGTCGCGAATGTGACGGTCGGGCTGCTGACGCTGGCGGTGCTGAAGTTCCACGCGTTGGTGGAATTGGTAACGGCCGTCTTCGCGTTGGCGATGCCGTTCGTGGTCCCGTCGAGAGCCAGCGCCGCCGCCAGCGCCGCGGAATCGCAATAAGCCTGAGTCTCATTCTTGGAGATGAACATGTGGCCGAGGTCGACCGCCAGTCCCAGGACGCCAATGAGGGCGATCGCAGCCACCGCCATCGTCACCAATACGAAGCCGCGTTCCCGGCCGCTCCGCCGGCCTGCGACCGCTATAGATTTCCGATGCATCTCCGCCCTCCAAACCGGCTGAATCCTATTTCTGAATACCGCTTATCGGCGGCGCCAGGAGAGATCGGAGAGATAAAGGCACCTAGCTGAATGGGTCGCGCTACGGAATCGCTAAGGTTGGCGCACTACACCCTACGCGCCTAAGTGAACTACAACGTTGGACGGCTGATTTCATATCCGCGGATTTTCGTATCCTTAATTCTGATGATCTCGCACCTGCGTGGCACGCTTCTCGAAAAACATCCCAACCAGATTGTCATCGACGTGCACGGCGTGGGCTATGAGATCGCGATCCCGGTCTCGGCCTATTCGTCACTGCCCGACCTGGGCGGCTCGCTGCAGATGCACATCTATCAGCACGTGCGCGAAGACATTCTGGCGCTCTATGGTTTTCTCACCAGGGACGATAAGGCGCTGTTCGAAAAGCTGATCGCGGTGAGCGGCATCGGCCCCAAACTCGCGATCACGGCGCTGAGCGGGTTGACCACCGGGGATCTGGTGGCCGCGATTCGCTCGGGTGCGGTGGAGCAACTGGTGCGCATCCCCGGAGTCGGCAAGAAAACCGCCGAGCGCATGGTGCTGGAACTGCGCGATAAGCTGGGACCGCTGAGCGCCCCGCAAGCCGGTGCGAGCGGCGCTCCCAAAGGCGCCTTCACCACTGCGGAAGAGGATGTAATCTCCGCGCTGATGAACTTCGGCGCTGCCCGCGCTTCTGCCGAAACCGCCGTGAACAAAGCGCGCTCGGAAAGTGAATCCAACGAATTCGATGCGCTCTTCCGGCGCGCATTAAAATTGGTGCGCTAACCTCAGACGCGCATCAAGTCGTGGACTGCGCTAAAAACGTCGCGTAATCCTGGGGACAATTGGCTTTTGCAAAGTCGTTGAAGAGCACAATCGTCCAGATTCCTCCGCCCGGGGCATAATGGGCTCCATGCGCTGGTGAAACCACTCCGTCCACTACTTGACGTTTGAAAGCGCTTTGCGTCTGGTAAATCCAGAAACCAGTGGTGGCATCGAAATGTCCAGTTACCTGCGGCACTCCAATGCTACCGGCGAAGGCCTTTCCTCGGGCGCACATCTGGAGCAGGCGCTGCACCACCCTGACATCATCCGGACTATTTGCCTCACCTGGGCCCACCCGGCCAAGCACGTTCACAATTGCCGACATCCCGTCGTAAGCGGGATTCAGCGCAAGAATTCGACCCAATTCATACCTCCTCCGAGCAAGTCAATGAGTAATATTATGCGGTTTTCACAACTATGCTCGCAAGTCTGCCGCTATCGCCCGCCCAATTGGCGCGTTCCGCGCGCTTCCACTACACTGAAGCTTCATGCAGGAAAAAGGCATCGTTTCGGCATCGCTGCGCGAGGAAGAGCGCCAGTTTGAAACTGCGCTACGGCCGCTGCGGCTCGACGATTTCGCCGGCCAGAACAAGCTCAAGGAACAGCTTTCGATCGCCATTGAAGCGGCCCGCAAACGCGGCGAAGCCATGGACCACGTGCTGCTTTACGGTCCGCCGGGATTGGGCAAAACCACGCTGGCCGGGATCATCGCGGCCGAGCTGGGCGTGGGCATGCAGCAAACCTCCGGCCCGGTGCTGCAGAAAAAGCTGGATCTGGTGGGCATTCTGAGCAACGTCGCCGAGCGCGAAGTTTTCTTCATCGATGAAATTCACCGCTTGCAGCCCGACGTCGAGGAGATGATCTACTCGGCGCTGGAAGATTTCCGCATGGATATTCTGATCGGCACCGGCCCGGGAGCGCGCACCGTAGCCATGGATATCAAGCCTTTCACGGCCATCGGCGCCACCACGCGCCAGGGGATTATCAGCGCGCCTTTACGCGGCCGCTTCGGCTTGGTGCTGCGCTTGAATCCGTACGAAGTGAAAGAACTGGGGAGTATCGTGCGGCGCTCGGCGGCGCTGCTGAGCGTAGAAGTAGATGCGGCCGGAGCGGAAGAAATTGCCCGCCGCAGCCGCGGGACTCCGCGCATCGCAAACCGTCTGCTGCGCCGCGTGCGCGATTATGCGCAAGTGCGCGCCGACGGAGTGGTAGACGCAGGCGTCGCCGAGAAAGCGCTGGACCTGCTGGAGGTCGACCGCTTCGGCCTGGACGAAATCGACCAGAAGATCATGCTGACCGTGCTTGAAAAATACGGCGGCGGGCCGGTAGGCTTGAGCACCATCGCGGCGTCGATCGATGAGGAGCAGGGCACCATCGAAGAAGTCTACGAGCCCTACCTCATGCAGATGGGATTTCTCGATCGCACGCCGCGCGGCCGCGTGGGGACGGAGCGCGGCTTTGAATACTTTGGTATCGCACGGCGGCGGGGCGGCTCGCAGGGGGCTCTTTTCTAAGAGCGATTCTAAGAAATGACGCCGTGAAAACCGTCTACATCGCGCTCGGCTCCAACCTGGGAGACCGCGTTGAGAACCTTCTGCTGGCGCGCGAGCAAATCGCATCGCCGCATGTTCGTCTGACGCGCGCTTCATCCATCTATGAAACCGCGCCGCGCGAGATCATCGATCAACCGTGGTTCCTGAATCAGGTAGTGGCCGCCGAGACCACGCTTTTCCCGCGGCAATTATTGGCGCGGCTGCTGAGGATTGAACAGGAAATGGGCCGCCAGCGCGCGGTCGCCAAAGGTCCGCGGCTGATCGACCTCGACATCCTGCTCTTCGGCGACACGGTGATTCATGCCGCCGGACTCGACATACCGCATCCGCGGATGTCCGAGCGCCGGTTTGTGCTCGAGCCACTGGCTGAGCTTGCGCCTGCGCTGCGTCCACCGCGGAGCAGTCTCACGGTACAAGAGATGTTGAATAAAGTGCTGGATCAACCGGTGCGGCGGCTATGACTTAGCGGCCGTCGTGATGGTCGTCGCGATGGTCGTCGCGATGGTCATCTCGATTGCGATCCTGGTAATCGCGGCGCTGGCGGTCGCGATCCCACTGGTGATTATGTCCCACTTCTCCGTGATTGCCGTTCCAGTAGCCTTGGTAGTACATGCCGCCTTCATAGCGCGGGGCCATCCATTGCGAACCCTCATACGGCGGGCGGGTCCAGTAACCTTGATGCCAAGTATAGCGGTTGCCCTGCGGATACCAATAACCGTCGACCCACGAATAACCGGGTCCTGGTGCGACTGGGCGGACCCGTATCACGCGAGGGCGCGGCGGCTGGCCGATGTGAATTCCCACTGAGAATTGCGCTAAACCCATTCCCGCGCTCAAAAGCAACGCTGCGAGCAGCTTCTTCATTTCTGTTTCTCCTTATCGTTACGGCTGTCGTTACACATGCCGTTACACCCGTCGTTACAGCACGTGTGCGGAATCTACGTGCACGCGGCCGTCCACGGGCGTAAGTCGCTCACGATAGGAGGATCAGTCTGTTATCGCGCATTCAGGAGAAAAAATAAGTGGCGATGGGCGGTCAAGGCGTCACGGCGCGGAGGCTACCCCAGAGCGGCCAGCGAGGCCTATCCACGAAAATATTCTGCTCTTCCGCAGAGGCTGATATTCTGACAGTGTAGCGGATGGCATTGCTGACGATTTCGGGCGATCCGGCGTCGCGCTGGGAAGAAGTGGCGCATGTGGTCGCACAGCTCATGGATTTCGAGCTGGTCACGGAAACGCGCCTCGCGCAATGGATGACCGAAGAATTCGGCGAGGCGCCGCTAGACGCGCGGGCCTGGGTCCCGGCCGCTGTCGCGGTGCTGGCGCGCTTGGCCCGGGAGCATCGTTTGCTGATCGCTCTCGATGGCGCCGAACACTTATTTCGGCCCGCGCCATGGGTGCTGCGCGCGCGGATCACGACCAGCGACGCTCATCGCGCGGGCAAACTGATGCTGGACCTGCGCCTGGAAAAACCCGAAGCTCTGGCGCGGCTGCGGGAACTCGATGATGAGCAGAAGCGTCTGCGCAAAGCGCGCTTCGGGCGCTCCTCCGCCGACTCCGCATTTTGCGATGTCACTTTAAACTTGACACACATGGACGCGGCGCAGGCCGCGGACATGCTGGCCGCCGCCGCAGCCAAGCACCTGGATCAGCAGGGCTTGCTTTCGCCCAACGCCGCCGACGAAATCGAATTCGAAATGCGCTTCGAATTGGCCAAGCGAGGGATTGTTCCGGCCGGCCGTGCCCGGGTCACACGCGCCAGTTTCAGCCATCCCAGCGAAGAGATGTTCGCTAACCTCCTGGATTTTTACCGCATCCAGTGGGAATATGAGCCGCGCAGTTTCCCGCTGCAATGGGACAAGGACGGCCGCGTGACGGAAGCCTTTACGCCGGATTTCTATTTGCCCGAACTCGAACTCTATGTGGAGCTCACCACCATGAAGCAGTCGCTTGTGACCCGGAAAAATCGCAAGGTCAAGCTGCTGCGCGCCATCTATCCGCACATCAACATCCAGGTCTTCTACCAGAAGGATTTTCAAGACCTGGTGTTTAAATACGGATTGAAGATGGTGCACTCATGACGCCGGCTCGCGAAAATGTTCCGGATAACATCGAGCGTATCCTGTTTACCGAGGAACAAGTCTCGGCGCGCATCGCCGAAGTAGCGGCCGAGATCAGCGAGAAGTATCGCGGCCGCGACCTCAAGCTCATCGCCGTGCTCAAGGGTTCCGTTTTTTTTTTGACGGCGTTGGCGCGAGCCATCACCATTCCGGTCAAGATCGATTTCCTGGCGATCTCGAGCTTCGGCGGCCCGTCCCACGGCCCGACGCCCGGTCTGGTGCGGATCGCCAAGGATCTCGACGAGCCGATCCACGACGAAAACGTGCTTTTGGTGGAAGACATCGTCGATACCGGCTTCACCACCCGCTATCTCCTGCAGACGCTCGCCGGGCGCGGGCCGCAGTCGCTCGGAATCTGCACTCTTCTCGACCGCTCGGTGCGGCGCATCGTGCAGGTGCCGATCGATTTCCGCTGCTTCGAGATCCCGGACCGTTTCGTGGTCGGCTGCGGTCTGGATCACCGGCAGTTGTATCGAAATTTGGGTTACATCGCGGTGCTGCATCCCGAGCGAGGTTGACGAGCGGAGCGCTATGGCGCTCAAAGTGACTGTAAGTGAATCGTTGCCGCTGGGCCGGCATCCAAAGTTTTGTCGACGGTTAGCGCAGAGCGCTTGTTACCATAGTGACGCGCGCGGTTTCGAGCCTGCATTTAACTTTCGGCATCAAAACAAAAAGAGGAAAAGCAGAGATGAGCACTTACCAGATTGACCCTGCGCACTCTTCAGCGCAGTTCAAAGTTCGCCACATGATGATCGCCAACGTGAAGGGGGAATTTGAGAAGGTCAGCGGCACTGTCAACTTTGACGCAGCGAATCCCGCTGCCTCGACCGTAGAGGCTGCTATCGACGTTGCCAGCATCGGCACGCGTGACGAACAGCGCGACGCGCACCTCAAGAGTGCCGACTTCTTTGACGTCGAGAAGTTTCCAACCATCGCTTTCAAATCCAAGAAAGTGACCGCTACTGGTGGCGGTAGCTTTACTGTAGTGGGCGATCTCACCATCCATGGCGTCGTGCTGACCATGTACGACTCGCGCAACAAGCTCTCCGGCCAGGTCGTCGCCGACGTGCGCCAGTTCATGGGCAAGAAGGTCTACGACACCATGATCCCGCGCAACGTTCGCGTCT